>Ga0224511_10003489_pt1 | contig 11354 bp, 12 predicted proteins | sample SF_May12_sed_USG_2_FD_169988 | JGI IMG/M metagenome (GOLD analysis project Ga0224511, IMG submission 169988) | Sediment microbial communities from San Francisco Bay, California, United States - SF_May12_sed_USGS_8_1 | ecosystem: Environmental > Aquatic > Marine > Sediment | place: USA...
AATTATATTGGTAGAGAAGTTCTTTCCAACCCAAACGTTTGTGCTCTAGTCCCTTTAAGAGGCTGGATGTTTCATTCAGTCCTTAATAATATAAATTGAAGAGATGTGCAACGAAAACATGTTGTAAACAATGTAGATGTGTCAAGTAAAAGGGCATGCCAAAAATATCTTTTTAAGAACATGAACATCTAGAAGGTACAGAATATTTTTGAAAGACAAATAAATGCACACATATAAAACTATTATATACTTTTATTATTACTGAATACAAACATAAAAATTTTTGTGACAAGATGATAAACTTGCATATTATTATTAAGTGATTTGGGATTTAAGCAAGTGAAAATGCATTTACATGAATGAAATACCAAACATTTTAAATTATGAACCCTTGATGCCTTCACTTTATTCATTAAACTAAAGTCATGGATTCAGCTCGAAACGAAATGTAAATGCAAAATGTTACAGAATAATGCACGACTTAGAGCGCATTGTACGACTGTAATCAGAATGTTCAAGATCCATGCCTTCTATTTCACTTTTGTATCTGTACAAGTCCACAACTGCCTCCCGTCGGTCCTCGATATCAGCAAGCGACTTACTTTTGAAATGTTTGGTGGGTATTGCTATGGGCACAACTTGTTCTGACGAGTCCGGATCTTTCTTACAACTTTCAGTATCTTTCGTATCGCCACTTCTTGTTGTAGTCGCACTACCTTCATATACCAAGAACGAATCGACCCTGTCATTCAGATTGCCTGCGTCCAATAGGCCACTGTCATCTTGAATCATTACAGGCATCCTATCATGTAGGAACTTTCCGAGTGAACCTTTAATGGGCCATGTTCTGTTTCTATACAGAACTGGAACCACTGGCCGCCCTAAGCTCTCGGCCAGTTTCAGTTCGCGTTGGCACACCTCGGATAAATGGTAGTGGCTTGTCACACATGCAACAACTACACGGCTTTCCTGTATACCCTGGGCTATTCTACTGTACAGAGATTCGCTTCCGGACATTTGAAAACAAACCATCCAACAACCGTGTCCTGAACGTTTGAGATACTCGAACAACCTCAGGGCCTGAAATTTAATAAATTATCGGTTATACCGGTATAACACAATCAAGTCTTATGTTCAATTCAAGAGCAGGTACAAAGCATTAGAACGACATTACATAATAAATAAATAAAATAAACAAAACTGATTATAGAACCTGAGTTTGCTTCGCCCAGTGGTATGAAATGTATACATCCGTTGGTTTGTCGTTCCTTATTGTAACACAGATCTGTGCGTTGTGTATGTCTTTCACGACATCCGCTCCTGAGTAACATTAATGCATCTATGTTAATATTTTAATAACGTATTTCATCAGAATGTCTATGTAATACTTATATACGCGTAGAAGTAGTTTATATTTTTATATTATGAATCACTTATATATGTATTAAATTGTACATAAAATAAATTGTGTTAAGCCAGAATGTTAATTATATTTTTATTTCACAGACGATACAAAAAGTAGATAGCCATTCGTGAGTAAATAATGACGTTTTAAGAAGATTAAAATAAGATTTGTTTAGTTTTTGCCTGTTAGATGTTTACCTGTTTGGGTCACACATATTTACCCCGACCTGATAATCAACTATAAACTACATGTTCGTATACAAACAGAACTCAACAGGTAAGTGCTTACATGTATACCTGTTAGTTTCGTAAAACTAGAAATATGTTGCCAAAAGGGTAACACCCCTACTATAAATAAAGATGATGTGTGTTTCCCCGACAAACATAGTTACGTTCTGGCCAACTTCTGCGTTTAATTTCTTTGTATGCAAACAACTTCTAAGGTATAAATGTGATTCTTCCGTGTGATACTGGGAGTAACAGTCTGGACAAACATACTGGACACATTTTGACATTTAGCTTCTACATGTATGTTTGACCACACCTTCGATGTATTAAAATGATTCCCGCGCGTGACACTCCATCTCGTCATGGTAAACATGTGTACCAAGTAACATTCAAACTGTTCAACCCATTAGGAAGGTACGGTCAAAATAAAGCAACCCCGGTGGCTCGGACGGACCAACGCACTTACGAACTCACGAATGCATCATCGAACAAAAGAGTGACGGCAAGAAAAACAACATTAACCATAAAAATGACAAATAAGGCTAACAAGTAGCCGGTAATGAACGTTGTGGACTTACAGGTAATCGGCATAGAACTTGTTTACGATGCAGTCAAAATATCTACGGATAGCACGCCTGTACAAAATCAAAACACACATCGTCCTCTTACACGACTACCTTGAGCTATCGAAACCATTCACTACATCGTTGGATATTAAAACGGGATGTTGGCTCTTTTAAATAATAACTCTACTTGAACTATAGATGACAGCGTGATTGGCATGCGCACCAGTTATAACCACAAAACTGCCGGATCATATGTACAGACAGAAAGGATGGAATTCTAAATGTTCAACTTGCCGATGAATACCGAGTATCGTTGAAATTTGGATAAATACATGTGACCAAAATAAGGGCCGTGCTCACACCTGTGTCTTTTTGTGGGGCTCTTATTAATCATGTCCAGATCATATATTGTCGAGAAAACATCACTACATGTAGTAAGTATTACCGTAGTTACTAGTACTTTTTTATTATTTTAAGCTTTGTATGTGTGTCTAAAACACAGCATTAAAGTCACGTGATTTGGGCGCTTTAAGCATTCTTTACAACAATGTACAAATCTATTGAACAAATGGTTGTTAAAGTTTTTAGGTCAGAGCAAAGGTCATGTTATGAACATACAACTTACTTTCAGCCCCATGGTAACACAACCTCATCAGCAACTCATGAAACTTTTGTTGCGGAAAAGGATATTTATCCATGCATTCTTCGCCGGCTTTGGCATACATTCTTATGTACTGCTTGTTTGCAATTATTTGGTTTACATTCCCGACATCCGACGTTGTCTTCGGATTTGAAGATTTGTGCATCTTTAATACTATAATCGTACGGCTGTTATCCAGCAAAAGGTAGGTATTCTGCAAGAAAACAACAACTGTCAATCGACGACTTTAAGTTACAATAAGCTTAATAATAAATAGTAATACCTCCGTCGCGCTTTGACACACAGTTCAAAAGCACACAACTCTGTGATAATGAGTATGCATATCTGCATAGTGCATATATGCACTGTATGTAGATTACATGTGTGAAAGTGCGTGCCAATTACATAAGTAATGCGAAAGAAGTTTGCCCCACATGCATGTAACATTATATGCTAAAAAACGAACAAACGACCGCCCAACACCCAAATGACCGACCACCCGACAAGAAGACTCCTATAAACCCCTTTGGAAACGTCTGCGGGGTTATATAACCAATTAATCATTAAGCTATAAATGAGTTCTCGCAAGATAAGCGAAAGTAGTTACCGGTTTGTTAAGCAATTTGTAAAAAAGTTGTACCTTTTCAATAATGCAGTCTTCGTAGTAACAAAATACAGTTACGTTTGAAGACACATCTTTGCAGGCGTCAAAAAGGCGATTTGCGTAGCCATACTCTTTTAAACCGTTCCCTAAGAAAGTAAGGTCTTTCTCTGGGTTATTTGAACAAATACAAATGCCAGAAAAAGGTTCTCGACTAGGTGTTTCGCAAATCGGGGTAAGGGTAACGTCTGGAGCTTGGTTTTCAATTGCATTACATGTCTCCGGTGCAAAACGACTCATCCCATTAGTGCCAGAATCTTCAATAACATTTGTTTCTAATGCAGTCGAAATCACCTCTTCTGTTTGTTTAGAGGTTGACAGAGTTTGGGATTCCTTTGAAGTACCTGGACGATTTTGAGTCTGTTCTTTATGTCTAACCTTGTCCATTGCTAACATTTGAGAATCATCAGGTGTAGCATTAGTTAAGACCTTCTCTTGTTGAACATTTGGTGTAATTTTAGTTGTTAAACGAGTGTTGGTAGTAGTGTCCGCTTGTTTAACAGTTATACCAATGGTAGTTACGTTTCTCCTTTTATGCAATGTACTGTTGGTATTGACAATTGATGTATTTGCTTGCAATGTCCTTGACTCCTTTACAGTAGGGTTGCGACGTGCATTGTCTTTCCTGAAATAAAAACACATACATGTACAACATAAACTGTAATTGTAACGGTTGTGCCTGCACAGCACCCGCATACCTAAAGTATGACAGTTCAAACACTTTAACCTCAACCTTTGTATAATGCTCAAATGCACACATAAATATTATTTGGGAAGAAATACATTTTTGTAAATTAAGCATGCACTTTATTATATTTTTTTAATTGTTGCGGACAGTGTTGCGGAAGTTGCAACACCGAACAAATGAAACATTAGACGGAACGACGCTCACGGATTATCCAGTTCCCGCGTTCACTTGCGAAAGAAACCCACATTTGGGGAAACTTAAATGTTTGATTTTTATATCTCTAATAAGTATGCCAGTAAACGTTTTTGGAAGCACAAACATACACTTACACGGTAGCCAGTTCAGGAAGTATATCCACGCAGAGTCGCTTGACCTGTGGATGTGGGCTCGATTTCCAAACGTTCCTGAGACGAGTTCTGTATTTGTTCACATACTTGACGTTGCCCCTTATCTGCGTCCCAAGCTCTGTCAGGGCTTCACAAACCGTATCGGTGTCTTTGCTGTCAGTGTATCTCATCACAAAGTCTACCAGGTGATCATTGTCATCCTATAAGTGTAATGCAATGAAGTAACGATGGTCAATCTGGTTACTAGAAATGACATGAAAAATGTATGTGTTACTGCAAAATAAATAATCAACAACTTGTTAAATATTTAGTGTACTTCTCACAGTAGCAAAGCATTAATACGACTATTAATCTTACTGGTTTCATGGACTTTAAAATCTTCAGTCGATTCAGAAGTGGTATATCGTGAAACATTGACTCGTCACCAACAATGCTGAAGAAATCGCTCGCGAGGGCATGATTTGCTTTGAAAACTAACATCAAAATGTCAAAAACAAGTTCTTGACTCTGCTGTGTTTCGTGGGGACAGATGTCTAGAAGTTCTTGAACGTGGCCCCTTTCAAACATCTGTTTAAAGTATGAAAGTATGAAAGTGTATATTAATTTCTTATTTAGAATGTTTTAAATGACATAGATCTAAATCTAGTACCATCTTACTGAAACTCGATTATTAAAATTTGACAATAAATTCACCTTTGCATTCGAAAATGCAATTTCTTTCATAATCTTGAGACCCCTGTGTTTTTCTTCAGTTGGCATTTCAATTGTACAGCTAAAGAGCGGTTGAAACTTGAACAAAATATTTCCTGGCTTGCGCTTGTATAGTGCAATTAGCAAATCTGCAAAAAAAATATTAAATCAGTAATTTGGCGACGTTAACGTACACCAATCATTTGAGTTAATTAATAACACAATGTAAATACACAGAATCTACATGTACTAGAAAAAAGCATTTGTTCATTAGAACAATAAGTTACCGTCCAAAACGACGCATTGCCATTGTATAAACAATCCAACAAGCGAGTCCACATGATTGTCGACCAAGCTGACACACAAAGTACCCATGTCTGAGAGAAAACGGACACCCCTGATGTAGCCCGTGCCATTTCTTGACCGACAGTTCTGAATCTCGTATATCACATCTTGCACGATGGAAGCAATGGAGTGAATGGTGTTCTTTTCTTTATGCTGAAAACAAAATTTTTTAAATCAATGGATACTGCTTTTTAAGTACGAGATTCTAGAGCATTAAAATAATACAAAATCCAAAAAAAAACGCACCAGTTTAATGAACGGGATCACAAGAAGTGTGTAAAGCACGTCGAACATGTCGTTTGAGCCTGCAGCTGTTCGTGACACGTTGTGGGGCGACTCAACAACGTCCAGAACTAGTTCCGCCGTTACACATTGGAGAATTATGGACTTCAGCAACGAATTGTGGTCCACCGGTAAATAACCCTTGGTTCTGTAAACAAAATATGATTGTGTTATACATGTGTGTTTGTTGTTCAAACGCAGTTCATTTATACATGTGTTTGTTTGTATACCTTTGTGTAAATAATAAATAATTGATATGGTAGTAAGCTTTATTACTAAGCTTACCTGAAGACAGACATACACTCTGACAGAATATATTGCAGAACACTTGACAAATCTCCGTCACTTGATGAACATTCGGTATCCTTCAAGACTTTGTCAACGGCAAAAAGCATATCTTTCAGAACGTTCTGGTCCTATGGACAACAATAAGCATGCATCAATTGACTTGCTACCAGCACATTTCTTCATTATAAAAATAATTTTATTCTCAAGTATGACAACCAATACAGTTACTACACTAACAAATGTATATGTTATTTACTACTTACAAATGTATAGAAAGAATGGTAAAAAAAGTCAAACACAGAAAAATTGAAAGAAGACATTTACAAAGCGGAATACATGTACTAACCTTTAAATCGGGAATGTCTGACTGAAGACAAACAAGTGCTAGCGGGGCTTTCCATGGAGCATTATTCTCCAGACATTTGACAAGGCATTCTTGAACGTTCTCGCTTATTCTTCCCTCGAGGCCTTGCGACCTGTCAAGTATAATCAGTAAAATAAGTCATCTCGTTTAAATTCTTTAAAATTACATGTATCACCTATCTCAAAAACAAATTTCTTGTACTACAAATCTAGTCTAGAGCATACCAGCGACTTAAAACACAAGGTAAAGTACACAAGTCAAGAGACGAACAAACAATGTTTGGATGTTTCACCTGATTTGTGTCAGAAGGGTTTCAAGCAACACGGCGTAGGCTTGAACAGTGTGGATAACGGACTTATGCTCGTTTTTCTGCATGAACTGGCATGGAACGTCCGCGATTATGTCAACCAACAGTCGGCACTTGTCGGGGTCGAGCTGAAAACAAAAAGGGTTTATATTTATTCTTTTTTTGTTCCGATTTAGCGAAAATACGACGATATTTAAACTATTTTTCAACTGTATTTCAAATTGGTAAATGAATGAATATAAGTTAAGGTACAACATGTTTCTTAGGATAGCTTTAACATTTAGGTTTTAACTGTTCGATGTTAAATATTTATCTTCTGGTGAAAGATTACCGGTCACTTAGATTTAAAGAAAGTAAACATGTCTTTTCAAAATTACTTTAAAATTGAACATTTCGTTCTGTGTGAGAACGGGGTGTAACAAGAGCCTGGTTGCTTCCTGCACCAGGAGGATTCGCCCCGACACCACGTAGCTGGTATGCAGCTCGTACCACAGGCTCATCTTGGACGCGTTGCTGCACAAGCCAGGTTAGATGTTACATGTATCAGTAGTCACCTTTGGTCAACTAGAGCAACTTTGATTTACGCCAACAGGTTATAAATCATTACTAATTGAAACCAAAACTATACATTTAGTGTTCTACTGTACTTATAATTATTATTATTATTATTATTATTATTATTATTATTATTATTATTATTATTATTATTATTATTATTTGGTTCTATTGTATGCATTATACATTATTTTATGTACATTTTGGGGTAGTTCTGCAGACAGAAGTTTTGTGCACAAATGATGAACTCTTCAATGTGAGTTTCCATGTCAACTGTTTTGGAAATGGTAATTAACGTCTGCATTGTGACCTCGAACAGCCAGTCAGAGCGTTCCTGAAGATCAAAATAAAATAATAATAGGTTTTAAAACACTAACTACTTATCTATTCAAAGATATTTTGCAACTGCATTAGTATGCATTTAAAAACTAAATAAATATACTTAAAGAGGCTATGCCTTTACCGTTGTACCCTTAATATTGAACACAAACGCCTCAGCATAAGTTTGCTAAGAACATTACATGACACAGGATTGCATAAAGACTGTCGTATTTACATGGGTATGATTTACTGCTTAAGTATGGCTACAAAGTAGAATGTAAACAAATCTTTTTGAAAGATATATACACACAACATCTTAAGTAAAACAAATAAGTAAGCGCTTAACAACCTCTAACCACAATTATATCATTTGGGTGTGTGTATGTATATCAAAACATGTAACATTTCAAGAGATAACCAGTATACAAGCTGTTAGTCCAGCTGACCTCGAAGTCCCTGTGCACGTCCATCTGCTCCAGCAGCGACTCGCGGAGGACCGTGAACAGTTTGGGGCAGCGTTTGCTAACGCCGTGGCTACAGATCGTCTGGACAAGCTGCATGTAGTCCTTGTACATAATGTCCAGCATCCTGTCGGACCTGCAATCACGCCCGTGAGGGACGTCAGAACGTCGGCATCGCTACAATGTTAGTAACACCGAAATGCAGCATAATCAGTCTTGTTTAAAAACATCGAATTAGTCCTGAAGCATTACGGTTTGTATATGGTATGTTATCTAGAACGTAAATGTAAACAAACCGCCATAGCCCATACCATTTTAACTAGAAGAGAACTTGATATATAGGCAGTTATTTGACTTTGTGAAGAGTATTTCATATTGTTAATCTTATGTACACATAATTATAAATGTATGTACTACTAACACTGAGGCTTGCAATATTTTTTCAAGGGTTATGGGCGCCCTGTACTGCGCCTCGCTGGCCGGACGGAAGGACGGGTCTGTAATCACGTCTTTAACGAACTTCAAGTGGTACCGCAACACAACCCAGTCATCCAAACCCTGAGATTGGTACAAGAAACATACTTTAAAAAAGTGTTGGCAACACTTGTGTTTAAAAACTTCATGTTAAATGATGGGTAAATGCTTATACATGTAATAACATATCGCGAGGAACTTCAGAGCCGAACTCAGAGCCGAACGTTATCAACATGTAATAAATATTATTATTATTATTATTATTATTATTATTATTATTATTATTATTATTATTATTATTATTAACTCAAAAGCGTTCAATAAACAGGTAAAAGAAAATTTAATGTACTTTATACCAAGAACGGGTTGTCCTGCTTGTATCTGTTAAAGATGAGGAAGCAGAGGTGCGAGATGCGAGGACCGATGTGTGGTGGCACGTGGTTCATGCGTGTCAGGTAGAACACGTGCAGCTCCATCAGTGCCCGCCGCCCTTCCTCCACCTGCTCCGCGCTACAGAGAAAATTATATTGTGTGAAATGAAATATTAAGCATGATGCATCATACAAATTATCTAATTTGTGTATGCCTCGAAGTAAAATTATAAAACAATATTATGGTATTAAAATAAAGAAATTAGTTGCATTATGCTATTGAATTTTATAATTATTAGAGTCGTATGTGTATATATAAAGGCTTAAGTATTTCCGTACACATACATACGTTAGAATACGCTTAAAAATCTTGTCAATATGCGTCTCCATCAGTGTTGCGTAGTGGTCTGCAGAAACGTTCTCCACATACACGAAGTCCGATTTCAGAGTTGTCAAAAGAAGAGTTAGTTTTTCGCCTCTTAATGTCTGCAATTAAACATAAATTTATGAAAAAAAAAGTTCAAATAGTTTTTGTACACAATTATTGATCATGTATGCGAAAAAACACTAACATTAGAAATCTACAATGAAACAATACATGCGTTTAGAATAGTGTTTCGCATATGCGATAGCGGGTCAATAATGCAGTGTTGTTATTGTTGAGGGTTCTACAATACCTGCATGTACGTCCAAAGCAGGCACGAGTTATTCTTTAGAATGATGGCCATCATTTCCAGGTGGGTGGAGCCTGGACCTGCACTGATCAGGTTTCTCCAGAGCTCAAACAGCATTTCGTTAGCTGCAGTTTCCACTTCCACGTCATCATGGCGCTCCACATAACCACTGCAATGTGATGTGAAATAAAATTCATATTTGCCTATTAAATAATGGAATCTGTAGCACTTGAGGCGTTCATTTTTATAGGAATGCTAGACATTTTGTTATGGTGTTGCAACTAAAAACTATTAAACTATTAAAACAACAATAGATCTATAGTCACTTTACCAAAGAACTTGGTATATCGTGTTGAGTGCGGAATGCGCCAACCAGAATTGTGGCGAGAATCTAGCAGGAAAGTTGCAGACGCATACATTCTCCACAAACACCGTCATGCACTCCTGAAACAGAAGAAAAATGGCAATGCAAACTAAATGTACATCCTCGGATATTCCGCTCACAAGCGGAATCACCCCTGGGTATCCGAGGATGCTAAATGTAGATCTTGATCATAAATGTAAACAAAACATGACAGAGGCGCAGATAACGGGGCGGCAGGGACGGCGACCGCCGCCCCAATAATTTGGCAAGTCGTTGTTATACAGAAATGACGGACTTTTCGCAGCCCTAAACAAATTTTTCTTTGCCTTTATGAATGCAATTTGAGTAAATTTTAGCGTGACAAAGCGGGTCGAGGGGCCACGGACCTATGATTTTTATGCCCAAAATGCTGTATTTCCTCATTTTTTTCTGCTCGCTTCGCTCGATAGCTAATTTTAAACAAAATTTTAATAAGAATGTGGCTAAAAACCTCCTTGAAATACAATAAATTATAATAAAACCATCAACATGTTAAATGATTTTACGGTTGAACCCTTAAAACGTCATTTGCCTAGTGACGTGACATTTGTTACCGTTTTATATGCTGGACATTTTCTGTACGTTACATCATGTATTTAAGTATTCATGTGTTTTTTCATGTTTGTTTTGTTATTAATTTATAATGCTAAGTAATTGAGAAAAACTAATGGGTATGTTGTTTTAAAACGTAAATGTTATCCGTTATACATGCGTAAAACATGTGGGCCTGTATTCGTCGTGACCAAAATACCGGTAAGCGTTAATTTACCGACGTAGGGTTCGCCGCCCCAATGTCAAAATGTTATCTACGCACCTGCATGATCATGTCATAGCGATAGACAGTTCAAAGCACGGCATCTTTTAAAAACGTTTCTTAGCAAACCGATTTAATTGTACATTGTTTACTGAACATAGTGTTTACCTGAATATCTTCCAGTGTTGCATTTCGCGTCCACTTGGCAGTATTTTCTTCAAGAACCATAGCGGGGTTGTCAATCTTTGTACCAATATACTCTGCACTAGGTTTTGCCGATGCAAAGTCTAGTGTTTTAAGGTACATGGACAGCATTTTCAGCAATTATTCAGATGATTCAATAATCATTTCGATCACATTGTTCAATGCAACACACAAACTGCATACGTGTCTGCTTCATGCTTATAGATCTCTCTACTTGTATGCGCAAAAGAAAATTGCAAAGACGTTCCAATTTTGCCCATATTCAAGTCTCCTGCAAGCCTCTTTTGAATTCACCACATAGACGTAGTGTTGCGATAATCAAAGACT
>Ga0224511_10003490_pt1 | contig 11351 bp, 3 predicted proteins | sample SF_May12_sed_USG_2_FD_169988 | JGI IMG/M metagenome (GOLD analysis project Ga0224511, IMG submission 169988) | Sediment microbial communities from San Francisco Bay, California, United States - SF_May12_sed_USGS_8_1 | ecosystem: Environmental > Aquatic > Marine > Sediment | place: USA...
GGAACAATGGACGGGAATCCGTCCCCTATAAGTAATTTGTGATTTCTAAGCGCCCCAAGACGCTTGTGATAGCTTGTACAGTCGGTACACAGGTACTCGTGGCAATCAACGCAGAATGACGTCGCCTTGACATCAGGGCACGCACTGCAGTTCTTGGTATGTGATATGCCACGCTTCCCTGTCCTTGGGCGCCGACCTTCTTCGCCGCTGGCCATATCACTGGCGATTGACCCTAAAACGCAAGAGAAAACGCGCATCACATGATTTGTCGTTTTTTTCTAGTTTTTGCGTTCTCAAAACATAGGGTTAACATTATATGATAATAAATCCTAAATGATCTGTAACATCTCTACTTATTATTTATTAAACATTTCTTATATAGTATTATACCGTTAATTATATCAATATTACGTTGTTGTTTTACAATTATCATTTAGGTAACCAATCAAGCTTAAAAAATTGTTTTGTGTTTGAAATATTATATCAATTGAAAAGATGTTTGAAGCAAAAGTGTTGCAAACAGTGTAAATACATGTAGGAAGTTGAACAAATAAGGAAGGCAAGCAATTTTGTTAATAATTGCAAACATTTAGAAATAATTTGTTACCTTTCGATCTTTTATTTAATGTAATATCCACTACTGCATGACTGTTCAAATCCTACAACCATATTATACTTGTACATCTTTATATGTCTAAATCAAAATGAATGAAATGTTTGAACATACACAATTTATCACACCTCCTACTACCGTTGTGTGGGTCGCCTAACAACTACTAGTGTTTGCTTTAGTTCAACATTTTGCTGACTCCCCGAGACTTATCACATGCAAACATGTTGAGTACCAGATAACTCTGGGGGAGTTCTAATATTTGTATACAATAAAAACATAAATCTGTCTTGTGATACTCATAAAAATACGCGTGAAACAGAAACAAAAACATACATTAAATCGGCAATCTATGTTTTATTTAGCTATTCTGAATATAAAATACAACATTTGAGTCTTTACTAAAGTGAACAGTTTGTTTATTTTGTTATAAATTACACAGCATGACTAGTTTATAACCGTCCTGTAGAAAACATTTAATTGTGTACAATTCACTTTTTAGTGTAGATAAAATGTTAAACCAAAGATATTAAAAAGTAATACAAATATGACCTTGTACAATTGAGTTGAGTTGGGTTAAGGTAACTTTAAACTTCATCGTCTATAAACATAAAACTGTATTAAAGTTTGAACTCATACAGATACAGGTTGGTACAACAATTAGAGGTAATGAAAGATGCCCCACCACTGACTCCCCCAAACGCATGAGTGGAACTCTATTTTCAAATGTAAACATATACAATCCATGATTCCTGATGACCAGAAACACTTTACTATGGAATATAAAAATGTAAAACGAGGTAAACTATCATTAACGATCAGATAATTCATTCAAGAAGTACATAATCGTATTACTAGTAAATGCAATTAAAATTGATTTTTTTCACCTACTGAATTGAATACAACAGTTAGGAGAAACGCGCCTTTTCGAACATGAAATATTGTTATTTTTGGGAAATAAATATTCAATTTCAGATGCAAAACACCATTCAGTTAAACACCATTACTTCAGTTTCTCTCTTGTTCTTACATTTTAACCTAAGTTATGTTGTGTCCCAGGAACGAAACTGGTCTTAAAATACTGTAACTTTGCAAAAATATATATAGTGGTACAGAGTAAACGTGATCACGGGTGAATTGTGTCAACATGTAGCAAGTTAAATCAGATAACATTGTATCGTATTTGTTGATCATATATGAAACAAGGTTACACTGACCCGCTTGCTTACAGCTGACATCCCACAATTACTAGATTTATGTTACATATATTTTCATTTCGGATTAGTAAATCACATTTTATTCGAATTAAAATTCCCATTGCCTATGTGATTAAAAGTGATGCATATCGCATATTTTAAATAATCTCCAAGTGTCTGCCTCACACACGTTAGCACATTGTCCAAGTTGTGTATGGCATGTGTTAGCCTTGATATTTGTATTTTGAAACTGAATGTCAATTTGTCAAGAGAGATTACCCCTAAATATTTGTAAAAAAACATTAAACGAGAGAACGTATTATGTTTCAAAGTTTCAAAATTTATTTGCACAACACCCAGAAGGTCGTAGACCCATGAGACATATTAACATACATATATTATGTGATATAACATAATAGTTACAGAAATATACATATTGGTCAGTTCACTCCAACATACTAACCTCATACACATGATTGTAATTAAATAAACCTAATAGGCTAAAGTAATTTGAATGTATTGTTTCTCTTCTCATGCACACAAAATACACTTAAATATTTATGCAAATATAAACGCATGATCACGCACATTCAATTACGAAGTATTCATGTGTATAGAAAAACAACGTAATCTTATAACGTGATCTAATTTTAAGACATAGATTTACTTACATACATCTCTTTTTTCTAATTCAACCCATGTTTTGAATGACAATAAACCGTTTCTCTTTCGTTTATCTGACATCACGCTCGGAAAGCGATTAAAATGGAACATACGGCAATCTTGTAAGATAAGTTCTATAACTGACCGCTTAAGGAAGTAAGCGAAGGATGGCAGAAATGAGCAAGAACGGCATATGCTTTTAGTGTTTTGGATAGAAAGAGTAATATCAATGCATTTTTTTTCTTCTCTCTTTCTTCTCCAATAAATGTTGAGAAAGTGTGAGGTTTGATATAGCTTGGAACTGGTTTAAACTCCAAATAAAGTCATTGACCGTACCAAGGCGGTAACTTGTTTTGCATTTACGAACTATGCGTGAAATACAAGATATTAAAAACAATGTAAGAGACAGAGACAACGAGTTTAGAATCTTTGCAGTGGAAAAGAAAGAATAATTAATAAGACGTCAGTGATGTTGGATTTAAACATCTACTATTACATTGTGAACCTGGTTTAAGCCTTTTAGAGAATGTTTCCAAGTTTTTTGAAGACAAATGTGACAACTTTTGGTTGGTATTTAATCTAAAATTGTGTGTGTGCTTACCTTCTTGAAAAGAATTATAACGTAAAGTTTGCGTTTTATTATTATAAATGGTCTTCCCAGATGGTTTCCAGTCGCTTCGTAATATAAACGTTTTTGTTTTTGTTCTAAATTTAAATGATAAACATTCACGATGCAAAATATTGAACATAAACTTTTTCGGAAATATGTTTTAAAGCTTTAATCAATTAAACAATTTGAAAATAAGCAACAACTCAACAATGGTAATTTTACATATTATTTTTTTTTCATTGAATTTTGTTTAAATAATTTCTAATAATGATTTTAACTCAAAATAATCGACACCCCTTGTCGCCTACTGTACAATATATGTGATACACTTCGTATCAAATCGTAAAATCGTTAATTGCTTAATTTAATACAACTGACATAGAAATTTGTGTTTTTTTCGCTCGGTTAAAGATGTTTGTATCTATGTATGTCATGCTACAGCAGCAACTGTAAATGTTTTCTTCACACAAACTTAACACATTTGTACGGACACTGATTAATCATGGAGATGGGTGGTCAAAAACAATTAAGTCAGCGGAAACGTTGACATTTATATGGCTATACTTTTCTTACAGATAATTATCCTCCGCGCAGTATATACACTTATCGAGCATTACCATTTCATTATTATAGGTTATGGAATGGGTTTTCGGGAAATTACAAGTTGTAACTGACATGAGACTTCCGGAAGCGCGAAGAGATGGTTAGTTTCGTAACTTTCTTCCTATATTTAGGATCAGAGTTCCATTAATCATGCATTCAAGTAATGGCCTGTTTGATCAGAGATGTAATGTGTGTACGGAAGTGAGTATGGCAAACATCCCGCAAAGACTCGGTATATGGTTTGATTATTTTTCTTTGGAGGAAATAATTGTTGATCCAGTTTGTTTTTGTTTTTATTTTGTAAACATTAACCATTTTCTAGAGCTTTCATATGTTAACATTTATTTTCTTAGGTTGTGCACCCGGGTGTCTAAACGTGAATACAATGCCACAAAACATAAGGCTGAAATGGTGTGACAGTCTGCTTACAGTTTTTTGTATTTAGTATTGTGAACTGAATGTCTTGACTTGATTTATTTAGATACGTTCAATTTCTGGACCTCATTTAGAGCAAATCGTTTGCTGCATATAAAGTTGCAAAGTTATTTTTATGTTTAGTAATGCTTTAATGCGTGAACATAATGTCCAGACTAGCGGTGACAAAATGCGTATTTGATACGACATGTGGCAATTTGTTCCAGTAAATAAAAACGCTTATTACAATAATTCTGATTAAGGAAACCTCCATGTGTCAAGGCAGCTGTTAGTATAGTAAGATTTCCTTTAGTGTCTGCAAACTGTCTAGAACACAAACTGATGGCAACACTTTTTCTAGACGATGGTTCTCTAGTGAGAACACTACATAAACACCACTTATAATTTATCACGTTTATTGCCAAGTAATATTTAGAGACTAAAATGCGTTGATTTGTTTATTGAACAAACACACTAAAAATAAATTAATTTACTGTTACATCTAAGAATGGTTTTAAAGACGCAGTTTGTTCAACGGCGTGTCAATTATAACGCATACAACATTAAACCATCAAGTTAAATGTTGAAACGTTCTGACGAAGGTTCCGTTGTTATGGGATATCATTACTTTGTGAAAAATACCGTCGGCTAAGCTACTTAGAAGTTTCATGTATGTATTTAACTACGGTAATATCTCTCATTTGGCTACTTCAACTTTGGTTAAGTGACACTTCATGTAGCTTTCTAAGCATAATTGCACACCTGAATGCCATACTTATGGTATTATGAAACTAATAGTCTGTATACACTTTTTAATAGTTAAACGCTATTAGCTTGTCAAAACATGTGTGGGATGCTTCTGAGAGATACAGAGTATAATATCATTAGGTCACACATCTGGTAATATATAAAGTATACTAAATGAATTAATATTGAAAAAGAAATTCCAAAATGTTGTGACAAATAATGTGTTTTTGACCAAAAAAATACAACAGAACGTAAAATCAAACATAAAAACTCTTGCCGGGGCCAGTAATTGAACACTGGACCTCTCGCACCCAAAGCGGATGCGTTACCACTGCACCACCGAGTCAACTGTGAGTAACGATTGAAATCAAGCTATTTAACTGTTTCGACGCAATGGGTCGAAAAGTAAATAAACAAAGACGAATTTGCGGGCCACACATTTTCAACAACAAAAATAAATTCTGTAACATTTTTACATGAATGGATTACTATATTTGGCAGTTTCTCATATTTATGGGAGTATGGTTCACTGCTTAAATATGGATACAATGTAAGATGTATACAACTCTAACCTAAAAGATATAGTCACAGCATCTTGAAATAAATCTAAAATAAAAAATAAAATAGCAAAATACAAAAATAGTTTATTCTGTATGTCTGTTACGTCGTCGTCTTCTGTGTTTTCTTTAATGTTCTATGTGTTTGTTTTTGTACGAGCCATTTTGTCATGATGCCATTAAACTTGACATGTCTAGTACATTCTTTACCACATACTTTCTTCGAACATCTGTGTAATTTATATTATTTTTCAAATGACAAGGAATCTTGACATAAAGTGCACACTTTTATCATCTGTTTTCATATTGAACAGCTTTCGAAATGTTTAATCTGAAAGAATCGTATAATTTATGTGTTTAAAGCCTGAACGTTTTAGTTCACACTGCAAACATCTAGATCGAACTTAGAATGGACATGTCAGAATGACAAATCACCAGCCATATGTTTTGTTACACGTTGAAATGGAAAGCAGACGTTTAAAAGAAGTAGAACAAAGGCGCTTTCGTGCCGCATACATCAACATGATATTTTGAACGTTTCAAGATTGCTATATATATTACCTCGTTACAGTTTAAGTCTGCTTTAATTTGATAAAACATTTACCACGTGAGGCAGTTCATAGAAAACGAGTCATTTATTGCAAATCTGTATTCTGATATTGACATTTCTTCGCTTATGACATATAAGTAAATACAAATATTAATATGACGTTTTGTTTCAGCATTTATTTGGCTAGAAAGACAATTAAAAAGGTTACCTAACTATATATAAATATTATTTATTAATATTTCTCAATACATTTAAATGTTAAATCAAACACGATTTGATAATTGAAATACAAACAAAAATAAGTTGCTAATGATTAACAATCATGATCGTGAACCTCTGTTTTCCAATTTTAAAGAGGTCTTGTAGCGCACATCATGTATCTGTTGATGGAACAAAATTGATGCGACTAGAAAAGGAGAAATTGAGCGTTCATGATGGGCAGTAGATGGTGAACACTTGTTTTGGTGTGACACCAGGACATTCATGTATTTTATTTACGTTTATTTATTATTATATTATATTTGTACTGTTGAGTTCGCACCATACCAGACTAAGCTAACAGTATTTTAATACAGACTTAACGTCTGAATTTTCTTCACTCCGCAAGCAATTTGCTTCTTCCCCTGAATCGGGTGTATAACGCTCAGTAATTTGTTTTCATATATGACATGCCGATGCATAAATGCATTTCCACAGCATGTTTCGAATACATTTAGATAATGTTAGCTGACTGTCTACAGCCTACTGTTAAACCATCTACGATAATTAGGTAGGGCATGTTTATTTCGTATTGTTGTTGTGTAGCAAATGAATTAAATAACGTTATTGAAACAAATAGGTCATGGACACGCACATTCAATTACGACGTAAGTACGTGTATTAAGAAGAGAGAAGATAACAATTAAATCTAATAACGTTATTAAATTTCAAGACATAATACACTTTACAGGAAATACATATTCCAAGTTTGTATAGTATATGTTAGACTCTTTCGATTTGTATTTGGAAAATGAATGTTAATTTTGTAAGGGTAATTAATTTACTCTTAATATGCGTATAACCTGTTTAAAGGAGACCACTTGGTATCTGCTATTTCTTAATTACTACCAAACATTATACGGATAGGCATCCAAACTAACAACTGGAGGATTATCACCTTATCTCCATTTCGTATCTGCAATATTCTAACATATTAAAATAGTGTGTCTTAATATGAACATTAATTAAAAATACAATAATTTTATATTCCACAGTCAGATTCGATTAGCAAAGTGATTACATAAACTTATACTTGTATTCTAATTCATACAAATAAATGTAATAAAATCAACCTAATAAGCCAAAGTATTTTGATAGTATTGTTTCACTTTTTCGGCACAAATTAAATCAACCTAATAAGCCAAAGTATTTTGATAGTATTGTTTCACTTTTTCTGCACACACACACACTACATTTTTCTCTTTATGAAAATATAAACGCATGGTCACGCACATTCAATCACGGAGCATTCATGTGTACAGAAAAACAACGTAATCTTAAAACGCGATCTAATTTGAAGACATAAATTTACTTGCATACGTCTCTTTCTCTAATTCAACCCACATTGTGATTAACAATAAACCGTTTCTCATTCGTTTATCTGACATGTTTGCTGTCACGCTCGGTATGCAATGGACCGTTCCGCAACTGTCAATCATGATCATTTATAACAGTACATGGTCAATTTTAATCCAATAGATTAGAATTATATTGTCAGCTGACAATCTGACCTAGAAAACACAAAAGAAAGACCCCTTCACAAGCCTTCACAAGATCAAAGCAAATTTACCGCTTTGGGCGGAGTTTGAAATTTTGCGGAACGGTGCATTTAAAAGAAGCTTAAAGAAGTAAGCGAAGGATGACGGAAATGAGCAAGCAAGCATCATGCCGCTTATGTGTTTAGTGTTTTGGGTAAAGAGAGAGTAAATTCATTTTTTCCTTTCTTTTTTTCTACTCCAATAAAATTAAAAAAAGTGTTGAGAAAGTGTGAGGTTTGCTAACACTGGTTTATACCTTCAATGAAAATGAACGTACCAAGGCCGTAACTTAACATTAATTGGAGACTCTATTTAAAAAAAATCTAAAAAAAGAAAGATCCTTAACACACAAAAATAGTTTATTCTACTGCCTGTCACGTTTTGTTGTTTTGCTTGTTTTTTGCTGTTCTATTTGTTTGTTTTTGTACGGGCCAATTTGTCATGGTGCCCTTTAACCTGACTTGTCTACATTATTTTCAACATTTCGTCTTTGAACATCTCTTCAATTTATGTTGGACATATTTTAAATTGATTTTAAAATGATTTTACTAGTAATAAAATGTTCGAAGTATACAAGACACTGTATTTTCTATGTTTTGCATGAACCAGCTATGCGTGAAAAACAAAAATAAAAACAACCTAAGAGACAGAGAAAACGAGTTCAGAATCTTTGCAGTGGACAACCAGGTAGAATTAATAAGACGTATGATTTTCCGTTTATAACTCTACTAGTACATTGTGAACGCGGCTTAAGCCTTTTAGAGAATGTTTGCCAGTGTTTAAAAAGAGAAGGGAACACTGTGCAAACTAGATAAAGGAAGGTAACCCCTATTATAAAATGCATCCGAACCATGCAGCTATTGTTGTATGTATGTTGAAGATGTTCTTTTCAAAAACTCTAGTTTGGTTCATGTACATGTATCTGACCCAAAACCGTGTTTTACTTAACATCCTGGTAATATTGTATGATAAAAGTTCGTTTTTCGACTATTTGTTTTACAAACATAAATTTCATTTCCATTCGCTTCGTAATATAAAGTGTTTTGTTTAAGTTTTTATTTTGAGTGATAGAACATGTTCTCAAACTTTTACATGCAATGACGGGAAACGCTTTTAGCTTATAACTCAATATATGTCTTAGTAATAAAACAAAACGCTTACGGGGGAATAATATTACATGTCTCGTTTAGAGTAATGAGAACACTAGCGATATTTCTCGCCAAATTCTTGTGTCAAGATCCGATTGATCACCCAATAATGATTTTGGCGACTGTCATCAATTTTTATTATTGGGCATAATTTCCCTTCGACATTGTGCTTGTAAATGGTTTTCATGGTTTAAATATGCTTGAAATTTTTATTTGATTAGTGGAACAAATAAAACATAATCAAATAAAATAGACTGTAAAATCCCAAAGACTTTTTCTTAAACTCGATTGATGTAAGTGTATAATGTACGTTTAATATCAAATTACCAAGTTACAAGTTCACCATTAAGTTAAACAAATGTACTGAATAATTACTGAAGGTATATATTATCACTGTTAACAAATTCATACTGTACATAATAAAATGCTTACCTCAGGGTCATTGAAAAATACTTTTGTTTCGTGTTGTTTGTTGGTGTACGGGCCGTTTTGTCATGGTGCTCTTAAATGTGACTTGTCTACAAGGTTTACAATATTTCTTCTTTAAACAACCCTTTAATTTATATTATTACGCAAACTTTAAACGAAAAAGGTTCAGTTTGTATTTAGATAATTTATTATAATTATTTTTGAAACCAAGTATCCGTGGTCCGTGTACCCGAATGTATAAGGTCACATTGGTATATGACTCGTAGTCTTGAATGACAGAACGTTTTGAGCGTCAAACCTCTTATATCTTTGTATTTTTCCACAGTCCAATATTAAAGCGCAATTCCTATTATAGCACGAACTTAAGCATGGCTATCTTTTTAATTTCGCGCATGTTGTTTGATAAACGAGTTATACTTGTATAATCCAACAATTTGTTTTGTTGTAGTTCAGATTCATTTCGTCGACTTTCATTTAGACTTTCATCGAGGTATATTGTCGTATTTTCCTGGGTTTTTTTACCAGGTTTTAACGAAAATCCTGGCGGGCGGGCGGTCGGGCGGGCGGGTGTATCATACATGGCGTCAAACTGTGGTTTCCACTCAATAACTTCAGTTAATTTAAACCGATTTTAATGAAAATTTGTATATAGACAGCTTATATAAAGACCTAGCTTGGGATTTCATTTGGGGTCGGTCGCGTCAAGGTCAATGTCGCTTTTCCTAAAAAAACCAAAATGTTTCCGCTCAATAACTTTAGTGGATTTAACCAATCTTGATGAAACGTTGTCTATAGACAGCTGTTATGAAGACCTAGCTTGAGATTGCATTTGAGGTTGGTCGGGTCAAGGTCAAGGTCGCTGTTACTAAAAAAAATGTTTCCACTTAGGTTTCCGCTTAATACCTTCAGTTATTTTTAACCTGTCTTAATGAAACTTTGTGTGTGGACAGCTTTTATGATGACCTAGCTTGGGATTTGGGGTCGATCGCGTCAAGGTCAATGTCGCTGTTACTAAAAATAGAAAAAAATGTTTCCGCTCAATAACTTGAGTGAATTTCAACCAATATTGAAACTTAGTCTATAGGCAGCTGTTATGGAGACTACGCTTGGGATCGCATTTGAGGTTGGTCAAATCAGGGTCATTGTTACTAAAATTAGAAAAATATGTTTCTACTAAAAACTGGAGTAAATTTCAACAATTTTAAAAAGGCTTTGAATATACAACATTTTACATAAATTGCATACATTTGTAGCGGCTATACCATTAAAGTATATATACTTGACCCTAATTGTACACTTTTTTGATGCCCTTGTTTCCTACTACAAAAAATTAATGTTAAACGTTAGCTGTTAAGCTGTTGAAAAACTTGGTTTCCTGGCGTTTGCAATATTTCTTGTTTTTCATAAGATAAACAAGGATTTTTGTAACCAAGTACTAGATGAATTTAAAAAAGTAAACAACATAAAAATTATAACTATTTGAGCTCATGGTTGATTTTAAAATAAATCAAATCAAAATAAACAGCAGTATTCCACAGATAATCATTATTAATATCATACTTCTTTAAATTTTACTGAAATCCCTCGTTGTCGTTAAAAATACGAAAAATACGCGCTTCCTCTGGAATGATTTCCCCGTGAATAAATATAACGGAATTCCCTTCGCCGCGCACCTAGTTAGGGTCAAAATAACGCCGCACGTTTATGGGTCATTCTAATTTTAGTACAATGTTTAAAAAATAAAGCGTTGATAATGTTCAGCATTCAAACAACAACAAAGAATAAAGCCATGTTTATTTTATGTATATAACAGAAATTTCAGACAGAGATAGTGACTGATATTTTGTGTACTTGCATTTAGTAGTAACATACGCCTGTTACAAATATACTGAACCAAAAAAAAACTTTCGCAAAGTATGAGCCAGTTGTTGAATGGTACCACTTAGATGTACACACATATATACATGAAGTAGCTTGCAAAACTCGTATTGTTTGCAAAATCGGTCAGCTAATCACCATATAAAAGCC
>Ga0224511_10003491_pt1 | contig 11349 bp, 3 predicted proteins | sample SF_May12_sed_USG_2_FD_169988 | JGI IMG/M metagenome (GOLD analysis project Ga0224511, IMG submission 169988) | Sediment microbial communities from San Francisco Bay, California, United States - SF_May12_sed_USGS_8_1 | ecosystem: Environmental > Aquatic > Marine > Sediment | place: USA...
GCTCAGAGGAAACAAAGGGAAGTCACTCTATCAATCTGACAGTGGGCTACACCACACTATCATATATTTTTCGTACTCATGTTTTTTCGACCATCGGCAAAAATAAAAACCGGCAATTTGGATTTTTTTTTTTTCCACTTTTGAAAAAATACGGTCGCCGGTCTCGTAAACCAGAAGATTAAAAATAAATGGCCTTACCCTGCTAATAATATTTGACCAAAAACTGTTCTAATATTTATTGTATTCTGGGCTTTTTAATCAAGTATTAACAAATGATGTCGTACTTTGTGCATACCTACCTTGCATAAGGTTACAATTATTGCTGTTACATCTTGTGCATACCTATACGGTATTATATTATATCATTTTGATTGCTTTTTGCTTAGTACAAACATATACTTTACATAACGAAGTTCAATGAACATAAAACATCACAAATGTAAGTGCCTAATGCTATTGTAATTAATGTCACCGTTTGTGTATTAACTGCATATCGACACAATTGCTGTTAAACCTAGGGCATACTTGTACGTAATATTATTGTAACAACTTTCTGCTTAGTGCATACATATACTACATATGACGAAGTTAAATGAACATGAAACAAGAGCACTTATGCAAGAGCCTAATGCTAGTGTAATTTATTACTACTGCTTAGGTATTACTATATGACATTTAATTACAAATGTTGTCGTACTTTGTGAGCAGTTACATTGTATATAGTTACAATTGCTGGTACACCTAATGCACACCTATACCGTATACTATTGTAATAGCTTTTTGTCGATATAATTAGTAGAAGAATAGCCAGAGAGTTTATAAACAGTAGGTAACAATAATCGTTGTTATAGTGAAGCAAATAATAGTAATTCATGTGCATACTAACAGCATACCTATACTGTGTATACTTATAAGTGATATTTTACTGCAAACACGTACTTTATATAATTACAATTGCCGACATATTTCGTAGCACAATACTACAAATATATGTGTGTATACGTATTGTACTCGTATATATTAACAACTGATATTATACCTTGAACTTTAATCTACAGTTAGTAATGGCTAGTCTTCAGATGAAATAAATTATTTGTAGTCGATATACAACAATAGATCAATCTTAATCCACTCCCAGTTGAAATCTAGTAGACCTTAATAGTTTTGCGTAATGGTTATATTTTGCACCTTGATGTATTTATTTACGTAACTGTATGAGCATTACTATAGTTATGATTTATATCCAATCAATTTGTCCTCTTAAGATTTCTCAAACATTACAAACAATGTTTAAATCGGCTTAAGTGCCGTTATCAAACTCTCTGCACATTTGTGGACGACCATATATTCCATCTTAATCTTAGTTTATTATATTATGAGTCGACACTTATTTAAACCAGTGAACATCTGGGCATGCCCAAGCAGAGAATACATTATTAATGTTGTATAATATGTCAATAGCCTACTCTAGTGTTTCGTTTCCACTCCATTTGTTGCTGTTGTCTTCTTAGTGTATGCATTTACCATACTTTGTTTATTTGAAATTACAACTGTTACAGTTTTTAATACTTATTTTATGGTTGGCAAACACTACAAAAAGCAGGAATCCATACGTGAACATGATTCATCTAACAATCATTCACATGTATGTTTTATACATTTAGCAACCGACCAATAGATGCCATGGAATGCCATGTTGAAAGTGTTTTTATTCGTAGTTGCAGGCATCATAACGAAATATTTCACAAACACACACACGCACGGTCGTACGCATGCACGTGTTTTGGGTATTTCTAGGCCAAACCATTGTACCTTAATTACTTCCTCGCTTGTCTGCCCATCACCAGGCCCGCAGCCAAGATCATGTGACTTCAGAGCTCGAAATATCTGTATGAACAGACGCATTGGTTACGTTGCTTTCTATCCCCTCGTAGATTTGCCAGACTGGACCAAAATCATTGTATCAATATCTTTTGGGGGCAAATAAATTCATAGGCATTCAGTAACAAGTAAATTATACATGGCTTTACCGTGTCTTCCTTTAGAATGTTCTCGTTGTTCAGCATCAGCAAGGCCTTGTCAATGATGTTAAACCCGACCCACATATCAGGTGGACCTGTGGCAGTAACGTCCACCTTACCCCCAGGGAGTACCTGTCGCTCACTCAGCTTAACTACCAGCTGAAATGTTGTCATTTTTCACATTTATCCTATCACGATTAGTCATACGTTATGTACATTGTACCATGATGTGTTACCTAACGTGTAATAAATCACCATATCATAACAACAACGATACGTAGAATCGTGTACTATTTCTTTCTAAATGCTTATAAAAGAGGAAAACGAAATAGCGTATATCAGTAACATATTAATAACACATATTAATAAACATACTGGCTGCTCATTAGGACACGTGGAATCCGTAGAAAAAAGTGTAGCATCCGCGACCAAAGTGTTAGCATTCGTGTCAATATAGAACGCAAACAGTCGACCTCCAGGTGATACTTGTCTTAATATATTTTCAGGAATTTCATTTTCGAATTGATTTGTATTGATTTGGTATTGCGCGTAGATAATTTTTCCGCGCGAAATAATCTGAAAACAAAAACATCAATGCTCAGTTGTTTTCTCTTTCGTGTTTAAATTTATGACACACCGAACATATTAAAGTCAGCTTTTCATTACGAGAATAATAAGTTAATTTTGTACATTGCTTCAAGAACAAATAATGACCTCTTTAAATATAATGTGTTTAAAGAGAAAACCACCAGCGTCCGTTTTTAACCCAATCGCTAAGCTAAGGCGTTAGAGCACCAAATTCGTCATCAAGATTCATCGGTAATATTATTTTTGTATAAGTGATACTTGAGAGAGCGTAAAGTCTTTTTTAATTTCCCATCACATTTCCATTACTGGTGAAAACAGTCAGTCACTTGTAATACTTCACTATAGAAAGCAGGCTTGATGACTGGCCGTCGTGATATTACCTAGTCACTGTTAAAGAACGGGATTTAATAAAACAAATCAACAAAAACAAGACCATCAACTCAAGTAACACATAGTTTTTGTATACAAACGCAATTATGCTTCAACCCAATGCATGTAAAACTTATACATTAAATGTGCACACGTAGTGTTAACATTTATTTATATTACTTTTCGTATAAAACACGTCATTGTGCATAAGTACATGTGTACATATATACATATATACCCAGTTAAAAAAAAGCAGATGATTGTTAATTTTGATTTTAAATTCGCTTCTACTCAAGTTGTGTTATATGTATTTGTTTAAGTTTTCGCTGATTAATCCAACCATAAGACTAACTGAACAAACTGGTACTAATCAGTTATTATATAAGTGTAATTTCAATTAGCCTTAAAACGTGTAACATCTTACCATTGCCACGATACCGGTATATTCTGGACGAATGTCGCTGAACACACGGTAATGGGACGTCAATGCGCCCTGTGTGAAGCATATACCTTTTTAAATATATATTGTATCCAAAAATGTAATACAAAACAAAAGCACAACGAGATATAACAACGTTATTTCTGCTGTTTTCAAATGCACCATGTTTGAAGGTTAAATGCAATTGGTCTACACTATACGGGTGCCGTGAGCGATTTAGATAAAATATGATATATTATGTCCATACTCATAAGTAGATAAAACCTATTTGAAAAGGTGTCTGGACACTGTTTAAGGATAGCTGCAAACTAATATTGACCGAGTTACCTGACCCATACACGTCCTGTGTAAAACTAATTTGGCGAGAACTATTTAAACAGGAGTCCAAACACCTTACTAGACTTCGACAGACTGAAAGCCGGTCTTAAGTGAAAACATAATACGGCAGCAAAATTTAGCACCGGCTTATAAAAAAGCAAATATAGTATGTTATAAAAACAAGTGCATCATTTAGACGTAATAAGTATCAATGCAAACTATACCTGATTGTTTTTTTCAAACTTGTCAATGACAATTATGTTTTCTCCTGTGTACGGTTTAACCACCAATGTCTTTCTAGATGCTGGAAAGTCCTCAACGAACACCTAAAGATTATTTTAAAGGTATTACAGCCAACTTGTAGTTAATAAAACATTATAGGTGAGTTAAAAATGCTAGGTCTGTATCTTTATTCCCTGATAATCGGTCACAAATCTTGCAACGTGTTAAGTATGCTTAATAAATTACCATTGCAAAGGAAATTGCAAAATATTGTGACAAAAAGGTGTTTTTCGACAAAAAGTAAAAACACAACAACAACAAAACAAAAAATTAAACATAAAAATTGAACATGGGACCTCTTGCACCCAAAGCGGTTGCGTTACCACTGCACCACCGAGTCAACTGAGACTATCGATTGTAGTCAAGCTATTTAACTGTTACGACGCAGTGGGTCGAAACGTAAATAAACAAAGCCGAATTTGCGGGCCACACATTTTCAACAAATTCATTTTTTTCTGTAATATTTTTAATTCTATGAATAACTATATTTGGAAGTTTCTCATATTTACAAAAGTAGGTTTCATAGTGTAAATATGGTTAAAATGTAAGATGTAAACAATTTTGACCTAAAAGATACAGAAATAGCATCTGTAATAATTATTGATTTAGTTTTACTAGAACTACCCTGAAAGCAAATTCAGCGTCGTGTGTCTTCTTTACTTTATGGACATACGTATGCATTAGAATTACCAGCTAGTTAAAAAGACAGCTTAAATTAAACATCATGCCTTACATTCCACTAAATTCATAATATGAAAACATTATAAAAAATCAATGATATGACAATGATGACTGGTAAATATGTGTGTAAAGAATGCTTTACAAATACTCGTTACAAATATGGTGTTGAAGTGAATCTTAAATGCTATAAGACATGGTATGCAAATCACAAGTACTCCTGTTTATTAATCAGGACAACACCTAACATTTATAAAACCCAAACTTGTTTGCCATTTTGCATTCATTTATCTAAGAAAAATGCACTAAATGGTTACACTTACAATACAATTTACGATTTATTTATCAGTTTGATTCTGTTAACCACCACCCATACCACACCTTCTCTCTTAAATGTAAAAATCATTGTCTAAACAAAATAAACAATAGAGGCAAGAAGCAAATTACCGATATAAATCATCATATGCCATTTATCATCACTTCAATTTGAAACCTTACTGCATTGAACAAAACAAAATAACGTACATATGCAGTTATGTTCTACCAGAAATAAGCATAATTAGATTGGGTTTTTATTCAGCTTGTTGCAAAATGAGTGAAATTAAAATGTTCACACGTATATCTTATACCTTTTTCGATATGTTTAATTTTGAAAAGTGTTGTGTTAGAAGGGCGAGACAGTGTATACATTTTCATTGACAAGTAACGGTTTAATTGATTTTTGCAGCAATATCCGGCAATATAAATATCTCATAATCATAGTAAGTGTTAAGTATTACAATATGTTGCAAACACATGAGTATGAGAAAGTGGAGACCATGATAAGAACATTCAACTCCAATATCACACAACCTAGTGTTCTATAATTGTCCATGGTTACCGTCGTACAATTCTGAAATTCAAAAATACAAAAAGTATGTATTTCATAATATTGTCATTGAAGTGGAATGTAGTAAATACTACTTAATAAAACAAACCTCAAACATCATAGCGATCGGCTGTTTAATAGTTCCAACCACCACTGTCTTTAAACCCCTTGAATTGGTCTGCATGAGCTCGATGGTGTCAATTTTTGTGTTATTCATCATTGCGATGAATTGTTGATTTGTAGCTACTCTTCCATTTGCATATTTGATATTAACCTGAAGTATAAGTATTTTTTTTAAATATTACATAATTTGTTCTAAAGTTTTATTGTACCAACCTCTATGTGCGATACAAACTACGCATGAAAATATATATTTCTATGATGACGGCTAGCATTATAAATAATACTCTTTTTAAATACGATAAGTATGTTATAACCACATAAATAGTTAATATCAGAGAATAATTTATAGGCAACAAATATGAAGTGGTTAACCGTTTTGGCAAAATAGTCTTACCTGTAAAAAATAACTCATGCCGGGTTTGTAAGTAACTTTGGAATGAGACAGATCAATTACAAAGGGGGTGTTTGTGAAAACAACAGAAACAGACGAGCCTTCTTCTTTCTTCCCTGTAGCCTCTTCAACCACGTCCGCCTCTAGCAACAATCTCGCGCCGACAGGAAATGGACCACCATGGTGATTTAGGAGTTGAGTGATGTTAATTGTAAATGTGGCTTCCCCACCAAGGAGCTAAAACAAGAGGTTAGTTAATTGCTAGCTGTGAGTCTATATAATTGTCAACTTGCAATTTTCTAAAACAGAAGTTTACAAAGGTATCAAATAATATTTTATCGCTACAATTATTTAACTAAAAGACATATTAACGCCCTTTTAATTTGCATTTTATAATACCATTCTATTTCTTATTTAAACGCTTTAATGAAGGTTAATGTAGATCACTTAAAATTCACGAGTACCACATTTCGCGTAATTTCGAAAACAATCAGCGTTTTTCTCAATTCGCAAAATTATAAATTCGCGTCTTTGAGTTGATCGCGAAATTAAAACAACCAGGTGCATTACCGTGTATGTAGCGTAAATTAAATCACTCGTCTACAGCGTTGAAATGATTGGAATTACCGTAATGTACCAATTTGATCAACCACTCTAACAACGCTAGTATACAATGTAACAGTTCATTTCGACATTTTGTATCATTTTCAAAATGACATAGAAACAAAACATCTTTCTTAACATTATATAAAAGACGCTTTAAGCCCCTAAACGAATTGTTTAATTATCAATATTTCATCATGTTGCCATTCACGCCTTTTATTATATCATAAAGTAGTTAATAGACACATTGTTCAAAGGTGAGAAACATAATTCATTTGACCTTTAATGTATTACAGGTACGCGAAAAACATTATTGACCACTACATAATCGATGTGAATTAAACTGTTTGTTTGCTTGAGTAGTCCCACTTTTAATCTGTAAAGACGCCACTAGAAAACATCAAAAGATGTACATGTTTATTATCTCATAAAAGAAACATCTACACGCACTTACAAAACATACTGAAATTGGCAAATTAAAACACATCTTTTAGATGTTGCGAAATACTATGAATGCATTTAGATAACGTTATAAGTCCAGTGATTAAACATTTGGACACTCAGATTCGAACAAATAATCTGATAACAATGGTAGATTACACTTTCGCGAGAATTATGAATTCGCGAGTGAACTTGCTTGCTTATTAGGGAATTATAATCTCTCGCGAATATATAGTGATTTACAGTATATAACATAGCGTAAAATACCTCATATATGATATGTTATATCATGGTTTGTGCTCCTCATACTTACAAATTGTTCTATGTATTGAGCTTTCTGTTCATCAGTTCTGCCACTTTCTTCTATGTTAAAACTCAGTGTAGCTTGGCCATTGACTTCCCGTCCATACACGTATCTGGACGAAGACAAGACACGTGGAACAACATGTTCCTTTATGATTAATTTCGTATTAGGGTCTTCGCATGTAGCTTTAGTTTATTTGTTGTTTTCAAATGGATGTTACTGTCAAAACTGTTACGACTTTACTTACTAGTGTTTCGACAAAGGTCATTTGAAAAGGCCAATTTATACAACATTTGCTATTTCCTGACAACATGCCGCTTTAAAAGTAATAAAAGTATATAATACTTACATTGCACGTATCATGACTTGCAACTGACTGTCACCTTCTAAAATGTATTCTTTCTCACTCTCAATCTTCACGTCAAACGTTGGTAACACTGAAGCCAATGTACGATGTATACACAACAAAACATTGTGACTATTTGCTTCATTGAACAGGTTTCAAGTTAAGAGAAAAAATACATTAACGTTTATATTAATATATTTTTGTATAATTGTTCGTTTGAATACGAACATCACTTTTCTTCTGTGGGCAAACAAAGCGTTACAATATCGTATTACCTGCGATATGCGATATTCTATACTTTCTAAAAGGGTATAATCACTTATTCATGTTAGATATTATACTACATGTAGTTTAAACACGTGTTATGTCTTATTATGGAAGACGGTCAAACTGTTAGTTACTTAGTATCTTAGTAAAAGGTTGCATGCCGCTTTAATCCCAAAAGCGACTGACTGCTTATTCATAGAAGCCATGTTCGAGGAACACCTTAACGACACTAAAAGCTTAGTCTACTATCAATACATATATACACAGTTTGCCGTTCTCAGTGGAGCTCGAACGAATGTCAACATGATTCCAAGTACGGGGTTTTGCCAATTGGCTTACACGGGGTGGCATACCTAATTTCACAATATTGCTTTATATTCAAAACGATTTTATTTTATTTTAATCTGACCTACCAAACTCTTTGACCTCGAAGGGAACAACAGTGGACGTGTTGTACTGGAATAAAGAGAATTGAAGATTGAATTGATTTACTCTGCTGCATAATTTTAATTTAAAGATGCTTGGTCTGTATTTTTATACCCCAATAATCGGTCACAAGTCTTGCAATACCTTAAATATACTAAATAAATTAACATTGCAAAAAAGTAATCTTTTGTGACAAATAATGTGTTTTTGGACAAAAAAATAAAACAGAACAACAACAAAAGAAAAAAACCCTGCAGGAACCGGGATTTGAACCCGGAAGCTCTAAACCCAAATCGGATGCGTTGCCTCTGCACCATCTAGTTAACTGCGAGTATCGAATGTAGTGAAGCTATTTAACTGTTTCGACGCAATGGTTCGAAACGTAAATTTTCAACAAGTTATTTTTTTCTGTTATAGTTTTACATGCATGGATAACTATATTGAACAGTTTCTCATATTTACTGGAGTAGGTTTCACTGCTTCAATATGGTTAACAATACTGACTTAAAAATATAGAGGCATAGAGTCCTTATTGTTATATATCAAACATCTATACTAGAAAACTAAATAATAAAAGACAATTGTGACAAAGTAATAATAAAGGGACAGACATCCATGGTACATGTAGTTACAAAGACGTTATGGAAGAAAATGCATAATTTTACTAGAAACACTGTTTATACTATTTAACCTGATAAGGGAAATTGAGGACATTGTAGTGAAGCATGTTTAAATAAATAAAAAAATCAACCTTACATTAAAATAATTACATTTTTAATATTAGTGAACGATAATGGGAGATTTTTAGGTTGGACGATAAACGTTTTACAAACGTTACTTTGAAATACATACTTTAAATAAGTGTTATAAGAAAGGTATGCAACCAACTTTTCCTTGAATGTACGCCTTAACCGTCCATTCGCCGATGACGGGAAAGGGTGGTAGTTGGAAACTGTGACGGTAAAAGCCGCTGGTCTGAAGACCAGTGTAGGTCTCTCTGTTTATCGCACTGGTCTGGTTTGGTTTCTGCAATAATCATTTAACCTAAATACATTTTTAACTAAATACGTTTCTCCCAAAAAACAGGTAAATAGTATACATTTAAGAGTTGTTCAAGGGGGAAATGTAGAACAAGTAAGGTTAAGGTACCATCACAGAATGGGCGAACCAGTATCTTGTTCTTGAATAAACACTCACAAAAATGACGTCACAATCGTTTCAAATAACATATTTTGGAACATTTTAAAACAATTGAGCGTCTGTCTTGGTGGGGAAATTGGAGATTAATTGGGTTATAAACAAGTTTTACAAAGAATGAATAATAATGATGAAAAAGCCGTGCTTTGATAAAAAATATCAACAACAAAATCATTTGAGCGTTGACTAAGTCGGTGTGCATAAAGGTACGGACGCTTTTGTCGATAATGTGTTGTCTCTATGTTTCATATAATGATATGATAGATGTTATATCTACAGTTATTAAAAACAGATGCTTTACTCATCAAACATATCGCAGTATTTTGGAACACAGAAAACGAGAGGCATCGTTGGTGGTTTAATATTAATGCACATAAAGACGGTACATACCCGAATGTCGATTACAACTCGTTCGGTGATAGGTTGCATAGATTCGTTCAAAGCCAGAACCCGTACTTGAACTGAAATGGAAGTTAAAGGAGAAAAATGCATTATTATAATTAATCATACCACTCTATTGCAGTAAGTTTTTCAAAACAAAACAACGACATAGATGATAGCTACAATGGTAGTCAAAAATAGGTATTGAGTTACATATATGTTTTAGCACAAAACTGTTTTTTACTATTTTTACGGCAAAATTTAAATATGTGTTGATGTGCCCCAACATACATAACAACACCAAAACTCATTATCTTTCTTACTGTGTGCTGATAAAGAGCATTACGTGTAAGCGAGAAAAATACAAACAAACTACGTCAGCGTTAGCTGGACTACCTATTTCCCTGGGCGTGTAGAGTGGTTTATCCGTCTGTACAATCAGGTAGCCGGGATTGTAGCCAATCACGACAGACTGGGTGGAGCTAGTGCCGTCCGGAAACTGGGCTCTCAACGTGACCTGGTTAGGGTCTGCCAGTTTCATTCGGATGTTCAAATAATCCAAAATATCTTGTTCTGTGATCTTCATAGTGAAATTGTAAGGCGTCGCTGAATACCACATGGAATCATAAAGATATGATACTAGTATGCATTAAAACAACAACACTCAAACAATTAATACCAAAATGCAAGTTACTCGCCTAAAATTACAGGGTGTTATTTTATGCGTAACTAAATTAATTAGTCATATGTGGCACTTCGTATTTATTGAAATTATGATAGCGTTTAGAAACTTGAATAAAATAAAAAGGTGGCTCTTTGTTGGGGCAGAGGATCCTCGAAAAACAAAAAAGACTCTTAATACGGATATACCTGAATGCGATATACAGTGCAAATTCTAGTTCATGTGTGTGGTTTATCTTAATTTTGATTGCAAAGTGTTGAGCTGTTAAAAAACGTTTCGGCTAATTTATAACAGAAGGCAAAACATCCATCCTTCCTCTAGCGTACCAAAACTTCTTTATTTGAAACAAGGTTGGTGTGCACGACCTTATATGTGCGTACATGTACCGTGCATCTTTAACAATAAAACCAACAATTTCAAGAGTCGTTTTCATTTATATTAAGGTATGACCTTACTAATGGATTCACATATTTGCAGCTAGGAAGAGATTTTATAAACCTTTTCTTATTGTAATAAATGCCATTTTAAGACAATCCACCGCACAACTTTTCTCAGTTTTTGGATTTTTGATTTTATAAACAAGATTGAAATTTTTCATTTTATTTATATTTTAGGGAGGTAATAA
>Ga0224511_10003492_pt1 | contig 11349 bp, 3 predicted proteins | sample SF_May12_sed_USG_2_FD_169988 | JGI IMG/M metagenome (GOLD analysis project Ga0224511, IMG submission 169988) | Sediment microbial communities from San Francisco Bay, California, United States - SF_May12_sed_USGS_8_1 | ecosystem: Environmental > Aquatic > Marine > Sediment | place: USA...
GTGCTAACTTAGCCCAGTATGAGATAATTCTACATTCAATATCAATTGATAGGGGTTTCACACCAGTTTCACCATAAACAATACATGAGGCAGTACTCATCTTAAGACCAAGAATTATTTTTAAGAAAGCAAGGCTTGCATGCGAAAATACCAGTCTCAGTTTTATTATATTATTTTAAGTTGTTTATTGTTGGTAAAGAAATATGCCACAACATTGACCCCCTTTAGCGCATGTGCGGAACTCTATGTTGAAATTTTATCCCCTCCAATCATTGGAACAGTAACAAGTGTTTCCTGTTGAAAACGTTCCCGAGCATCTTCCGTTACTGTTCCCTGGATAAAAAATGCACTTTCGTACCATTTTTGAATCCCGGGAACAGTAACGAAAGATGCTCGGGAACGTTTTTAACAGGAAGTACTTATGTTACTGTTCCAATGGTTGGAGGGGTGACATTTCTTTATTACAAGTTTAATTACAAATGTACGAATTTATGACCGCAAGCATCTTAAATAATTTATATGCGCTAATTATACCGCGCGAAATTGTATACTTTTACAGCACATCGAATGAAATTAACTACGGGCAAATGAACAAAAATGAAAACCTTGTTCGAAAATCTGATGTCAAACCATTCAAATACCACTTCACGAAAAAAATACAATTAATTTAATTAATGTCTCAGACATTTTGAATTAAGGGTGACAGTTGCAAAATTTTATGTAGAATGCATGGTTTTGATTTGACCAAATAGCCTTCTTCTTAATAACTATAATTACGCAGACTTTCCTTTTAAGAATAAGTTGAGCCAGTGCCTCTACAACAATTTGTTGTCATTGTATAAAACGAACATGCATTGCATTTAGAGCTTTTAAAACTTTAGAGTTAAATTAAGTTCGGGTAAAAGAGTTGGCTGCTTGTTATTAATTACCTTTTAAAGCGTTTTATGATTTTTCAACTATATGTTAATGTCAAATAATAACGTCGCATGGGACAGTAGAATAAGGCTTATAAATTATAATTTACATACATTTTGTATTTATGTTGCATTTGTATACGTAAACGCCAATAGCTTGCTTTAGACGGTTATCGATAGGAAAATATGAGAATATAATATATAAATGCTGAAGTCAACGACGCATTTGTTTCGTTTAAAAGAAGCCAAAGCAATATTCATCGCGTCATTTATCACACACCTTATCAGTTGAAGTTGTAAATTTAAACACTTAAGACAAAATAATCATCCATATGTTTTTATGTAGCTGATAAGATAAAATTTTAGTTGAACGCGTTGGTCCCAAAAAGTATAAACCGATTTCGAAAGATTTAATATGATTTATTCACAGACACATGCTTATCTAAAGGTGCATGGTAATGTAAATAAATGCTTTGTCCACCACGTACTCAAGATCTATTTTATAACCTTTTTGTGATAACAAGGAGTGTCTTCGTGAGATACCGAAAAACCCGCATGACAAAACAATGACATTCAAATTTCGATTAGTTTGTTTAGATGAGTTGAAGATAAAAATGTCTAGCGCGATGATAAGCGTTGGAAGGCTTATTATAAACGAATTATAATCTTGGTAATCCCCGTTCTAGATACTGGCAGTGTGATTATGCTTTGGTCATAAATAGAACTGTTGAACTCTCGCCGTACGATTTTTACGACCAGCAAACAAGTTTTTATCTTTTTTTCGCGTTGTCGCTCATACATAGTCTCATAGTCATAGTCTCCTATAATTCTGTATTGTTATCATATGTGAATGAGACTATAATAAACAATAAACATTTTACATCGTACGAGCGCCTGTATTTAAAGCGTCCGCCGATGCCAACGTAGGTGTTTTACTGCACCTACGTCGGTGTTTTTCTAAACCGGACGGTCGTCTGCCAAAGCGCGGACGATATTGCACAGAACAAAATTGAAACGTACATGATAACTTAAAACATTCCTCATTTGTCATTATTACATTCTCAAACCAGGTGAAAATAGGTTCTTCGCTGAGATTCTTGACAGTGGTGTTATGTGGCAGTCACCAGTCGTAAGGGAAGGCATCTGCATACAAACTGAAAATAATGCAAATTTCGTAAAGGCGCATTGTATCCTGCTTTACAACAAAGCCGAACTACCCTTAAAAACATTCGCAATTTGAATATTTGTTGTTGTGTTGATAAAAATGATGCGTGCGTAATAATAGAAATGTAAAATAACATATAAAGCTTAAAGCTTGATAAAAATGATGCGTGCGTAATAATAGAAATGTAAAATAACATATAAAGCTTCAATATTTGATGAACTTGTGAGCATACCCTGCAACCCTGTCGGTTGCATTTAATAAAAGATCGTACGCAGCCCGAACGGGCATCGGCCAAATCTTTAAATAATTTTAGAACCGCCTACGCCCTTCCAGGCATCGGACGATGCCCATTATATCCGCTCAGTATTTGAACAGGGTGAAAAAACACTGACCGGACGCTTGTAAAAAATATGGATAAAGATGTGTTGGTACTTGATTTGATAGGAAATATAACAAGGGTATAAAGTACTATTCTATAGCCAGAATTTTTATAAGGCTGTACACTTCACGTTTTGCCTTGACCATCATTCTTATGTGTTTTGTTTTCAAGATTGCATTCTTTCTTTATATTTTCAGGGGAGATAACAAAGGTAGTCCGTCGAGGGGAGAAAACTCTTCCCGTTCAGATCCTTCTCAACAGCAAGCAGGGCGGATATTTCGAGTTCGCGATATGCAACAAAGTTCCAGAGACGAGGGATTGCTTCGACACAAACCTTGTTGCCAGTAAATCTCAGATTTTTATACTTTTATTTTTTTAATACTTTTTTGTTTTATTTTTTATACTTTCTTTGTAGATACTTTTAAAATGTCTGTTTTTGTTTATGTATTTGTATATTTCACTACGGAATGACAAACTGGTGTTCGATATTTCGATTTCCCGATATGCAACAAAGTTTCCGAGACAAGAGGTTGCGTCGACACACACCTTGTTGCCAGTAAACATCAGCTTTTATACTTTTTGTATTTTTTACTTGTTTATACTTTTTGTTTTACTTTTATACTCTCTTTTTAGATACTTTTCCAATGTCCGTCTTGTTTGTTTATTTATATCATTAACAACGGCATGACAAATACATGTAGGCATTCGATATTTCGAGTTCTCAATATGCAACATAGTTACCGAGACGAGGGATTGCTTCGACACAAACCTTGTTGCCAGTACATATCAGATTTGTATATTTATTTTCTTTTTTTATAATTATTTTTACAATGTCCGTCTTCTTTGCTTATTTATGTATTTAACTTTGGCATGACAAATAAGTAGCGAATACTTCGAGTTCTCAATATTCAACAAAGTTCCTGAAACGATAATTTTTTTTCGACACAACCCTTTTTGCGAGTAAATATTTATATTTTTATAATTCTTTTTAAAATTATTTTACAATGTCTGTAGTTTTATTTGTTTATATATTTCACTATGGAAGGACAAACATGTATTAGATACTTTGAGTTCGCATAACCCAAATGACCAAAACGTTAACCTTGTTCCAAGTAAGTATACTTAAATGCCACTACCTTTTGACCAATGTGTAAGTAAATATTTTATACATAGGTTCTAATTGACCACTTAAAAAACGTGGTATTTTGAGTTTGTCATTGGAGGCGCCAAATAAATCTCGGATACTGGTATATAAAACTATTTGAACGATTTTACTCAATATAAAACAATAATTCTTTCCTTCAGTTTTGATTATTAACGAGACTTTTTTGTAGTTTAAATTAAAAGAGTATAATTTGAAAGAGCATTATGCAAAACAATATGTAAGGCAACACTAATTTGGATAATTCGATTTTCAAGATATTTCGATGCAAAAAGATTCAAAGACGAAACACTTCTGTGAGACACAATAAGTTTTGAGTAAGATGAAATAAATTCCGGTCTAGTAATATAATACGATACTTGTTATTCATTTAGTTTATTTGCGTACACAATTGAGCTTAAACATCAAATCGTATTAGCGGGTATTTCGAGCTCGAACTATGCGATACCTTCTTTATACAAGAGAGTGTTTACTCGCACAGTGCATTGGCCACTAACTGTTTGCTAATTATTATTTTTCCATATGACACCTTTATCTTTGTAAATGATATTAAAATGTTGCAAACTTTATGGGCAATTTCGTTGTGTAATTACAATAAACCTTTCATGTTTTTAGCTGTTGTTCATGTAAAACCTGCACTATATTGTTATTTTATGCCGCTGAAACATAAAAACAGTATAAAATCTGGTACAAAATTCATTACTTTTTAATGTATTCCACTTGGTGTCAGTTATGTCATTAACATTGCATAGCACGATTTATAAATGTGCACGACCCTGTGGGTCATACAGTGGTGCATTGTTATACAGTGGCGGTTCCGGGGCGGGGCCTTATAGGGGAGGGGGTCGTAAGTGGTTTTTCCGGGTAGGTGAGAGTCCAAAAATGTATACTACTATTTCGGTTGTTAAGGTTATTATCTATATTAAACGTGTCAAATTGACGTAGAAGATGAAAAATCACGCACATAAGTTTCATACGTTTTAAATAAGTTTCATACATTTTAAACATATCTATAGAATCTGGTGGACGTTTCGAATGTATTAACTTTTTGCCGTTGCAATTCACGCCATAAAATGGTAAATGTTTTACACCTTTTGCCAAGTTTTGTGAGCGCGTTAAACATGTTTTATATTATATAATACGTTCTTGTTTTGGAATGATACGTTTTATATTAAATGACATTATGTTTTTCAAATAGGTATTTTCTTTCCAGTAAGACATATTTTGGTGGCCATTTTATAATGTGCAATTTAGCAAGTTGACATACACATTAACATTTCACCGTACAATGAATGTATTAGAGCGTAAAACAGTTAAAAACTAGGCACTTCCTTTAAATCAGTAAATAAAACTAAAGAATATTATATGAAATGCCAACGTATGGCCTAAAATATGTGGAAAAACTAGACACATGTCACTCAAAATGTTAAAAAGTATGTTTAAAATTTTTGGAATGACACAGATATTGCAATTGCGTTTTATAGGGTTATTTTATTTAAGAAATGGTATAATTAAGCAGTCGTTTATAGAGTAATATACATGCTATTAAAAATAAAATCATAGTTTATGCAGGTTTTGTTGTCAATGCCTTACATAAAAGAATACTTATTGTAACGGTTGTGTGAAGTTATTTTGTGGGTTGTTTGGTGAAAAATACTTAATTAGATGTTTTATTATAGGAAAAAGACGTTATTTAGGTGTCACAATTGACACCTAAATAGCAAGCTGCCACTTTTTCGCAATTTAAAAAAATGCAATAATAACCATGTCATACAACGCCTGTTTGTCTTTTTGTGGGAAAAAATAAAACCCATGGCATACAACGTCAAATGTCAATTTAAACTGTTTTGTGGGAAATTAATGCTAAAACGAGGGTAATTTAGTTCATTCATTTTATCTGATATTTTAAAATATATTTGACCTCACGTGGCATATTTTTGCGCTTTTAACATTTTTGCATTTAGTTTGTCAAAACTGTTTTGACGACGTTTAATTATATTCCACATAATGCCTAACAAAATAAGTGTGTTTCGATAAACTACTTGAAAAGTGGTATGTAAGGTAGGATTTTCTAATTATTAACTATAAAAGTATGTTTTGGCTGCCGACATTAAACGGGAAACTTTGAAAAACAAATATCTGTAAGGGTAGGTGTCATTTTCGTGGTAGAATTGGGTTACACAAATAACACATAATATTTAGGTAAAGCCCTTTTCTATGCCAACTGGTGTTACAAAATCGGTAACGTCTCTTTGCTCCGATGTAATCTTTACCTAAACCGATAGGCAGATTATACTGCTTGGACCCAAACAAGTTTTTTTGTAATTTTTTTCTTACATATTTATATTGTAAGAATGAACAAAATCGATTTGCGTTAAATCGTTCCTATAAAACATTACCAAACGCAGTGATGTTGAGCTCAAACATTGCAAAGAAAATATTAAAAATTACAGCCATAAAACATGAACAGATTGAATGACATTTCAAAGAATAAACATTAAGATTTAGGCGACATTAATGTACTATAAAATACCACAACACACAAGGTGATCGATTTTTTATGGTTAAAATATGTTCCTAAATTGTTTTATATTCAGTTGCCGATCCAAGGGTCATCAATTTTGTCAACATTCTAAAGGCGTGTGTGACAATTCCGAGAGCATTAATAACTGTTTCAGATATAAATTAAGTGCTCGATTATGAATTAAATTGTTTGCAATCAAAAGGTCAATATGTTTTTGCAACAAATTTACGGTTTTGACGTTTGATTGACGTTTTCTTAGAATATTCATTACTATTTTGTAATCCGAAGTTTTTAATACAGCAATTTACTTTTATTTATTGACAATCAAGTATAATAAAAGGTGTTTTGTATTCCATTGAACATGAAACGTCGAACAAACGTGAAACAGTACATGGTTAAAAACATATAAACTTGTTTTATGCGATGTTTGAATTTTTATTAATTACAAAATATGACGTTAAATGTTATTTTATTATTATTGTTTTACTCTAATGGGTAAAAACAGCTCATTATAATTAAATCAAAAGTTCATTAAAATTGACCCGATGACCTACCGAGATGTTAAATGAGAGCTAATGTTTTATCAGGTGTTTAATTTTATAAATTGACCTTTAGAGTTTTAAAGCAATACATCATTTCCAAGAATGATAAATGCTTAGCATTCCGTCAATCTTACAAACATCCAAAGTGCATTTAGATTATTAAAATATATGAGTATGAATTTGTTAAAAGACATACTTAACAAAACATAAAAAATGATTATTCTGTATTTATGTTGGGTCTTAGTGTTCTGTGTGTTTTGTGTTGTTCTGTGTGTTTGTTTTTGTACTGGCAATATTGCCATGTTGTCCTTAAACTTGACATGTATACATTGTTTACAACATTCTTTCTTTGGATATCTCTTTAATTCATATTAACATTTTCTTTTTTGTTCGACGCAGGAAGACCCATTGGGATATTAGACTGACTGAGCAGATGGCATCGGTCCGTCTATAGATTTACCCAATTACATCGTTTGTCATTTCTATCAGTATTAGCGGGCAGGACCCAGGGGGATCAATTCTGATATGGGCCTGACAGAGCATTTATTTTCAAGAAGATACACAATAACCTGGATTTCCATTTATTCAACAACAGAGGGCAGGGCAAAATGAGACCTCTTTGGATACTGGACTAACCGAGCAGGCATCATTGGCCTTTTTATAGAGATATCCAAAAACCTGGTCAGTCATTTATATCAGTCTTAGAGGAAACCCTTTTGATATTGGTCTATATAGATTTAGCCAATCATTGAGTCTGTTATGTATTTCAGTATGAAAGGGAATGGCCCTGGGGTACCCATTTGGATATTGGAAAATGGCAGTTTTACAAAAAAAAAGACACCCAAATGACTAGGATTGTCATTTGTTTCAATCACAGAAGGCAGAGCAACAGGAAACCCGTTGGGATACTGAACTGACCCAGCAGGCACCATTGGCCTTTCTATATAGATATCCAATAACCTGGTCTGTTATTTATTTTAGTCACAGAGGAAACCCGTTTGGATATTTGACTGACGGAGCAGGGACTATCGGTCTCCTTATAGATATATCCAATAACTTGGGTCTGTTATTTATTTCAGTATCAGAAGGAAAGGACCCCGTGGGACTTATTCGAATATTGGCCTTACAGAGCAGGGATTTATTGCCTCTCTGTAAAGATACCTAATAACCTAATGTTTGCTATTTATTTCAGTATCCGAGGGCAGGGCCCAGGGGACCCATTCAGATATTGGCCCGACAGAACAGATTTTCAAGAAAATACCAAATAAAATGGATTGTCATTTAACCGAGCAGGCATCATTGGCTTTTCTATAGAGATATTCAAAAACATGGTTTGTTATTTATTTTAGTCACAAATATAACCCTTCTGGATAAAGGCTGGACAGAGCACTTTTTCAAGAAGATATCACATAACCTGGATTATCATTTACTTCATTGACAAAGGACATGGCCAAATGAGACCCGTTTGGATACTAGCCTGACCGAGCAGAGATCACTAGCCTTTCTTTAGAGATATCCAATGACCTGGTCTGTTATTTATTTCAGTCACAATCATTTTGGATATTTGCCCGACAGAGCAGAAGATTATACTAGTAGTAACCTGGATTGTTATCCAGGGAAATTGAATTTCAATCACAGAGTACAGAGCCTGTTGGGATATTATCCTGACGGAGCAGGAATTGTCACTCTCCTTATGGAGCTACCTAATAACTTGGGTCTGTTTTCTATTTAAGTATCAGAGGGAAGGGCCCATATGGACCCATTCGGCTATTGACCTGACCGAGCAGGGATTATCGGCTTCTCTGTAGAGATGTCCAATAACCTGGTATGTCATTTATTTCAGTCACAAATGGAAACCCTTTTAGAGATTGACCTGACGGAACAGAGATTATCGGCCTTTCTATAGAGATGTCCAATAACCTGGTATTTCATTGATTTCAGTCACAAATGGAAACCCTTTTGGAGACTGGCCTGACCGAGCAGGGATTATCGGCCTTTCTATAGAGATGTCCAATAACCTGGTATTTCATTGATTTCAGTCACAAATGGAAACCCTTTTGGAGACTGGCCTGACGGAACAGGGATTATCGGCCTTTCTATAGAGATGTCGAATAACTTGGGTCTGTTATTTATTTCAGTATCAGAGGGAAGGGCCCAGGGAGACCCATTCGGATATTGGCCTGACAGAGCAGGGATTATCGGCCTCTCTGTCGAGATACCGGCCAACATGATGTGCGACCACTGCGTACTGCAATGGAAGTATGTCACGGGTGAGTTCATTTTAGGATGATGGATCTATCTTTTCTTTCTCTCTAAGTGCGTAAGTACTCGCATGAATGCGACCCACAAAACTCCCATATAAGTGTCCTAATATCAGTTACATTTGTTAAAGCTTTTTCATTGGTTTAACTGTTAGTACTGACGTGTGTGAGTTAATACGAACCAAACACTCTCACATGTCAGTCCAATTGTCAGTCAATCACACATCTTTTTTATCGAAACCAACACCTAACAATCCAACATTCCGTCCGTCTGTCTGTCTGTTTAACAACTCATTCTAAGCCATACAGCCACCCATCCTCTCGTTCGTCTGTGCATCCGTGCTACATCCACACAAGTCATGTTTCGTCATTATGCAAACTGCCCCTTTTACCAGCCTTTTCTTGTCTATCTATCACCAAGGCAACACGTGGGGCCGTGACGTGACGGGGCACGGATGTCGTGGCTGCGGACCACAGGAGACGTTCATCAACTGTGCGGACATCGCCATTGAGGGTAGGTACTCCAGAAAACCTCCACAGGGAAGGCTAATATACTACTCAAAATTTGCTAAGGATCATCTTTTTGACATTGCATACTTCAGTCCTATCGCTAACGATACACCTGTACGTGGACCTCATTATTGTGTACTTAAGTTATCGATATGTCATATACATCTTGCACTAATTATATTTAATTCCTTTAAATCAAGTTTCATATTTATTACAAATACACAAAAGTAACACACTGTGATCCTTAGCACATTTTGAGTAGTGTTAAGTAAGTAGTATTTTAGCCACATCTTATTTGTTGTGTTTATCTATACAGATGTGTTTTTGTTTCAGTTTCGTGTGTTTAGAAATTACGGTAGTAATACACATTTTATGTTTATCCCAATATCATACTGTTTGTTAAACAATAAATGTATATTAATATTTCTTAGTCTTATGTTTAAAATCAACATTGTTTTCCAGCAAATTGCTAGATATTGGATCACTTCACTAATTTGGAGGTGCAAACGAGGCCGATCTGTTTAAAATCTACAAATAATAACACACTATGTGAGCTTTTGCCATCTGATTTTAACAACAATATGTTCATAAAAAGATGTTTTGTTTGAACATGGGGATTAGATAGTGTGTTTTCAATGGTGTTGATACCCTGATGATGTCAAATCATTTGCGTCATTGTTTGAGGTTGGGGTACTCCGGCTCCTCCAGTGACACAAGCTCCGCCCCCTTCACTGCCCATTACGTATGCACCAACCACTACGCGTGCGCCAACTACACTTCCGCCCACTGCTCCGCCCAAAGTATTCGTTCCGACCAATCCCGTCACGTCTCCTGTTGTCACTCAATCGATTGGGTACGTAAGTTCTGATTGGATAAACAATCGAATAATTTTATCCGTTTAATTTATAGCAATTGTTCATTAAATTAAAACACATTCATATATCATAATTATGGCACATTAAGATAATCATTTTGATGTAATTTCATGGACAATAAATTTATCAGACTTGACTTAAAGTCGTTATAGGACTCATCATCAAAACGTTAAACAAAGTTGTGATTTGATTTTTAATATAAAATACATGCATTATTAAAATGAAAAAAGCAAGTTATGTATAACCCTACCTATGGACGATTATTTAATATGCGCTCTCAATGCATATTTGTGTGTACGTTAAAAATATTGTCCAAAACTGTTTGCTTCCATGCCAATCAGGCACAACATAAACATGAACATTGCAAATAACCCAACTACTTAACATGTAATGATGTATACACATTTGTGTAAATTTACTCATCTAAATTTATATTTCGCCTTAAAAACTTTTTCATAGAATCAAATACACTCTAACTACATTCGTTTTAGTTTTTGTTGACGTAAATTCATATTTCAAACCGGGAAAATGTAGTCAGAATGTATTTTGATACTTTGAAAAAGCCTTTTTCGGGCAAAAATTAAATAAAGAGTAGTTATTTTACAGAGTTATATTTGTTGTCCCTTTGTGGACAATAACCAAACAATGATGTATGTTCTTCTTTATTCGTGTCGTTTGTATAATTTGTAACTAACATAATTCGAAATCCAGTTCATCGGAGACAAGACATTCAAAATTTCCTCACCTCCAAAGCATGGAATTAAACAGTGATCATGACAAATAATGATCATTTTATAACATTAACATTGTGAAAAATTAATGTCATGTACCCCAAGTACTAGTTACATACGCTCAAAATTAAACTACATGCAGTTAAAATGGAATCATAGCATACCATTTTCAAGTTTATTTAAGTTAATATCGACCGTTAAAACGGCGGGCCCGAAGGGCCCGCCGTTGAAAACGGCGAGTTACGGCAAGACGTATGTTCAAGCTTTTTAGAAAAGCTGCACTCAA
>Ga0224511_10003493_pt1 | contig 11349 bp, 4 predicted proteins | sample SF_May12_sed_USG_2_FD_169988 | JGI IMG/M metagenome (GOLD analysis project Ga0224511, IMG submission 169988) | Sediment microbial communities from San Francisco Bay, California, United States - SF_May12_sed_USGS_8_1 | ecosystem: Environmental > Aquatic > Marine > Sediment | place: USA...
GGTGTGGATGGGAAAATCCATCCCTCGGGCTTCGTGCAGCAAGGCGGTGACTCGGCAAGCCTCGTCACCGCCTATGCTGCACTACGCCCTCGGGATGGATTTTCCCATCCACACCAAGAACACATGAAAGATACTTATAGTCTAGTATCAATCGCCGTTCGCACAGTGTAGCGTTCTAGGCGAGTTCCGATATGTTATGCGGTTATTGATAATATTGTTACGTATTAATTCAGCAATAAAATAGGTAAGCATTAATACAGGATCAACGCCTTTATTGCTCAAAACAATCACTTAACGATACGATGTTCAATGTTTTCAAATCCCTCTAAGTATATATGTCACATATTAACTATCGCATTTTAGAACATAACCTACATTTCTAGCCAATGAGATGACTTGGTTGCCTCCATTAAGAGCCACTCCTCGATGTTAAAAGTTGACTCTTAATGAAAGTCACGTGTTGCCATGGCGGGAATTATAACTCCGCCTTTTTTGTCCATATTTGGCTCAGTAAAGCATGCCATGTTGCGATGATAATAGCTCTACATGTACATGACATTGATCAAGGTGGCTATTGAAACAGGTTCAATGGAACGAGGATTAGGCCAAGAAAAAAATATGTGTTAAAAGACAGTATGATTTACATTGGCTTTAACTGACATGCAAAACGGAAAAGTACTTTAAATGCTTATTGATACAAAACCTTACAACTTGAAAGAAGAAAATGCTTTTTAAAACAGTGATCATGTTTAATGTTTTAATGTCAATGTTTTAAATGATCAATTTCTCCTTACTTATTGTTATACATGTACATGTATAGGATAACCAATATGTTAGGTTTTATTGGCCTTACATTAATATTTATAAGTGGGATATTGGGAATCAAATCATGCAGCATTTAAATAATGAAACAATTATAAACAATATTCACCAAACTAGAATAATTTTAAAAGTCACCTACTTTATAAGTCTGTGCAATTGCGGTGATTTATCCATTTTTGCATTTAAATATTCCACTGCACATTGTAAATACGATATCATAGTTCATCACAAAAGTGAATTTGTTACTTAATTCATGCATAAATGACTTCATGTAAATGCTTTATGGGTAAACAATAGAAATGTAGGTTATGTTCTAAGTATGTTAGAACATGACAGAAATTCTCAATGGCTAAGAGGGGGCGGAGCGAACGAATTTCTAAGTCATGTTCTAACGTACACCTGTACACAGACAACTCATAGTTGGTTAAAAATATTATCTTATAAAGATATATGTTAGGTTAACGCTAATTACATTTTATAACCTGCACCGAAACGAATGTTGGTAGCATTATATTGTGTTAACTGTGAATATGGAATAATAGGTACTTAATGCAATTTAAACTCACCAACACTGTTAAACATAAGCAATGATAAATTTGATACATGAATACTTTCAGAGGTTTAACGGAAACACAGACAGTGTCACAGTCGTCAAGAATCAGCTGACCACACCGATCGCGGCTCGCTGCCTCCAACTCTACGTTCTAGAGACGTCGAACGGCTGGCCAGACTTGAATATAGAAGTGCATGGGTGTCCAACAGTATAACATCAAAACTGACACCCATTAAAACGGCGTAATTATATATCGTCTGTTAACCAGAATGAGGTTGTAATATAAACTAGTACTATATGTGTGTATGTGTGATAATTAGGAGTGTTGTTGAGGATCTCAACTCAACTTTGTATTGCAGTCGATTGACATAAATAAAAAAATCACATTTCAACGCCAATGTAAACCTTATACTTAATGTTGTGTAAAACAGATTAGGCTAGTACATCTTCCGTGCCATATTCCTGAACAAGAGCCTTACACTCACAAATTAAAATTTAAAACATATGAATCATATTTCATGACGTTGGCCATAGTGTTGATGGAACTATTACTATTATATTTTGAATACATGTACATGTAGTTAAACTGATGAAAGGGAAAGCCCTCAGGAAGCATAGCCTGCACGAGAAAACAGCAGCCTCGGTTTTATTGAAGCTGTTCATCAGTGGTAATGAATGATGCCACACCACTAAAACACCTTCGCTTGATACTTCTAAACAAGTTATTTAGATTTCTCTGTTTTATGCAAATAAAATAATCCATTAAGTATGTGTCTTCTTTATACCCCGTTGTTAACACGCATGACTTAATTTCGAATCACCTGTGAAGGCTAGTGCAAAGAATCGTTGTTCTGTTCAAATATACTACTCAAAATTTGCTAAGGATAACTTTATCTACAGTGTGTTACTTTTGTGTATTTGTAATAAATATTAAAATTGAATTTAAATAATTAAATATAATAAGTTAGGAATCGATTTGTATGAGAATAATGACAATAAAAGTGTTCCGTGACATGTGCCTGTTGCGGAACGAGTACGGTGGGTAAAAATCAACATTTTGGAGAGAACATAGTGAAATTAAAAAACGTCTTCCAAATCAGAAAATGGTTGGCGTAGGGTGTTGAATACCGAGTATGTTGTCCGCAGGCATTAATCACGGCCTTGCATCGCCGCCGCATGCTGCTGATAAGCCTGCGGATAATATGATGAGGAATTTAGGCCCTTTCCTCTATAAGTGCATGGCTTAGCTCCTGAACTGATGTTGGTTGGACGTGGCGTGCAGAAATGGCTTCCCAAGCATGCTCAATTTGATTTTTAAATCCGGGGACCTCGCTGGCCAATCCATGTGGACTGTAGTTGAACCCATTATATAATGGTTAGGGATGTAGGCTCTTTGCGCACGTGCGTTATCATCCATTAGAATGAAATCAGGACCGACTGCGGCAGCGTACGTCTAAGATTTCATTGACGTACCTTACTGCCGTCAGTGTGCCGTTTTCAATGATGTGAAGGTTCGCTTTCCCCTAAGCGTTTATTCCCGCCACACCATGACTGAACCCCCGCAAAGACGGTCATGTTCTGTAGTACATGATGGAGCTAAGCGTTCATTTGGACTTCTCCAAACCTTAGCCCGTCTGTCCGTGACGTCCACACAAAACCTTGACTTATCAGTAAAGAGGACCGGGGTCCAATCATTAACTGTCCATTTTACATGAGTCTGCGCCCATTGCAAACGCTCTTGAATATGGTGTTGTGTCAATAGAATGCGAATTGCTGACCTCGGTGACCTCAACCCAGCATCATGCAACCTGTTTCTAACAGTTACCGAAGGCCGTAGCGTTCGGGAACCTTTGGCGCCTGGCCTGGACTACAATAAATCGGTCCTGGGCATGAGTCCTTGAACGTTCCCGACCCCCGGCCCTTGCTTTGCAAGACAGTTCCAGTTGTTTGGAATCGGTTCCACATCCTGGAGACAACGCTTTGGGATACCCTAAGGACATGGGCAACGTGCCTTTGTGAACGGCCAGCCTTCAGCATTCCTATACCCCTGCTCATTTCATCTTCACTAAAACGACGTCTAACCCTCCGATTTGCCATAGTCCGTTAGTTTCAAACACAGTTTTACTATAAAACAGTGAAGAATAGCTGCTTGTACAACTTTTAGTGAAAGCATATAGCCATAAAACACCGAATTTCCATGGGTATGCTTTTCCACGTGCTTATCGTGCAAGGTATACATTACAAAATTAAGTATACAATTATGAGGTCCCCGTACAGGTGTATCGTTAGCGGAAATATGATTTCGATATGGTTATAGGACTGAACTATGCAAAGTCAAAAAGGTGGTCATTATGTCCGGTTTCTGTCAGCCTTAAATGGTGATTAAGCTATGATTATTCGGTAGTTGCGTTACTCTGGTCTAAATACAATACCTGTCCACGAGGAAAATAAGCTACTTATTTACAATCGGTAATTATTACGATTGGGTTTCTGTAACACCGAAGCGAATCGCGCGATGGGATATTTCTATTATTCAAATAAGTATTATAGATATTCGGGTGATTATTACAGATGTACATGAAATAAACTGGCCTCCTATTTGGAAGCCGTTGTAAGTGAAAATGAAACAGCTTAATTACAACGACGCCAGCGTTCTAAAATTGTTCGCGACGGAGCGAAACTAACGTTTAGTTTCCTATTGTTCTTATAGATAAATATACAGGTACTTTTTATATGCTTTATTTTTAATTATGTTAATGTCAACAGAAAGTGTTGAACAAATGCATGTATGTTTTCTCTTTGATTAGATACTAAAGAAGGGCAACGTTGTGTGGATCGTATTATAGTAAAAAACAGGGAATTTTAATCCACCCATGAAATGGCAACAATACTAAATTCTCGAGCTGACACGTGGTTTTGAGTCAGTAGTATAGGAAAGACGTGCTATAGTCAGATATACATTATAATTTATCTTGAAGGTCCGATGAACACATACACGAATTGCATTTGTTAACAAATTAGCAAAATCATTTTAAAATTAATATGAGTTATTTGAATACAACATTTAATTTTAACATCATGCATTGAATTGAGATTCATTGACTTAACAGAGACCATAGGAAATTAGGAATTATATGTAAACATTCTTTAAAATATTCAAAGCAAAGCTCATAAAAGAAAGAAACATAATCAGTTTTAACAGCTTGCATTACTTAATTGATGCTCATGGACTTCACAGGGATTTATATGTAAGAACACTTTGAAATAGTTCAAGCAAAGCTCATAAAAGAGCTATGCACTATTATAAGAAGATAATGGCTTGTAATTGTAAATTAGTACAATTATGTGTTCATGTCCGATTATTACACATAATTACAGTATATAGTAATTAGAGTTATGTTGTCCTTAACTCTTTGCTCGTATGAATTGTAATCCAAAATGATTTAAATTCATATTAATGATCTAGGCTATAAAAGTTTTTCATTATTTTTGTGTATCGGTGAAATATAATGTCTTGATAAGTAAGGAAATTAATATTAAATGTAGTAACTAAATAATTTTATTAAGAATACCCATTTAGCGTAGAAGTGTCTCTCTTTATTTTTGGCGTCTACGTCCGCCTCGAATCTCGCCATGACAATACACGTACATGTGGCAATCACACGTCTCTTGTCTTCCAAACTGGCATATACAGATACGAGGGCACGACGCTGGTACAGCGAAGATGTGTTTTCAACTGAGATTACCTCCAGCTTTTGAAATCGGCTTATACATTCACATTATGAAGAGAATATCATATACGTGTACAGAAACACAGCAACATGCTTTAAATGTGTGTTAGCCATTTCGTGAAACTGATTGGTGTAAAATGATTGTGCAAAAACATAACGACATACAATGAATGAGATATTACATGTGTTCTCTGCGAGACCATAAGACTAAAAGACTACATTTAACTTAAACGCTACTTTCCCTTGGTGCTTTATCAAATGTCACTGCAGTTATATCGGGTATATGTAGGTATATTATTGTGTTGTGTTACACTATATATGAATAATGCATACTTCACTTCAAACAGTTACATACTTACTCGAAGAGTATAATGTATGCATCAGTGCAGTTGACTAATTTGTTAAAAGCACCGCGTTAATGGTGGAGAATCATTATGATACAATATTAATATTAATACCGTTGTCTCAACAACACATTAAATGACATATATGGATGTATCTCTATAACTGTTACAAATAAATGTTTGATACGGTACATACGTATAATTCGAGACGTACCCGTTGCTCCAGATAACGCAACATTTATGACGAGTTTGTCGCATTCATTGTAATAACAGTGTGTCCAGTGACTCAAGATTTAAATGCAGTTAACAAATTTATTATCGTCATTTCGTAAGTAGTAAACTCATTGTGCAGGTCGGATTTAAATATAATAAACACTATAATATGCATATATACATTAACAAATCTTATAAATTGTCCAACATAAAAACTTTAAACTAATACATATATACAGTGTCTACATATTATCACATAGTCCCGGGTATATAACGTTTTTATATTGCAGTATCAGTGCATTTGTATGCAACATCAGTTAGACACTAATGTAAAGGCATCAGGTTGGAAAGACGACAATACCGGCTACACCTTGTTAGCATCTACAAACAACTACGAACCTTATTTATCTGCAATTAAAACTGTTTCAATTGATTTCTGAAAACAACCCCACTACAGGTATTTTAGACAAGATAATTACGATAATAATTGAGACATTGTGAAAGATGAACCTATTTTAATTGATGAAAGACATATCGCTTGATACGCACACCAAAGATACATATATTAATATGAGACATAAACATCATGTCTATATTTTTAATCCATTAATAAGGATACATCGTTCAACAATGAACAGTTGGTCTCTTGCGCCCGGCTGGTTCACAAGCGCTAGACTCACTGGAAACACAGTTACTAACATGGCAAGCGTGGCTAAAGAAGCCGCACGCATGCTGTGTTTTGCAGGTAAGACATACAAATATTATTTGTTGTCGGTTGACACGTGTGAGACATTGTCTTCCTATCACATTGTATGTTTGACAGCCAGTTGGTTCACATGTGTCGTTTATTGTGTTTGTATTATGTTCTGGTCAAATGGCGCAGCAATGCATATCGTAACATTGTTCGTACATACTACAGAGGTTATTGACCAAGTTGTCATTACGAGTTGTAATAAGTTGATTTTTAAGTTTTATTTTGTTCACCCAATTAACGTCAAAACAACAGGCGTGTGTTTGGTACAAGCTGCTCTCAAAACCAGCACGATGTCACGAGTTCCGGACTTTGATGGCCTCTATACGAACGACACCGATTGGTCCACGGCGATTTCCGGTGTTCAGAGTGAGGTTGCCTGTGGCTATATGTGCCTCTATGATGATGCATGTAAGGCATTCTTCTACGACAACAGCACGCTGTTGTGCAAGCTGGAGCAAAATTGCAGGTTAGTTAACACTCAGACCCAAAGCATTGGCACACTTCGATTACTAGTTTGATTATATACCGGGGTACATTAAATATATTAGTGTCATAAAGGACATGGCACGGTAAGGGCCGATTTTGGCTTCAAATAACTAACAAAAGTTATGTCGTCGTTAACCAGACTATTTATATGTTATGATTTCAAAACACTAACGCTGCAAAATCATATATTAACAAAACACTTGAGAAATGACGTCACGCCGTGTTTTATAGCGACGCTTTAACACAGCGCCATTTGCGATTGAAAACAACGTTGATAAATAGTTCATGTATTTCATATATTTAAATTTCATATCATGCGATAGATACATGTATTTATTGAAATAGTTATTGAACCGCAATGCCGAAGATCAACACTTAAAATACAAGGTACGATAAGGGTCGATTTGACGTCATGTAAAACAATTCTGAAAATTAGTATGATATAATTAAATTAAATGTTTTAGGTAATACTCTGTAGCATAGAAAATATTTAATTTGTACCATGGCTAGTAAAGATAAAATAGTTTATTTAACATGTAGCCTTAAAAAAGACTTTGTCGGAAAATGTATAAAATGACGTCGTATTGCGTTTAGTATATCAGTAGAATTAGACGCGCGCTGTATGATGTAAGATTAATAATTGCCCACCAAACAGTTCAATTTTATTTATGCACAGTCATTGTTGCACATATACATGTTTAAATACTAATATTATTATTGTCTATGTGATACGGTACCTCGGTCGGTAAGCGCGTGGCCTTGTGTATTTTTTCCGCAATAGGCACCAGTTCGACTCCTACACAAGGACCAAGTTATTTTCAACTTAAAGAGTTTTTTTACCTTAAGAGGTTCGAACTGAGCTACATGTTTTTTGTGCAATTTCTCAACATCAAATAATTTATAATCAGTTGGCTTGCGTCATTACCGTCTTTAATAATGCGAATATGCTCACAGACATTTGAAATGTTTCTAACTTTTGCAAGGAGGACATGGTCAATGACGAACTAATACACAGCCACGGACCAAGAGCGCGAATTTGGATTTTTAATTAATTTAATTCGACATCATTCTGTAAATTGCTTGTGTAAGCATATTTTATGATTGAATTTATAAAGCTTTATGATGGTGAAGTAAGAGAACATATCAGTAAAAAACAGAAAACACACTATAAAAATATATAATGCATGGATATACGTGCTCCGGATGTTTGTTATATGGTTATTTACTATTTTTTTATGTTTTAGTTTCTGTGTGTATGATGATGATATTTTCAGATACTGTACAGTATATATTAAAATAAATGCGTATATATTTATATTTACGCTTACCTGACTACAACGTGTGCTATAAATTTTCAGAACTTCCCGAACAACCCTCGTATACTGTAACTAACTTAAAATCCATCAACACATTTAAACATAGAAATAAAAGATAATGAAAATCCAAATATAAGCCTGCTAAGGGATTTGAACTTCGGCCGCTTGAGTGGTAGTCAAGTACGTAAATCGTGTTACATGGCAAGTGAACTGCTCTTACAGACATGAAGCATATAATCAGCCCTATTATGCAATACCTGATAAAGGGTCACATAAGTTAAAGAATAATATGAAAAAATGGCATCATTTAAAATAAATATATTATCAAAGATGACCCGCTATCATGTCGTGTTGCTCGTCATAACATACGGATTATATAGATATTGTCGTTTTGAAACAGACCTTATGGAAATCAGTATGGACAATATACAATAGTGTCCTGTATACTAAGTAGAGTTAAGTTATACATAAATCGTACGGTGAATATCTGTATTGAACTTAATACTTAACCCTAATTATGGAATTTGTCGTGCCACCATCTATCAGACGGTTGTTTTTCTAATGTGTTCCGACTCAACGGGTGTATGCGCAACATTGCCGTTAAAGCGTCTACGTGCTGCTCAGATAACGTGGGAGATCTTTAAAGGTCCGTTTATACAGAACGCGAATAGGAACGCGTCTAACGCGAACACGAACGTAAACGCGACTTTTAAGAAGTTCTGCAATTCAGATAGAGCATGAACCCGATCGCAGTAAACCGTCTACGGCTTTCGAGGCGGCTCATGTTTTTCTTTCTGTGAAAGATAAAATTTATTCCGGAGATCATACTACTATATTTATACGCAATAATAGAAGAAGAGAAAAGGCGTGTGTCAGTACACCATAGCTTACAGAGAAGAAGTAACTTTGGAGAATACCGCCACCTGGTACAATAAATACACATATTATTCTGCAAAATTCCAGCAAGAAAAGTGCCTAGCTTGTTTTGGAACGCTCAGACGTACACGTTTCCATTTGTAGTAATGATGCAAGAGAATTACATGCTGATTGGTTGATAGCAAAAAACAGCCAGGCGACCCTCTGAAAAATTCGCCGCGTTGGCAATTAATGCGGACGTCCGCGCAAACATAAATGTGTTCGCGTTCGCATTCCATTTGAACGGTTCCTCTACAAATAACTAAAATATTCCAGAACGAAAAACCGCGTTCGCTTTTGTGGTCGCGTTCGCGTTCTGTATAAACGGACCTTAAGCGGTTCTGTATTCACGGACGTGTATTTGGAACATCAGTGAACATTCCTTCATCTATACTTTTTATTCTAGGTCTCTTAAATGATTAACAACATTGATAATGTGCTATTATTTAAGGAAGGTGAATCATGTCGGCGAATCTAGTCTTTAAACGAATTGTTTACACTTTTTAATTTGGATTATACGTTGTACTGTTGATGGACCACCTTATTTGAATTACACAATATAGTTCTGGTCATAGATAAACACACATTGAACAATAATGTGTACGGTATATCCACATTGAGGTTACGTACACAAAAAAAAGTCCTCTATATAATAGATACAATTTTGTTTCGTATCAAAAATTGATTGAAACGAATTTGGAAGGCTGAACACAAAAGTATTCGGACATTTAATATTCCTTTTACTTAAACAATAATTAACATAAAACCACATACAGTAAAACCTCGCTATTAAGACCACCATTGGTACCGAGACAAAGTGGTCTTAATAGTGAGGTGGTCTGATTACTGAGGTTTGTCTTCCAACTAGTTTGGATATTCATACCATTGTTAGGATTCAATACTAATTGGTATGCATTATGTGTATTTAAGTATATATTATGTGTGTTATATGCATTTCATCATGTTATACTGTTTTTACATTAACTGTTTAATGAATATAGTGAAAAAAAACCACAGTTGCAATTTATTATCATACTTTAATGACAAAATAACTATTATTATGCGAAAGTTAATCATGATTGCACAAATCAAACACCGTAGAAAATACAACAAGTAAACAGTTCAAATTTTCATGCTTAACATAAGTGTCGAAATCTTCAAAGACGTTGCTCATCCTGAGTTTTCACAGTTTTGTCGATGTGTGTTTAATTTACACTTATCAACGATGCAGTCAATTTATTTTACGGTCTAATGGAATAAATTTGTTTTATATTGTTGATATTATATTTTAAAGTTATATTGGATTTTTAAATAACGGTAAACCTTACACTTAGTTGTACAATTTGCTTTTTGTGTTGAAGAATATAATTGATGCGCTTTGTAAAATACACGACATTCGTTTGGTTTGAACATTTAATGTTTAAAGTTTACATTTGCTTATTATTTTCTGAAGTGTAACATGACGGTAAGTTGTTATAACCTGCTAGGTTACGTCACGCGAGAAACAAGAACGTTAATTAGTTAGCGCTTTGTCGCTTAACCAATAGAACCCAACTTCGTCGCTACTCCCGTTTACTCCCTTTACTCCTAAATAGTTGAGGATATATAAATAGTTAATGGTTAATATTGTTCATAGTATTGTTAATCTTGATTTGAAATATTCTTAAACGCACAAAAAATGTAAATATAATGATTGATTGCTAGTGTTCGTACGCAATATAAAGGCTCAGATGGATGTTTAAAAATTACCGATGTATATTAAGACATAATTATACTTATTTGCTTTTCAAAGACAAGATCAATCCGGCCTCTCCCGCAAATCAGGGATCAGTTACTACAGGAAAGAAGGTAATATTTAAGTAAATTCGTTACATTTAAAAAGAAACTTTATAATAACCACTGGCACACACTTCTTCAGCATGTATGCTTCGCCCGCCGAAATCATATACAAAGTTTACTGCTTCTATTTTTGTATGCTTTCAAGTAAGGCGTATCAGTTTTGCCGATACAGTCGAGTTACATGTAGCTATTGTGAAAATTTGACAGAATTATAAGTTTTGCGAAGAGCAATCAGTGATATCGGCGACCTTCGGAAATAATACGCGCATGTTCGTTACGCATCGATTTGAAACTCGCACACATGTAAGTGTAGATTTTCCGCAAGTCTCCGATATCGCCGATTGCTTTTCGCGCCAAAATAAATAAAATCCACTGG
>Ga0224511_10003494_pt1 | contig 11349 bp, 7 predicted proteins | sample SF_May12_sed_USG_2_FD_169988 | JGI IMG/M metagenome (GOLD analysis project Ga0224511, IMG submission 169988) | Sediment microbial communities from San Francisco Bay, California, United States - SF_May12_sed_USGS_8_1 | ecosystem: Environmental > Aquatic > Marine > Sediment | place: USA...
AAAATGAAGCCGGTGGCCACTATACAAACAGTACGATAATACCCATATCCTGATTGTGCTTTCTGTATGATTATGGAGTCGGTTTCTTCAACACTCCCAAGAAATTATCTTTAACTTAACTAGTTTATAGTTCATGTCAAATCAAATACTGAGTTACCATATTCAGACAGTTGGATCTACTACACTCAAGCAAATGGAAAATGTACCCCACACAGAATTGAATGCAGCCTGGATAGTCGGGTGATGACTTCAGCATAACGCCAAGCTACTGCATAACTGTCGGCGGACAAAAACTTCACTAACACTAAACTATGAAGACTTACCGTTGGGTGCGAAAGATAGCTTCCAGGCTTCCGGACTTCAATATGTACAGAAACCGAAGTAGTGTGTGCTACTAGGGCTGAAACGTGCCTACATACTTGCAGCAAAGGGACTTGACAAGTGTCTCATTATAATGATGGATAATGTTACAGGCTCGAATCAACTGGCCAATCATAGATCAGCTGTGAAATTGTCTCCCTCTTAATTTGTTCAAGAAAGGACAACTCCAAAAATGTTCAGGTTGGATTTGATGGGGAGTGGAAATGGGCAATTTTGAGAGCATGTAACCCAATCAATATGAAACCATACGGGCTATGAAAATTGTATTGCATTGTGTTAATACTTTTGAAGAGGGAAGTATTTACATGTATTTACAGAAGCAGTTCAAATTAGTCGATACGAATTTCATTGATTTTTAGATCATTTGCACAAATATGCAGACATATCTAAACCCTCATTAGAGTAATTGTGATGAAATGCGGGCTTCTGTTTCTTTTATTAGCAGACAGTTCATGTCGCTGAAAATCAGAAGTAATCTTATGGAAGCTTTATCTAAGTTGAGGAATTTGCCGCATGGAATCCCCCATATATCGTGGTTGGCCAACACTTAAAATAAAAAATACCAAGTTTTCATAGTAGATGTGGATTGGGTGGAAATCTATATAGTTGTACTATATATGGCCCCATTGTGTACTGCCATAAGTGCCATTTAAATGAGAACTTCCTCTACGTATATGCCTTCGAGAAAATTCAAAGACCATCTGAGAACACAATGTATACAGATGTGGATAGAGCCCCATTTAAATTACAGTACTGCGAACCTTTAATAATTTACTAATTCATACTTTTGAAGCTAATGTACTGGTGTTTAAGTTTCTTTGACCAATATTTACCCTGAGAATGTGATCCATTATATGGCCTACAGCAGCTTAATGCCCCTTGGCTAATTGCATACGCTGCCTTCCAGATTTTTCCTGCATGCATAGCGTAGCGTGCCGACTAAAACCTATAATAGAAATGGTGTTATGAGTTGGAAAATGTGAGATTGCTCACTAGAACCAACTAATTATTCCACGACCGACCCACCGGTGTTGTATAATCAGTATAAAACATTTATCAGCCTCTAGCCTACAAGCATTAGGTACTCAACACTAGGGGTGCATTGTATGCTTTCATACTGGATTAAGTTTCAATTCATTTCAGCATGAGTTCAGTTGTTTGCTTTGAACAAAGGAGAGCATTGTTAGTTTGGTAGCTAAGGCTGCCATTCCGTCTTAAATGGACCTTCAGCAGCTACTGCTTACCATTGACTCATACACCTGTTATTACATTGCGGTCTGAGACCTAGCGAGAAGATATCTGATCTACTGTTTTTGTAGAATACCTACATGTATGTGGGGTTCTACAGGACTCATGTCTCCTATATTACTCACCGGTGGCATCAACCTAGTCTACTCCACAAGTAAGTCTCTAGATCACAGTTCTCTTTTTCTAATCCTGTCTGCTTTGCTGGTGCTGCTTTTATAAGGGATCAGCATTTCGAGTCAGGTTAGTTTTTTATTGATAAGGTAGGGCCTGGTTTTCAAAATGGTCCACAAGTCTTCGAAGACCATATTTTGGACGAATCCGGATTTCTATGAGAGTTAATAGCCCTGCCAGTGGTTCAAGAGAAGATAGTTATTGGCTGACCCAATGGGAAAAAGTACATGACTTATCAATCGAAAAAGACATTTGGTCGAACATTTTGGTTATGTCCGCCGTTAGGTCAGCAAAACAGGAGTTTTACCAAAATATTCCATATTTGACACTCAGTATATGGTAACTCTAGTTGTTAACTCACAGCCAGTTACTGTGGCTAGTACATCGTTATTGATATGAGCGCCCAGGATAAGATTAGATTAGTTAACAAAAGAGGATCCCAACAGGGTCTATAGTTTTAGAAGAGGGATTTTTCTTCAGACCCCTAAAATGCGGACGAGATCTTAACCGACTCACCCGAAACTTTCCTCCTGCAATCAACTTACCGTAGTCTATTCACGAGTCTGTATAGTTTATGTCGCATCCAAGGTCCATTCCGACAATGCGACTGCTGTTTTGTTGTTAGGAGTGGCAGTCATGTGGGAAGGAATTTTGGTTGTAGTGTTGCCACGTTTCCCTGATGGGAATTACGGTTCCTTTTACAAATATTCATTGTTGTTGATTGGGTTCCATTGGGAGGTCTATAGTAACGGAATTTCCGCGTCTTCTGGTACCTCTAGACCCCTTAGTGCCCGAGATCTGACACCAATCACTTTTGATGACCAATTTATGATGCCCAAATGTCGAATCATAAGAATTGCTCACAATTTTTATGATGCATTGTGTGTGTTCGAGTAATCATGATACTAACCCTATTACTGTGTGAGCATGGGTTTAAATGGAAACTATGGGCACATTTAAAAGGGGATACACACGAAAATATGAGTATCCATACATGTGAACGCACCTGTAAATATGAACATATAAACATAAATGCGAATACAAATTCAGATATGAACATAAATTTAAACGTAATACGTATATTTGAATATAACATGATGTATTAACCTGAACTTGGTAAAATGGGTATCTGAAAAGTTTGGCAGAATTGTGCTCTAATCATTGTTTTTATTTCTTGTATAAAATCTGTTATTTTCTGATGGATTAGATGCTATTCCACAGGCTATACAGATTTATAGTATGTCTAGGGATAGCGCTCCAGTGATATTGGGAATGATTTGGTCTATTGGCAACAGTTTGATCGCTAATAAACTATTGATTACTGCCTCGTCCTACCCTTCTCGAATTCTATCAATATGTGTTACTGGTTTAGTTTGTTTAATTTTACCAGTGCCACAAGCAATGTAAGAGTACCATAAAGCTCTGTATATGAATATTATCACCTCGATTTTACCGATAACTTACGGGTCAGCCAACCACTTTTATTTGTTACGCACGGAACAGAGAATTTTTGCACGGATTTCATCGCTTGTCTATTGGCTTGTTTCCAGAAAGGCCCCTGTACCTTTACTCTATGGGTTCATGTTGTCTCTGAGCCAAAAGTCATGTGGATACACCCCTTGCTCGCCGCCTTCCTCGGCTATGAAGAGACCCGCATGCCCACTCCACGGGCGTTGAACCAGGGACAATCCCTGGTTCTCAGCCCAGTGCGTTATTCATTAAACCATCACTTCACTCCTGGGAGTGACATGGCCACACGAATTGATAATGTCTCAACTATTGAAGTGACTATGCTTTGTAGGTACAACTATGGACACAACGACGACGACCACGACGATGACCATGACGACAGCCACAGATCCTCATCCCAGACTTACTTTAGGACCGACAACAACTGCAGCCGTAAGAGATAATCAGATAATCCTATCCGGTTAATGAGGCCCTGATCAGGTCATTAGTCCCCGGCTGTCCAGTCACTCCCTGTCTGCTGCTATAGGTTATTTTAAGTCACCCTGGTTCGTGTGGGAGAACACTTAAATTCTTTGAGACGTGGTACAGTACATTCAGGTGGTGGTTTGAGAAATTTTCAAGGTTGATTGGTTTATTTATTGCTCCTAAATACCTTGGCTTTGCTTTATGTATGTGACCTTCCATACCAGCGCCCATCAATCGACACTGCACTTATTCGGAAATTCTGGGCATTTACAGAGGTATTAATTTAAAATCAGTTCAATAAGGAGGCTGGGGGTGAATGCACCTGAAGGATCTTTCATTTGGATGCAGATTATGCAATCGTCCTGACAAGATTTACATGAGAAACATGTCCTGCTGTGTCCTAATATAACTCTTAGAGCCCGGAGCTATCCTGTTTAGTAATACTACTATTAGCTATTTGGTATTCTCATCACAGTAATTACATGTGATGTGATTGCAATCCGAAAATTGTACGCCATTTGATTGATCTATCCACAAGCCTCGCAACATTGGAATAGTGGGATAGCCTAGTGGTAGAGTGCCGGGCTCACAAAATTGCATGAACCTAGTTCGCTTCTAAATGTGAGCTCCTCACATCAATCTCAGCCCAAAGACTGAGTAGTTTGCGGTGCCCCATCCTCTGCCGTAACTGTTATACTAACAGGTATCTAATTCAGCTCCTTTGCTATAACTGTGAAGAGGGCATAAAAAACACCATACCATGGTAGCAGCTCATGTACAGCCTATGGCTAAATTAATACGCCGATAATGTAATAAAATTTTGTAAATTTGAAAATGCATCTAAAACCAAACCCACAGTAGCCAGGTGATATATTATTTGTAACATCTACGCCGAAAGTAAATTGAAAGTCGACCCTTTGCTCACACTTAAGTATGATGTTTCATGAACTATGAATCTGTTTCAAAGTAAAGGTAAGGGTTAAGGTAAAGGTTGTTCCCTTAGCCAATTGGTGGCTGTGCAAGGAAGCGGCTGCTGGAGAGCCATCTTGTACCGGCAACGGTGTAACTGAGGCGCCACTCCTCTTTCTCACCCAGGACCTTCAGCGCCATCGGTGAACACTCTAACCACACAGCCACAGCGCGTCCCTATCTGTTTTAGCCGACTGTTATCCCTGAGGTGGTGATTACCTTGGCAGTGATAGCCGGCTGTGCCCTGCTCGGTCTCGGAATAGCTAAACTAAGTGATTACCTGTACGACAGGCGTATGGCAACAAGGGATGACATCAGCAACGCCAGCGAATATACAAAGAACCTACTCCGAGCCAGGTATTACAATGGCGGGATCTAGCACTTGATAATTACAATTTTGATCGGTTTAGATGTGAGAAGATCACAAATCAGAAGAGATAATAGAGAGGTTAAGGTACGAACAATGCTTGCTAATAATGATTAGGAAGTATTGACGAAGGCCTCGCTATTTTCTGTACCAAGATCTTGGCCTGCCATTGTTGTCATATGATTGGATGAGTTTTTCTTGCCCGGCTTAATAACCACACGAACCAGTTTCTTGGGTTTTGCCAGTTAGGTGATGCATCACCTGTATACTTTGATTCTAGTAGATCAAATCAAGACTCTGGGTATGTATAATTGAAAGTCTGCGAACGCTGTAGTACTACTCCTATTTTATAGAATCTAGTCAAACACTAGACAGCTTACACTATCTCAATTCCTTGGCTTGCACCAGTGTGTCCAGCAGTAGGCACTAGAATATAAAATATTTGTGCTCACAGAGCCTCTGTCATTTGCGACCATTATCATAACCTCTTAGAGGCCCTCCAGCCCAGAGCCCTCTAGCGAGGAGGGCTGGCGGGTTCTGCTTTGTAGCCGTGTATTATCTGTTTTCTGGTATCACAACATCTCTTTATGAACTCCCGAGTCCTTTCCCATTTTTTTTTACAATATGTTAAAGACTGTCCGTTAGCCAATAGCCATGTCGGTTAGTGGCTGTTAGAGACCCAACTCGTATCAGCAAATTTGCAATTGAGATGGGTACCACATCTCTTCCTCACAGCCTTCACCTTCCCAGCCCTGGAGAGAGGCCGGTCTCCATTCCCTGCTGGGTTAACCAAAGGCGGTGTTGAGAACTCCTGTGCACAGGCTGTCTTGAACCCAGGACCTTCAGCGCCACTGATGAGTGGTCTAAGCACTGAGCCATTATTGTCTGGACTGCATTATGTCAATCTCTTCTATACATAGCCACATATATATCACGGTCACTCTGTTATTCATGCGCTGCCTGTTATTATTACTTATATATTACTACATGTAAATAGAATCAAACGGCTTGGACCAACTGTTCCTAAGCAGCGACTACAGGCCAGGTATATGAATGTTTGCTGCCTGATACCCAAAACATACGCACAATGATGGCATTATTGTGCACTCAACCTGCGCAACATCCAGTCCCTTACATGTTGCCTTATATGTTGGTAAATGTGTTGCAGTATAATGGTGTGGTCATCTGTCTGTCTTGTTCATAGACATATAGTACGTAATATATATCTATAGTCTCATTATCTTCTGGCCTACCCAATATGCTGGGGCAGAGTTGTTTTACAAGATAAACACCTCCGACCTCATTAACTTTTCCTCTTCTCAGACTTGCTGTGATGAAGATGAAGCCCGAACTCCCTACAGTTGAAGGAAGGACTCTGAAACGAGCAGCCTCAGCGTGGGTGGAGAATGCGTCTCATAATGAGGCCACAAAAAAGGCAAGATCATCTTGCCGATCACCATTGATGGTCATCCACAAGGTTACACAGCTGGGCAGCTTGAGCGTTTTCACAACTCTAGTCTTTGATGAGGCATCTTGGTAACCCACTCTTGGCACACTGGACTAATCAATAGATTATAATCTCTCCTGTGGTAACTGAGAAGCCAACCTATGATCCAATGTTCTACTCGGGTACTTCGCCATCCTATTTAGCGAACCTCCTAAGCCCGAGGCTTGTCCTGGAGCCATTGTTGTTGTTGCCCGGCGTCAGTCGTTATTCCGACTATACCATATCCATGAAGTTGCTGGGTTGGCATAGTAGAAGCTGCCTATGCCCGAGGCCAGACTCACTCTTTCAGAGCACCTCCTGATTCAGTGTGAGGCACCAGCTACAAGACTGAATGGATGGTCCTGGGAGGTTGGGTGTCAGCCAACCTAAGCCATTTGTTTGCAATCACCTTCCGAAATTCGGCTGCTCTGAACGAGAAGGGAGAGGTGGATCTTTTACAACCGTGGAGCGATCTTAACCCTAATCCACTGGATAGCAATTTGGAGTGAGAGGCTTGCTAAAGGTCCATACCAGAAAAACAACTCACCCAGTGAGGCTCGAACCTGCAATCCTTAGATTGCAGATCCAAGCTTTTACCAACTGAGCTACCCTGGCCCCCACTGACCCTAATTATCCATTGGCTGGCACATCCCTTCTTTTTATCGTGGTGTTCCGAAGCCACGCTAGCAATCAGGAGGGAGAGGCTTGCTTAAGGCCCGTACCAGAAAACACCCCGCCAACAATGAGATTCGAACCTGCAATCTATGGGTTACAAATCCAGCTTTTTACCAATTGAGCTAGTTGGACCCGCGCGACCCTGGAGCCTTAGGAACTAAATATCTATGCGAAATTGATACTTTCGGCAGAAACCCGGCGTAATCAGAGCTTGAACTCCGCATCTTCCAATCTTGACCCAATTAAACACTCTACCTCTACCCCCCACTGTGATAAGCAATGTGCATTTTGATTTAAAACAGGTCCTGAAAGAAGCTGCTGATGTCGAGAAGGGAGAAGGAAAGCCGGAAAGCGGTGAAGGTTTAAATGAGGAAGGAATAACTGTACCAGTTCCACAGACAAACTCGATAAGCCCCGCCAACTCGCCCGGGGACGAATCAATAAGACTCGGGGTACACCTACCCCCTCTGTCCGCTTCACCCCAGCCCAGTAAGACCATCAACGCCCCAGTCAGATCAACTAGATGAATTGTATGCAGTTTTATATAATATTTTTATATTGATTTATGGCACCAAATAGTTTGTCTATCGTCATTTGTTAAACTCTGACAACTATACCAAGAATGACAGCTCAACAATATGACTAGCTGCAATGTCTTCCTAGGCAGAATTTTTTGAGCAGCCTCGGTTGTGATTCTATAGGCAATCGGCTCAAATAAATTGTAAAACCCATTATTGCGCTCACGGGGTGCATGGTCTTGTCTCGTGTTGGATACCAGCTTGACTTTGTAGCGCAGACTCTTGAGCAGCTTTGAGCAGTTCTTGTTCCGCCTTATCCCGATCATCCTTAACCCAAATATAGTCCAGGTGGTTGTAATCAACGTTCCAATGAGGACCGAGATACTTGGGACTGAAATTATCTAGGAATTGCTGCCTCCACAGTTTCTGGAACTCGGCGATTGCTCCTTTCTCTAGGAAATGCTCCACTACCGTTTGACCGTGAGTTTTAGGCTCCAAGTTTCTACGGAGGGAAATTACAGTACAATCAAAGCTGTGTTTCTTTACGAGCAGATCCCAGCCGAAAGAAGTATACGAACATAAGCCAGCTTTGAAACTGTTCGATTAATTGAATGAGTTAATTGGTTTGTGTTAATTAGATTAAAGTTTATTTTTTTCACACCAAATAATAAAACACACCTCTACCCTAAACAAGGGAGGCATCTCCATCAGGCTGACATTTTGAGATGATTGTAATCTACGCTCCACAGCTCATGTAGAAATTTTGGTTTGAGAGTCTCTATGAACCTAACTCTCCATTGCTTCTCAAAGTCTTGCAAAGCGCCGCGGGCCATCATATACTTGACAACTAAAAAGCCGTGGGATGGAGATTCATCATTGGGAAGCCTGTAAATGCAAGCTAAATTAGGTAGATAACGTGACCAGTGATACCATGCAGGGAAAGAAGTGGTGGCTTTGGGGAGAAGCAGTAGCTTAATGAGTAGCGCATTCGGCTTTGGACCCAGTGACCCGGGTTCGATTCTCAATTTTTTGCTTTCTCCCTCGTTGAATTCAGATCGCGACGTTAAATAAATTGGGTGCTCGTTCATAGTGTGCCAACTCTATGGGGGCAAACCATGGACCATCCTTCAAACGAGTCATTGGATTAGTGATGTCATCCATGTAAAACAATATGATCTTAAGTGAGCCCGATCAGCCAAGTAAGCCGCGTAGTGGGCGCAATACAAAGTATGATTTCCACTTGGTTACACGGCTTTCACGACTAGAATTTGATCATATACAGACAGACATAGCCTACCGAGTGTATAGATTACAAGCAGTTTGCAAAATATCCTCAGTGATCTCATCTGTACCATAGAAGTCACATAAAACCCGTTGGTATGCATCCTTTTTATCATCAGGCAGTCTGTTTCCACAACCATTTAAATTTAATGCTCTACAAAACCAAGAGAAGGCGACGTCATATTCTTTCATGCCTCAGCAAGGCAAATCGTTTAAAGAGTACATTCTCGGGCATGAATTTTCTAATATGGTACAAATTGAATGGAAAGACAGCTCCTGACAGTGATACCGACGAGACCAAAGGCACATTTTTTCACCATTTATGGTTTAGCGTGAAGGATCATGAGTGGGTGAGTATCAACTCTATGCCAGCGAGCGAGGGTGGTTTTTAAGCTAAGATTGAAGTGACTAGCCCATGCTCACAACAAAGCCCAGCACAACCTCGGTTCTTACAGCTGCGAGCGTAGCGCTCTACCACTGAGCTATACCACTATCCCTATAATACGTTTTATATATCTATGAAGGGGACACCGGTAGTAACATACCGCGCAGCTGACTGCACTCTTTTGAGATCGTCATCTATCGCCACACCACCAAATTTAATTGGTGCATCGCATAACTTGGCAAAATGTTCCTTAAACTGTTGATCGTATGCCCCAGTTCTCCTGTGACACGTGGCACACATAAGAACCACATCGTGTGATGAATGAGATTTCAGTATTTGTGGGAAATGCCTACAATAACATATGGTCATGAATTATATCGACAGGGAACACCGATTTGACAACTATTCGTAAACGATGTAAACAATTCTCACAAAGGAACACACCCATAATGAGCTACCATAGCACAGATGATTTCATTATATTTGACACTGATTCTGTGACAGCTCTTTACCACTTTTGTAACCCAGTATACCATTGATCATCAAGCACATTGGTTGGATGTCACCTGAGTAGGAGTTGGTCACTCATGGCATAAATACCCTCATGGAATGATAACTCCTATTACAACCGGTTTGGTGACAACAAGAAAACATAACTGAGTTTGAAGCGAATAATTTCTAGTTGGGCAGTATGCTCAAAACATACCTGCTTGGATACCGAACGACCCAACATAAAAACCCAAAAATAAGCCTATTTACACTGACTAAATATTTTTGATAAGTTAATGCATGGTGAAACGTTGCTCATGATCTCCCACCGAGAGACAATCTCATCATTTCCTGGCTTAACCATCTCTAAGTCTTTCGTGTTAGAAGAGTTTTCCGTTAATCATTTCAGTGGTATGGGAGTTGCCCTCCCACGGCACTAAACCATCATGAGAAGAAAACTCCACTCACTTTCTGTACTCTCTAGGCACTATGTTTTTCCTGATGAATGATTTGTCAGCGCCGCACACCACGCATATGTTCTCCTTGTGAGCCCTGTAGTAATCACGTTCTCCAGATGGCCGGCCGCGAGGCTCAAACTTTAACCGAATCACCATATCCTCAGCATCCTGATCCGATACCCTAACTGTAGACAATGAACTCATGGAGAATAGTGCTGGTTGTTCTACTCGAGCGCTTGGCAATCCTATTCAAGGACCTCCCAAATCTGAAGCTTGTTGGAGCGGTTAGGAGTTGGTAGGTGTGAGGAGTTCACACTCACGACGTGAACCTGCAGTGACCGAGATGCAAACCCAGGTTCTCGCGGTAGCAAGCCCGGCGTTCTACCACTGAGCTATCTCACTATCCCATTTAACTTACATTCTCAACTATGTATATCACAGTCATTACCATGGACAGCGTGATTAATCTAGAAAGGACCGCCAAACCATGCAGATACATTGAAGTTGCAGAGTTGAAGCACATGTTGGTAACACAGGAGTTACACCATGGTTCATGACAGATTCTTTAAACTGAGGGGTACAGCTGTACTATCTGCCAGTAATCAATGGCAATATTAATAGGCACCGATTGGAGCACCGTCTGTCATACCGGCTTCTAGGTGCCACAACTATTTGGAACGCAAACCTTGCACCAGATTATGTGGTTACAGTTAGGGTTATACAGGATCCTAACCCTACCAACTCCACGTGCCAAGGATTCAGAAAGATTGATCACGGGATTCACGCAGACCGTGACACTTACCGGCCAAGCCCTTATCTATATACCATTCTGCTTTCTTCTCATCGCAGACGCAGAGCACTTGACCATCTGGAGCCTGCATGATGCAGTTTGTGTACATCTGACGTGCCCGCAAAGCATTCGAGGACACGCTTTTAGTAGCTGGTTTGGGTACCTTCAAACCATCACTGGTTGATGCACTTTTCTT
>Ga0224511_10003495_pt1 | contig 11348 bp, 3 predicted proteins | sample SF_May12_sed_USG_2_FD_169988 | JGI IMG/M metagenome (GOLD analysis project Ga0224511, IMG submission 169988) | Sediment microbial communities from San Francisco Bay, California, United States - SF_May12_sed_USGS_8_1 | ecosystem: Environmental > Aquatic > Marine > Sediment | place: USA...
CAACGCGGCTTGCTCTATAGTTTATTCAGTTACAAGTGATTTACTACGGTAACCCCAGAAACAGAATGCAACTTTCGATATCATAATGGTTCAAATCACACCTATTCGACATTTTTTAAAGATTATTATACCAAAGATAAAATATTAATGTTCTGTTTACACTAACTATATTTCATTCAATGAAATCAAAGCTTTTAATGTCAAGTATAAGTCTTCAAAAAATGAATAGAATGTTTCAATCGAGGACCAAGGATTGAATTTGTATCATTTTACATATTACGAAAATTATTAAAGAAACTATTTTGAAGACTATTTAACCCCAGTATAAGAAGTTGCGACTCAAAATGGTGTGTGTCAAAATTGTTCCGCTCATGCGCTAGTGAGCGTCAGTGGTGTGGCATCTTTCATTTACACTGATGAACAGCTTCAATAAAACCGAGGCTGCTATTTTTCACTGCAGGCTCTTCTTCCTGAGGGCTTTCCTTTTCATTAGTTTATGAAAACGGAAAGGTTTCCGTTTTAAGATTTGTATTAGTTTGTGTTTGTTGTAACGCTGTTTTAACACAAATTGTGTCAAATAACGTCGGTCAGTCTATCTAACCATAGTTCCTCGGTTTACCCTTATAAGCCTTTTCACTCCGCAAATGATTAACGGCTTCCTCACATAAGTCAACTGTGAGGAATATTAAGAACATGTTACTTAACACATATATTAACTGCCTCCATGGTGGGTTTAATAGTATACTATGCAAAGGGTCGCATTATATATGTTTAGAAAGCTTTTCAATCACGACGTAGTTTACGTTAGAATGTGTAAATGCTAGAAGACAAAATGGAAGTGAATATTAAATAAGCTTTTTAGAAAAGATAACAGCATAACTGTTTATTTAAAATTAACTAGTATTTAAAATCACAGGCATGTAATGCATTTAAAAATGATGAACATTTGAATGCTAGGCAGATGAAGAAACGTTGCGCAATAGGCAAACAACATTGCGTGTTTAACAAGATTGCAGGAATTTATAAAATTGTGTTTTTTTGTGATTTATTGGTTTAACACTTTTTGTAACACATAATATGCCAAATCATAGAGAACGATACAAATTCATATTATTTCATAAAATACACCAGTCCTGCTCAATTCTAAGGAACATATTGATTCAATTAGACAAAGGGGATGCATGGCCGTATTATGTTAGCTAACACCATTTTTGGCTTTTAACGTAATTTCGACACTTATGTTGATACTATAATAGTTTACAATAACTATGATCCTAACGCTTGTTCACAAAATCGTGTATATTAGAAACACGTTTTAAGATAGATCTAGAAATAAACACTTCCTGAATTCTTAAGTGCTTAATGTACCATGGTTTGTAAATAAGAATTCTGACATGTCTGATTCCGCTATTATTTCATTATCACATTGCAAAGTCAGAGAATATTGCATGCAGGCGGTGCCATGACTGGTATCTTCGTGAGTAGATCGGTCTACAAACGTCGTATATAACCGTTAGGATTAAATGCAAGAAGAAAGTTGAAATAAAAAATTAAAATGCGCACATGGCACCGATCACAAGCAATGCAAGATCACATGATAAAAACAACATATAATACAACATACGTTTGGGGCTGCTCAATTGCATCATTATGAACAAATTTTAATTGATTTTAGTGTGTCGCATTAAACCACCATTGTAAAATCGACCAATATTTACCCCCTGTATAATCGACAAAACCACGACAAAGCAAGTGTTTTACAAATACAAAACACTTATTGTCATCAATTTGCATCCACACGTATTCTACGAAGTAATCAAATTTAGCCTCTGACGTTCAGGTACATCGCTTTCTCACACAACATCAAAATGCATCATCATCAGAATGTCAGTTCATTCAATTCATTTAATTAAAACTATGTTTATAGTGAAATTGTTATATAATGCTCCCTTTATCGAATCATTATTAACAACAAACGACTTTTTCACCGTAGTACGAAGTCATTTAAACACTTTTCGCAAGGTGAGCTAAAATAAAACACTCCATCTGTATTTTGTAAAAGCGATGATATATGAAAACGGCTTAACTGAATGGACAGTTCCAAAACTGTCAATCATAATCATTTATAACTGTACATGGTCAATTTTAATCCAATAGATTGGTATTATATTGTCAGCTGTCAATTTGACCTAGAAAATACAAAAGAAAGCATACATCCTGTTTGTGATCAACCTTATCACAAGATCAAAGAAAAAATGCCGCTTGGGGAGGAGCTTGAAAATTTGTGGAACTATCCATTGCACGTTACTAAAAGGGGAATTGGACAATGTCATATAGAAATACAAAGAACATCGCAGAAATCAGTCATTTGGACATTCATTTAACATCTCCACGATCGCCTTTTACGCATTCGCATATTTAATCTTAAAATAATGCGTCGATCTAATTATCATTTAACAAACCAGCAAAATACCAGCAAGCAATTATCTGTTTCTGAAGAATGAAGAAAACTGTCCATGGTTCCCACTGTTTTGAGATTTGCAAATGCTTTGGCGGTAGTCCAATTTATTCTTCTTATTAGAAAGAAGTTAAACCCTGACACATCTTTTTCCGGCAATCTACAATATTAAGACATAGTCAAGCATTTTAGGTATTTCTCTGCTTTAATTGATCCCTTATTAGGTTTCACCATAAATTAGCGAATATATATTCGTTTTACATTTAGATTTTCGTTACGTTTCAACCACAAGCATCTTTATCTAAGACACATATAGTGTGTACTAATAGCACAATAAATTGACATTGGGGACAATGAGCAGTTATCTTACCAACCCAGGGAAACATTATGTTGACATCCTCAAAAATAAATACTCCAAGTGATTATTCGATAGTTCTGATTGTTTTGATTATCTCTCACGCATATCGCCGGTACGTTACACCAGTCGACGCTGAAAGCGGCCCAGGCGCGACTTGTTGTGAGAGACCGAAGGTAACATAAATTCCCCACCACACACAACAAACATGTCAAATTCTCATCGCAATAAAGAAAAGGAAATTGCTGCAAAACGCTTGGCGTCAATTCGTGGTGGTTAATATCGTTCAACCTTACTAAATGTATTGACTTGACGTCACCTTTATTAAAAATTGAGACAACCTTGGATACGAAGGTTATTTAATAAGTGACAAAAAGGTAGCCGGAAAAGCATAAATGTTATTCAAAGACCCACAAGTGGATGAAAAACAAAATTTCATTGATTTTACATAACTCACATATTGCGTTAATAACGGTATGAACAGGTCAGTACAACCATCCTTTTTGGCTTGCCGTTCACGGCAAGCCAGTATTGTTTTGGAAAGGTATTTCCGGTTTGAAGTTTCCCTGCTTTCTACTGTATGCATGCGAATGGAGATGGGAACCAGTCGAGTTTCGGGCGATTCCGATATTATTACGTAAACTACCGAACATTTCCTAGACAGTAATGGCTGAGTTGTTCCGATTATGCAAACTCCCCGCAGTGATTACTTCCTTGACAGTAGTAGCAACGCGTGACATAATCGCTGTAAGGAGGTTGCCGATTATGATGATGTAATGCTATTTTAGCGGATGCGTCCATAGTGCTCAATCTGCCCAGTTTCAATGATGGCCGTTCCGCACAAAATCCGTGCGCAGCATAATCTGAACGCGTATTATTCAGCTAAGCCTCTGTGGAGCGTACTGCCTTTGCTTATGTTAAAAATATATGCACACACAAAAAGAGAAATGTGCATTTAGGCCAATGTGTGCATACAAAACCAACAATAGCATGGTATAAAGTTTACACACACGTTTTTCACACCGATTCATCCTTTTCAAATCCTCCGTGACAATGCATAGACATCTGTAGCTCGGTTATAATCAACTTACAATAGGAAATGACATTTTATGCAAAGTTAAATTTTGTAAGCATGTTTTACGTTTTTATGGTTTTAGAAGATAAATACACCAGTTAAGCATTATAAAAGAACCCAAAATAGTCCATTTCCTTGAAAATATAGGCGACCTTGACCTCCAATGATAATGGTGGTTTTGTGTTGGAGTTACTTCCCTTTCAACTGTTAGAGTTATTTCCCTTTGAAACTGTCAACTTCTGAACATAGTTTCTTTTTCCATATAAAGGTATTTTGACCTTAGCTAAGCCAGGCTCTGAGAATAATGCCCTTAACTCATTTGTATATATTGCTTACAAAACCTTTTTGGTGTTATTAACAAAGGAAAGTGAGTTATCCTTGGTTAATAGAGAGCCCTGTTGGCATACAGAACAAAAATATATCTTAAGTATCAAAATATTCATAAATTTATTCTTCAAAACATGGCAAGCCATTCCTTTTAAAAGGAAATTTTATTTAAGAAATGTTATTTAACCTTAAAACCATATTACAAATTCAATATTCCGCCAGGTTAACTGAGTTTAGTGCGCCGGACTGAAAATCCGATTAAAGACAAATTCGAACCCCATTGGGAGCAGCTTAAGTTTTTGTTGATGGTAGATACGAGACAACGCCACGAACGCGCTCTGGTTCAGTTGGTATTTACATCTGACTTACGTGTAGAAGCAGCGAATCACTTGAGGAGACAACATGTCTTAAACTGTTAAACTTAACCGAAGGAACGCTGGTAAGTTCAACTGACCGCCATGATATAACCTAATCTAATCAGTGTTGAATACAGCATTACAAATATGACGAATAAAGAAATATATTGAAAACTACAAATATTGTAGTTTCAGCCTTGAATTTTCTTACATTACAAGCACTGTTTTAATATATTTAAACTCCTACGATAACGGTATTGGCATCAAAAATGTGCACGATTTGCTGAATGTTTTTTAAATATAGGCTTGATGATATCATATTCAGACAATCCGGTACAATATAAATTGGCACTGTTCTTGCTAAATTATTGTTATTCTTACTTCATGGGATGTTTTTCTATACACGTACTATTTCTGGGATGATCGCATCTACACATATTGACGTACAAAATGCGTTGCACCGTACAGTTGTGCATGCTAATAGAATGTTTCAATTACATTTTGCCGTTATCTAAAATGACAGATACTGCACTTTTAATAAGCCTTTTATTGGAAAATGTTAGAAGTGTCAAGTCTCATTCAATCTTTACTTATATTGATGCATTTTATTATATTTTCTTATTACTCTTTAACGCCAGGGTTGATTTAAAACCTAGGTAATTGGTATATAATGTTAATGTTTATGATATGTCCGTGTGGTAAAGTTTGTTATAAATACCGGCTTTATGGTGTTTTAATGCATTAGGTACACAAGCGTAAACCAACAAACATAATTGTGCAATAAGATGTTATTTTGCTCGTTTGTTTAAAGGTTAAACTATTTCAGAGCCATATGACGCCTTTAAATTAATTAAACTCGAAATTGTGTGATCTTAAATATATTAAGATTGTTTTTGACATGAAGTTCAAGGTAATTATTGCAAAGAGCATTTTCTAGAAAATGTAGTAATGTATTTGACTATGGCACCTTATCTACACATACAAATATACATGCATATTGAATATAAACGTATTTATAATACATGAGCTTTCGGCAAACGGGCGACGAGATATGCCAACAATGTTCAGTCTATGTTTGTCCACGTTCGATACTATAATCGAAAGATCTTCATATTTTTTATTAAAGCACACATGAGAGAAATAAGTATTCTAAGCGAAAAAGATACATGTAGATAAAACACGTTGAACCAATTTAATCATGACATCTTATTCCAAATACAACTAGTTGGAACCGCTTAACAACCACTTTACAATAACTAAAATGAATTAAAATATGCTCCGCAAAAGATACAATGCGCCCAATTGTTGTAGTGTTGCACGTTTTGTAGCTGCTTGACAATAGAATTAAGCCATCTTTAAAGAGCATAAGTTAATTATACACTTAAACAATACAAATATTAGAATGCTAGAGGACGGATTAAAGTGAACAATTAAATAAAGGAATCATCGTTTTTCTTATCGGTTTGTGAAGGGGAAGAACTGTCACAGACAAAATGTATTTTAAAATTACTATACTTATTGTTATATTACTACCTTACTACCTGATTGCCACACAATTAATGACGTCATATATTAACTTATAAAAATAGATGCTTTGGGTACCGTTTTTCATGTTTTTTGTTTTAAATTAAAACCACCGATAAGCAATTACTCAATAATGTACGCACAATGTTGAAGTATTTTATAATAAAATTGGCTTAACGAAACGCCCATTTGCCTGCTCTACGAATAGGGTAACTGTTTGTGAATGAGTTGTAAAAATGGATGCTACATTTTCAAAAAAATGTTTAACCTTTTTACAATATTTAATATTCAAGTGCATCATTGTGCATTTTATCAAATCTGTTTCCACGATGAGTTTTGTGTGCCTTATCCCTTTTCAACAATTTAACTATACGTGTGAATAAAAAAACAAAAGGAAATCAAAATGTAACTACATGTACATTGTGTATTCTCAATCCGTTCGTGTTATTTTATTAACCTACACTCGACTACGTTTAGGTGACTCGGTGGTCCAGATGTTACGCATTAGATTGCGTTGCAAGAGGTCGTGGGCTTTATTCCCGGCTCTGGCAAGAATTTTATGTATGTCTTTTGTTTGTTTGTCTTCTTATTTCTCATAAAATGTAAGGATATATTAGACACTTTTTAATCTTACGATTAATATATTTTAATCATATAGTATGTGATGGTTTGGATAAAAGTTTTTGTTTTATAAAGTAGGTCTTATCAATAAAATAAGTGAACCATTTTGCTCTGCATTAGGGCATATTGTTTTCCCTTGAAGTTTAATTTTACAATTAATGGCATTGCTTTGTTATATTGTTGATTTTTTAAAAGAAACAGAACTGATACGTGGCAATTCTGGTAATAGTCACAATAACCGAAGAATGCAGTTTGATTCATCATCAAAAAAGGCGTTGACTATGTCTCATTCAACTTACATTGTAGTTCTAACTTTACAACTGGTTACGTAACATCATTGCTCTATTCCTGATTACATAACCCGCATGTTTGTATCGCCATTAACGTTAAAGTGTACTCGCAAATTATATTGCGTAGCCATACATTTGTATTAGAAATGTAACCACATGATAAGACCAAGAATAAACACGCAACACATTCTCTTTTCTTCCTTAATATCACAAAAAACAACTACACAGTTGCACGAAATGCGTACTGTACAGAAGGCGTATCGAGTTAGATCAATGTTCCCCACTACCGATCCCCCTTTTAATACTAACTATTTTCCAACAGTGTAGATTTTCGAGTACATGAATATCGTTTTGTTAATTGTCCTTTCGCTCATTGAAATGTCGAAAATCTACACATTTCCGAATGGTTTTAAGACATTTAAAGACATTAGCAGTTTACCAATAAATACTTTCGCTCATTGAAATGTCGAAAATCTACACATTTCCGAATGATTTAAAGACATTAGCAGTTTACCAATAAATACTTGATTTCCATTCCATAATTCAAGGAGAATAAATGAATTTAGTGATATGAGATTTAGGCAATATCAAATCAGATCGAAAGCAATTGCAATAAAGGAACCTTATGAGAATGATTTCCAATTCGTTACCAAATTGGCTAAGAAACTTATTGCATCAGTTGCGTGATGGGTCAATAATGTGTGATTGAAAATATTTAGATTTTCAAATCTCAGAAAACGCTTACATTTTGGCAAATGTATTAAATTTCCGAAGCGTAGTATTCTCACGAAATGACGTATTTTTGCGTCCTTACCCATATTTTTCAGAAAAAAGTTGCCCATACCACAATAACACTACGTCTCTTTCGTCTTAACTGAACGTGGTGAAAACATGGCGGTCAAACTAAGGACATAATTGAGAAGCGTTGAGCTCAAATTCCTACATCTAGGACAATAACGCACTTGTCGTTTCTGCAATTCGGTAATGACATTAGGGTAATGCAAACAATTGTTGTTCGACATATTTGATTTACAAATCACTCATTTCTATCAGAGAAACAATAATTCAATCAATAAAACTCGCACAATGGAATAACGAATGACCATTATCATCTGGACCATGAGGTCATCGACCTAAAGCCACATGAGTATATTTTCTACTTTGGAAAAACTAAATAGTTGTTAACAAAGCTGTTTCGAAGATATAGGGATAATATGTCCAGTAAACAATAACAATAACACGCTCGTATTGATGTGGAATAGGGGTAGCGGATTATAAGCATAAGCCTGCATATAACATAATGATGTATATTTGTATTCAACTAGATGGCCAATTTTCGCAAATACCTGATAGCGTAATGCTAAGCATTGCTGCGTACAATCGTAGCAACAAGGGTTCGAATACCAGAGGTTTTTTATACTTTCTGTTACAAAACTGGCTGAACAAGTTTTTAGGTGAGAATGTTTTAATGGGTCTTTTCACTTGAACATGTGTTTTATGTATTTTGTAACTTAGTATATATAAAGTGAGAAACGCTGATTTCTAATTTTTGAAACACACTTTTTATGTTTACATATGTTAATTTGTTTGTGAATTAATTTGACTAATTATAAATAATAAAGAAATTACATCCAAAAGAAAACAACACACTTACAAATGTTATACAATCCCATAGCCCAGCTTGACACCCACTAATCATATAGATATAAAATACGTAAACTCATATTAAAAAATATACCAAATCGGTATTTGAACCTTCGCCCATAAAATTAGACTTATAAACGCGTTAACAACAAGTCAACTGTTTAGCCCATTGAGCTATTTCACCAAGATGACAAGTATTAAAAGGGAGGATTAAAACTGAACTGAGGATTACGATTACTCTTAAACTGGGTCAATTTAGGTTAGATATGGATATATCTGTTTACCTGTAATGGACCCAACCCTAATAGCCCGGCCGGATTGTAAGGTCCTAAACAAAATATGTGTTAAACAAAACAGTGTTTGTTGCCGCTCAAGCGACCGTCACGTCTCAATTGCTGCAACTATCGTCGCATTTATCGAAACATTTTTTTTAAACGGAAACGTGGGAATATTTGTATTACTTCACATACAACAGGAAAGTAATAATTTACCGGCTCAGTGTGACCATGGTGTTAACTTGCCCGTATATTTTTCCGGACAATGTTTTCTGCTTGCGTAATAGATCTATATTGTTTCATGATTTTTATTAGTTAGAGCGGATCATGAACTGAATACTAGGACCGAACGATATAATTGTTTGCATTATCTCAACAACAAAACCACAGTGTCTCAGTTGTCACTGTTTTCCTTGTTAAACAGTTTATTGTTATGTGTTATGTGTAAACAGGAAGTGTACCGTAATTACCATTCAGTTCAATGGTATTTAAATTGCATGAAGAAATGTATGTAAGAACATTAAATTTTATTGAAAAGTGAGTCCACTAATTTTGGATGGTCCAGAACAAAATGATCGCAATACAAGATTTGTTGCGTTTGGTCACCATATAGAACGGTTTTGTACTGTGTTTTGTCTCATTAAAAATACATGTACTGTTTTGCCTATGTATATACTTTTGAAACGTATGGTCAGCATTGCTTGTGTAATTTCATCTACAATCTAAACAGTAAGTTCTAGAGTATGTAGCAAGTGTTTTGTATGATATGACCAATGCTGAGCATTAATGTATAAACGAAAACAAATATGTATTATTATAGGGATTCAAAAGCTTATAATTGTTGAGTGATCTGATATTCTTACATTGAACCAATTACCGTATTTACTGTTTTCTTTTGTGATCTGTATCTAAAAAGCACGAAAGTTATGGCTAATGCGTTGGCTATAAAACTAAAATAACATGCGTTATTATCCATGTATTATTTGGTTGGCAACTTCAGCATGAATAACTTCATTTATTTCTTGTATTAACTGCAATTCGGTTTTCTTTGATGGTTATTATGTCGTTACATGAACCAACGCCAACACTGTGATAAGCACCCACATTTGTTACAACACTATTTCAATTACAGTATGTTTGTTATGCTTTACAACTACCGTGCTAACTTTATCACACCCCGTTATAATACATACAGTCCCCACATCAAACTGACACTTTGTTATGTATGTATTACGTGTTCTAAACAAGCGGTTACAAAAACAAACAATAGTATATTAACCACCCGTGTTAATCTTAGTACTAACATATGTTAAACCATTAGGTATCAATGACACGCTGTTTTGTTCACGACGCACAAGTACCGATCCTAGCAAAAACTGTAGACGTATGTTACCTTGTAAATATGTTTTGTCCGTTTATAAGACCATTAAGTATTTTACGTATAATTATACGTATCTCGTTTTCTAACACTGTTGTTCATAACAAGCATAGTGTGATAAGACAATCTCAACGTCCCTTTGAACGTAATTCCATAGTAGTAAGTAAGTTCATGTGTTAGTAACAGTTAGTGTTTTGCGAAAGGAAGGTGATCTTTGCAAAGTTTCTTGTAAAGAAACAAACAATACTAATTAAGTATCAATATTATATTACTTGATGTTTTAACATTTTGGAAGCCACTAGAATAAATTAAAACACTCTCTATCGGTAGCGTTCTGACATTATTTAACCAGGAAATCTTAATCATTTAATTATTGACTGAAGTATACGATTTCTTTTCATTCGTAATTAAAACTTTCGCAATGGATTACATGTCTTGCTCCTGTAACTTAATTGAATGAGGGCTTGTTTATAATGATGGACGATGTGAGATTTCACAAGGCTATCAGCAAGTGCACGGGTCTAGTGTGGCCGAGTAAACATATTGCAAAAGACTGGTGCAACGTTGTGTATACGTATATGCGTATATGCCAACCGTGATGTTTTGTTCGTATATCTGCATAACGTCTTCATAAAGTATATGGTATACCAACGAACGTTAAATAAATGATGTATATGGCACATGTCCGTTTGGTGAGTGTTGTCACATTTTTACACAATACGTCAAAGTGTTACTACATTTTTAAACGAGGCTGAAATCTGATATTTCATGTATTTGATATTTCAAAATCACAAGCTTATACGCAAATAATTTATCTCATCAAACGTTATTTGCTGTAGTGCACTAATGGCTGTAAGTAAGATTTGATCCCCGGTACAGTTACGTTTCACGTCTTCAGGCTGTCAACCAGGTCTTTCCCAAAATATAGGCATTTTGAAATCCTGTATCAGCTAGTCAATTTGTAATTCAAAAGAGTGAACTTGTTAAATCAATGCACAGTAGACACTCTGCTTTTAATTTTTTTTTAAAGATATAAAAAAGGTTG
>Ga0224511_10003496_pt1 | contig 11348 bp, 12 predicted proteins | sample SF_May12_sed_USG_2_FD_169988 | JGI IMG/M metagenome (GOLD analysis project Ga0224511, IMG submission 169988) | Sediment microbial communities from San Francisco Bay, California, United States - SF_May12_sed_USGS_8_1 | ecosystem: Environmental > Aquatic > Marine > Sediment | place: USA...
CAGTTATTGCAACCGACACTGATCACGTTAGTGCCTGCGAAACACGCGATATAAGCATGAATGGCATTTTTGTCATTACTGCGGAAAAATTACCGGAACATACACTATGCGATATTTCACTCTACCTATATGGCACCGACGATGAGATAGAGCTTCGCCTCAAAGGCACCATTGTACGACTAGAAAGTGATGGAATGGCCGTCGAGTTTAATCAAATTGATATTGATAGCTTCGAGCATTTAAAACGCATTATTCAGCTTAACTCCGTGGACCCGGACTCGATAACAGATGAGTTTGAACATCATCTTGGCATAAAAAGAAAGCCGGATTAATCAATTGCAGCACCATACCCTTCGAACACAAAGAGCGCGGATTGGTCTTACGACTGCACTCCTGTTTCTTTCACTCCAGATATTTTACAACGCCATTGTTTTTGCCGAGTCTAACCAGACAATTGGTAATAAAAAAAATACGCGTGGAGCCGGTCCGGCCGTTATCACTATTGATCTGGGCAAAGACGGCAGACGCCTGGGAAAAAAGCGCGCCAAAGTCGGTCTTGTTGAATTTTATGATTTTGAGTGTTCCTATTGTTCACAATTTCATACGCAGGTCTTACCAGAACTTAAGAAAAAGTATATCGATACAGGGAAACTTCTCTATGTTGTAAAAGACTTTCCACTCAAAAACCACCCTAACGCCTATCAGGCCGCAGTGGCGGCCAACTGTGCGGACAAGCAGCACAAGTATTGGCCGATGCAAGGCCGGTTACTGGTTCATCAGAACCAGATCAGCGCTAAATTTATGCTTGATACCGCCAAGAATCTGAAACTTGATATGGAAAAATTCAAGGCCTGCGTGGTCACACCCGACTATCAGCGGGATGTTTCCAGGGAGATAGCTCTAGGGAGATCATTGGGGGTTACCAGTACGCCAACTTTCTTTATCGGGACAATAAAAAAGAACTTGCTAACAGTAACCGGTGTGGCCAAGGGCATACCCGATATGGCGGAACTCAACAAACAGATTTCTGACCTTATTGCCGGAAACGCTCCGGCCAAAGACTAAGCATATCTCTGCACCCAGGCCTGTAGACGATTCGCGTCCATGACGCCGGCTGCACGGTCCAGCTCCCTGCCATTCTTGAATATCACCAGCGTTGGAATACTGCGAATTCCAAACTGATTGGCCAATGCATGCTGCTCTTCGGTATTCACTTTGGCCAGGCGTGCTTTTAACTTCAAACTTTCAGCGGCACTGGCAAAAATAGGTGCCATAGTCCTGCATGGACCACACCAGGGCGCCCAGAAATCAACCAGCACCGGCATATCATTATTATTGATATGCCTGTTAAAATTATTCTGGGTTAATTCAACAGGTTTGCCTTCCAGCAGCAACGTCTTGCAATTGCCGCATTTGGGAGAATGACTCAAACGACCTAACGGTACCCGATTCGTACTATTGCAATGAGGGCATACTATGTGTTTAGTCTCAGACATCTCTCTACTGTTATCCCATAATCATCATATTGGTTTCTCTATGGGGATATTGCTGATGGCTTTCAAGCTAACCGAATAAGTCAATTCGTATTCCGGTTCCATTCGCAGGCTTTGCAGCTAACTCAACGGGCTAATATCTGGCATAATCCCGCAGTCATTTTTTATCAGTCTGAAACACTATTCAGAAACATATGTCGCGTTTTAGCAAACTGTTGCTTAAGGTATTCGCCCATTTGCCCTTAGCCGTAGTTCAGGCGATTGGCGGGTTTCTTGGCATGCTGTCCGGCGTGTTTCCCAACAGACGGCTACAGACCACGAAAGTGAATATCGCTCTATGCTTCCCTGAATTACCTCATGAAACACAAAAAAAGCTGGTTAGGCGAAGCCTGATCGAGTCGGGCAAGGGCGCCCTGGAAAGCAGCACCCTATGGCTAAAGGAGAGTCACTACACTCTCGGGCTGGTAAAAAAAACAAGCGGTGAGGAATATCTGGAGTCGGCCCATAAGCTGGGTCGAGGAGTAATTCTGGCACTGCCTCACCTGGGGATGTGGGAAATTATTGGCCTTTATTGTTCATCGCGTTATCCCATGACCAGTCTTTTCCGTCCGCCACCACTGGCAGCGATGGATGATGTCATGCGCGCAGGCAGACAGCGGCTTGGTGCCCGGCTGGTGCCTACGGATAAATCGGGTGTCAGGGCGCTTTATACCGCTTTGGAAAAAGGTGAACTGGTAGCGATTTTACCGGATCAGGAACCGGGTGCTGGTAGCGGCTTGTTCGCCCCATTTTTTGGTATTCAGGCCAATACCATGGTACTGCTATCCCGGCTGGCAATTAAAACCGGAGCAGCCGTACTTTTTGTTTACGCGGAGCGTCTACCCGGAGGCAAGGGGTACCATATCCACTTCTCTCCGGCATCAGAACATATTCATGACCCGGATTTAAACACTTCTGTGCGATATCTGAATCAGGGCATTGAAGACTGCGTACGCGCTCTACCGGAACAATACCTCTGGTCATATAAACGCTTCCGCAACCGGCCAGAAGGTGAAGCCCCCATTTACAAAACTTGAGGAGCTATAGACCCTCCACCTTTGTTAGAAACATTGTATAGAGCTGCTTGTCGTCCTTTTCCTGGATAATTTTTACCGGCAGATAATTCAATGATGGAGCACACCAAAAAGTCATAACCCGTCCACCGGACTTGTCCTTTTTCTTGCCCTCAATCACTACCGTACTATAAGAACCTGTGCTTGTTTTAATTGTCTCCTTACCTATTCTGGTAAAAACAAACGTTTCGAGTTTACTCTTATGCAAAATGGTGTATTCGAGCACCTCTTTATTGCCTCCCAAATCCGCCATAAGCATGAGCTGCAAGGTAAAGCGATTTAAGGTATTATCAGAGACTGTTAACGATGTCTTCTTGCCATCCTCTTCAATAACAACTGTTTTATTTTCCCAGTCAAATTTGTTGCTATAATGTTGGGGGTTACGCCTCTTCTCCAGAACGTAGGCATAATTAAGAGGTTTAAATCCATTCTTGGTAACACCAAGCTCACTGGTCTCTCTGGCATGCACACGCTTGAATAGGGAAACCATGCCTGCAGGCCTGGAGAGTGACTCGAAGATATAGGTTTTGGTGTCTTTCTTAGATAGCCTGAATTCCGATACTGCTATCGTAAAGCCTGAGCGTTTTAATAAATATTCTGCAGCAAATGGCGACACCCCGCCGGAATCCGGAAAAACAAATAGTGGCGTGATTACAAGAATCAGCGCCACGCAGACCGTTGAACAAATAATATTTTTGCCTGGCATTAAACCCATGTTACCACCCATTCCCAATATCTCGAGACATGCTAACACAGCCCATAGTTCAGAAATAATTTCTCTATCACTGCCAGATCAATTACTATCCAGCCTATAATAAATAGCTGAACGTGAGCTGAATCGACTAATGGATCTGTTACAAATCCTGGTATTGGCCTTACTGCAAGGACTCACTGAATTTCTGCCCATTTCAAGCTCGGCTCATCTTATTCTATTGCCAAAACTTGTGGGTTGGGTAGATCAGGGCCTGGCCTTTGATGTTGCCGTACATGTCGGCACTCTGAGTGCTGTAGTTTTTTATATGAGGCGGGAAATTCAGCCCATGATTGTTGATTGGTCCCGATCCATATATACACGGCAAACAGTCGGTGACAGCCGATTGGCATGGGGGGTAATCATTGGCACCATCCCCGCCGGAACCGCCGGCTTGTTGCTAAAGGACTCGGTGGAAACCTTATTACGATCCCCGTTGATTATTGCCGGCGCCACATTCGCATTTGCGCTGCTACTTTGGTATGCGGACCACCGGGCAAAATCATATAAAGACGAACATCAACTGTTGTGGCTGGATTGCCTGATAATTGGGATTGCCCAGGCATTAGCACTGATCCCCGGCACTTCCCGCTCGGGCATCACCATTACCGCGGGCTTGTTATTGGGGTTGAATCGCCAGGCATCAGCCAGATTTTCCTTCTTACTCTCCATACCTTTAATTCTGGCGGCGGGCCTGTTAAAAACCAAAGACCTTGTTGAACAGGCCGGACCCGTAGACTGGGTCGCTCTCGTTATCGGCGCTGCGGTTTCAGGAGTTAGCGCCTATCTGTGTATTCATTTTTTCCTTAAGCTGCTTGAGCGCATCACCATGACTCCGTTTGTCCTGTATCGTATCGCCTTGGCCATGCTTCTGTTTTTTGTATACCTCTAAATTATCCCAACTACACAAACAGGCGTTAGCACAAAAGCCCTGAAAATCCAGAAAACACCAGCTCTATTTCACCGGATTTTGACATTGCACTTTCTGTACGTCTGCTAGACTCTAGGGAATGTTGCTTACCCAAAAGATTCAGTGCCCCTATTGCGGGGAGACCTACGAGAGCGTTATTGACATTTCCGCCGGCAGCCAGGAGCTCATTGAAGACTGCTATGCCTGCTGTCGGCCCATCACGCTCAAAACCATTGTTGGTCTTGATGGGGAACTCCAGCTCATTGAGATTCACAGGGAAGACAGCTAAACCACCACGCCGCACCCGTTTGGTGATTGCTATTCACAACAAATCCGCAAATAATACCCTCTCCCCGGTTATAGACCGGGTCAAAACAATTACGCTAGCTTCATAATTCCGGCAACGCTGGCACATGCAAAAAAATCATGCTCGCTGATCAAACACTTTTAATGATTCGAACTAAATTGTTATTACTAATTGTATTGTCTGTGTCAATCAGTTCATTGAATGCCCAGGCCCAGCAATGTGACCCACAGGGTGTCAGGATTCAGATTTTGGGCTCGGGTGGCCCGGAGCTCAGGGACGATCGTAGCGCCAGTAGCTTTCTGGTATGGCAGGACGGAAAACCACGCATCCTGGTAGATGTGGGCGGCGGTGCCGCATTAAGATTTTACAGCAGTGGCGCCAAGCTTAGCGAACTGGACAGTATTCTGTTCACTCATCTGCATGTAGGGCATAGCGGTGATCTGGCTGCCCTGATAAACGCAGGTGATGCCAGCCGTCGCTCCTCTCCCCTCCCTATCTACGGACCCGACGGTAATCAGGTGATGCCCTCAACAGTCAGTTTTGTTCGGAGCCTCTTTGATCAAAAAAGAGGAGCGTTCCGTCATTTGGGAAATTTTCTAAGCCCTCTAGGCAAACAAACTTTCAAGCTAAAACCGTACGACCTGAGCGCCCAAACCAAACCTGCACGCGCGGGACTGAAACCCGGAAAAATAGAACCTGTCCCGGTTTATTCTCTGGGCGCTATAAGCATATTCTCCATACCGCTAATGCATAATAGTATTCCTACGCTCGCTTACCGGATCAATATCGAGAACAAGGTAGTCGTATTCGGCAGCGATATCAGTCAGCACTCGGGCAATCTTGAGCAGTTGGCAAAAGACGCGGATATATTGGTCATGGGTCATGGGATCCTCGAAAGCGGCTCCTCTGCTACCGGCGAATCTTCTATACCACCGTCAGTAGTTGGGCGTATTGCTTACCGGGCAAACGTTAAGCAACTGGTACTGGTCCATCGTACTACAGCTATGCTGGGCAGAGAAAAGGAGATCCTGGAGGCAATTAAAGATAAATATGCGGGATTAATAACCTTTGCTAATGATATGGATTGTTTTCAGCCCTAATAAGCAATAGAGTTCCAGAAAATTCCGGATATTTTGGTTCAAAAACACTCTGGGTTGCTTGCCCGCGCACAGCCCAGAGACTAAAAGTAATAGTAAGCTCAACTTCCAGGCGAGTGGATTATGCCATCATTCAAAATATTCGGTAAAAAGAGTGCAAAAAAACCGGCGCCAAAACCTGCCGGCGCCAAAACCAAATCGAAAGGCGGCGATAATAAAAAAGCCCTGCTTTTACTGCTGCTGTTGGCAGGCGGTGGAGGGGCCTATGTGTATCTCGGCGGAGGCCTGGAACCCGTCATGCAACTACTCGGCCTGGCAGAAGAAGAAGCGGCTCCGCCCCCCATTCCGTTAGCAAGTACAACACCTGGAAGCCAGAAACCCTCGCCACCACCCATTTCCGGCAAAGCGGTGAGCGGACAGATCCAGGGAAAAACATTCAAACTGGATTACGCTGAATTTAAGAACGGCGTACTGACGCTGCGACAGGGAAAACAATTTGCGCTGGAGAATGAAATTAGCGTGAGCCTGCCTAATTTGAAGTGGCAGGTGCCTGCTGGCAAAACGCTCATTGTGAGCAAATCCAGCACCCAAAATAATCCAGAGGTGACTGTTAAATGGAAACCGGAAGGGGCGAACGAATTGGCTAGCAAGTCCTTCGATAAGGGTTATTCACTGGAACTGAAATTCGGCGGAAAATTGGGTAATAAGGTTTCCGGCTCGCTTGCCCTGACCTTACCTGAAGCGGAAAAAACAGAGATCTCTGGTAAATTTGATGCCGAGCTGGCAGGGTTTAAAGTGGTCAATGGCAGCCCGGACCTCGGCAGTGACTCTGGTGAAACACTGATGTTTGTAGCATTGGCCCACCTGATTCAGGACGACCCCAACAAGCCCATAAGCAATGTCGTCTACCGAAATGCCAAGTACGATGATTCGGGCCGAAACCGCACAGGCAGCCTGGAGGTAGAGTATCAGGTTGGCAAGGGCCCCACGGTCAAACAGTGGTTTGAATTTAAAAAAGAAGAGGGCATCTGGACGGTATCAAAAACCGAGCAAATAAAATAACGGCGCTTATTTTATTTGCTCCAGTTCTTCCCACCGCTGATACAGCTTCTGTAGTTCGTTTTCTACTTCTTTGGCCCGAGCAACAATCTCGGCAATGACCTCTTCACCCTGCTGATAAAAATCGGCTCGCGTCATTCTTCCGGTGAGTTCCATCTGTTCAGATTCCAGGGCTTCAATAGCTGCTGGCAGTGATTCTAACTCCCGGCTCTCTTTGTAACTCAGTTTCTTTTTGTTGTTGAGACCTGAAACAATATCTCTTTGCGGCTTCGCTTTCTGCGGCGGTGATTTAGTGGTGGTTGCAGCGGTCCGTGACATAGCCAGTTGCCAATCCTGATAGCCCCCCAGGTACTCCGTGATCTTACCCTGTCCCTCAAACACCAGAGTGCTCGTTACTACATTATCAAGAAAAGACCGGTCATGACTGACAATCAACAAGGTGCCGTTGTACTCAACCAATAGTGCTTCCAACAGTTCCAGTGTTTCGATATCCAGGTCATTGGTCGGCTCATCCAAAACCAGCAGATTCGCCGGGCGGGTGAACAAGCGTGCCAACATTAAACGATTGCGCTCGCCGCCGGACAATGATTTAACCGGTGAGCGCACTCGCTCCGGCTCAAATAAGAAATCACCCAGATAACTGATAACATGCCGGCTTCTGCCATTGATGGTAACGCTATCGCTTCCCAAACCAAGATTGTCGATGACGCTTTTTTCCATATCCAGGTGTTCCCGCAACTGATCGAAATGGGCAATCTGCAACCGGGTGCCGTGGCGTACGCTACCGGATTCAGGCTCCATCTGTTTAAGCAGCAGTTTAAGAAATGTGGTTTTACCGACACCATTGGGGCCAATTAATCCTACCCGGTCCCCGCGCATAATCCTCAATGAGAAACCTTCTACGATAGGCGCTGACCCATAGCGATAAGAAAGATTTTTCACTTCCATAGCCAGCCGGCCGGAAGACACGGTATCGTCAATTGCCAGATTAACTTTACCGCCAAGATCGCGGCGTTGCGCTCGCTCCTGTCGCAATTTTTTCAGGGCGCGCACACGTCCCTCGTTTCGGGTTCTTCTTGCCTGGATACCCTGTCTTATCCAGACTTCTTCCTGCGCCAGCTTTTTATCAAATTTGGTCGCCTGCCGCATTTCCACTTCCAGCGCTGCCTCTTTCTTTTCCAGATAATTTTTGTAGTCGCCGGGCCAGGATGTAAGCTTGCCCCGATCCAATTCGACTATGCGCGTCGCCAATCGCTGTAACAAGGCGCGATCATGAGTGATAAATAACAAGCCGCCCCGGAATTCCGCCAACACATCCTCAAGCCATTGAATGGCCTCAATATCCAAATGGTTGGTGGGTTCATCCAGCAACAACAGGTCTGGGTCTACCACCAACGCCCGGGCCAAAGCGGCCCGCCTGCGCCAACCCCCCGACAAGGCTTCCAGCGGCTTGTCGGCTTCCAACTCTAAACGGCTGACAATGGTCTCCACACGATTGTGTAGCTGCCATATACCCTTGGCCTCCAACTGGTTTTGCAGCGCCTCCAATTTTTTAAGATTTTCCGATGATGCCGTTGTAGCGACGGTTTCTGCCATACCGTGGTAGTCGCGCAACAAATTACCCGCCTCAGGCAACCCACCGGCAACGAAGTCATACACACTAACAGCTTCCGGAACGGGCAGGTCCTGTTCAAGGCGTGCCAGCCGAAGTCCATCCTGGCGCCATACCTGACCCGCATCGGGTGTGATAACACCATCGACGATTTTCAATAACGTTGATTTTCCCTGTCCATTACGGCCAATCAAACAAACGCGCTCACCCTTATCAATCTGCAGTTCGGCATGATCCAACAGGATATGGTGGCCAAAGGCAATGGAGATCTTGTCCAGCTTAATTAGTGGCATAAGTGTTCTGGCGCACGTCTAAAGAGGGCGACGCAATTTCAGGTGGCTATGACAACCGTTTACGCAATCGCTGGCACCGAATCTTCGCAACACAATCTCACCATCACTTGCCTGATTCAGGCTGCACTCCGGTTGCGCAGAGTACCTTACCCCAATCACCTCGGCCTCCTTTGCTGCCAGAAGATAATCGATATGCCATCGGGGTTTCTTGGAGTCGGTGAGATGACGCTTTACACGAGAGTAAATATTTTTTCTGGCACTACCGGTATAGGTATAAATCCCTGCGGGGAAATTCATCTTTCCCAAACTTCCGACATTAACCGTGATATCACTGACAATCCTGATATGGAGTTGATAACTTTGCATTCTCGCTAGTATTCCCTGGTATAGATCAGGTCCCAAACACCGTGCCCCAATTTCTTGCCACGCGCCTCAAATTTGGTCAACGGCCGGTGTTCTGGACGCAGGGCAAAACAACCCGGACCAGCCTCATTTTTAAATCCGGACGCCCTATCCATAACCGCCAACATATGTTCAGCGTAGTCCTGCCAGTCGGTAGCCATGTGAAATTTCCCCTCTATCATAAGCCGCGTGCGAACCAGCTGCACAAACTCATCCTGAATAATGCGACGTTTGCGATGACGTTTCTTTGGCCAAGGATCAGGAAAAAACAGATAGACAGCACGCAACGACTCTGGTGAGATATTATTATTCAATACTGATACGGCGTCAGCGCTGATCACTCTAACATTATTAATAGCTTGAGACTCCAGCTGCAACAACAAAGCCCCAACCCCTGGTTTGTGCACTTCTATACCGATGAAGTTCTGATGTGGCTGCGCTAATGCCATTTGCGTCAGAGACCGGCCATTACCAAAACCGATCTCGAGGATCACCGGATTGTCATTTTCAAATAGCTTCACAAAATCCAGTGTGGATTCTCCTGCATTAACTCCGTATCGCGGCCACAGCTGATCCAGGGCACGTTGCTGTGAAGGGGTAATGCGTCCCGTTCTTCTGACAAAGCTGCGCACGGTGCGCAAAAAATTCTGGGAAATATCAGATGAAGAAGAATTCACAAAAATAACCAGATCGGGTCGCGAAACCGTCTATTCGGTTTTCGCGACCCTGAAGCCATACACCTAAAAAAACAAACCATCCAGCGGCGAAGAAGCGGAAGCATAGCGCCGACGAGGCATACGCCCTGCCAGATACGCCTCGCGACCGGCCTCAACGGCCTTTTTCATGGCACTGGCCATTAACACTGGATTTTGGGCCGCAGCAATTGCAGTATTCATCAATACGCCATCACAACCCAGCTCCATGGCAACTGCTGCATCGGAAGCGGTACCCACACCGGCGTCCACCAGTATCGGCACCTCGGCTTCTTCGACAATAGTACGGATGTTATACGGATTGCGTATCCCCAATCCGGAACCAATAGGCGCAGCCAGGGGCATAACGGCAACGCAGCCCATTTTTTCCAAACGCTTGGCAACAATTGGATCGTCGTTGGTGTAGACCATCACCTTAAAATCCTCATTAATCAGAATCTCCGCTGCTTCCAATGTTGCGGTGATGTCCGGGAATAGCGTCTTTTCATCACCCAACACCTCAAGCTTTACCAGATCATGCCCGTCCAACAATTCCCTGGCCAAACGGCAGGTACGTACAGCATCTTCCACGGTGTAACAGCCCGCAGTATTGGGTAGCAAGGTGTAACGTTCCGGCGAAATCACTTCAAGGATATTTGGCTCGCCGGGCGTCTGACCGATATTGGTGCGGCGAATGGCAATAGTGACGATCTCGGCACCACTTGCTTCAATGGCCTGCTGAGTCTGCTCCATATCTTTGTACTTTCCTGTTCCCACCAGCAGCCGGGACAAATAGGGTTTACCGGCAATTAGCAGCGAGTCATCCCGGGTTGTCGATCTGGTTTTCATTTCTGATACCGATGCATTCATTAGCCACCACCTATGGCGCGTACTACTTCCACGCGATCGTTGTCTTTTAATTGTGTCTGTGTGTACTGGCTTCGGGGAATAATTTCCTGATTAACCTCCACCGCCACACGTTTACCTGCATAACCCAGGTTTTCCAGTAGAGCATCAACGGTTAAGGAATCATTGATACACCGCTCTTCACCATTCACGAAAATCAACATAACACAGATTGCCCAAAAATGAGTTGTCCAGATTCAGGAGGTTTTGGCAGATTAGGAAACCAGAGTTAGCACAGACGGGCAATAATACCAGCAACCATTAAAACAATTCCACATCTCCGCTCTTGGACTCGCGGGGAGCCAGTTCGCCCGATGCCACCAGCTTTTCATAGGCATGCATCTGATTACGGCCATGAGTTTTACTGTAATATAGGGCCTTATCGGCTTTATCAATAATGGCGGGCATAATCTCGCCCGGCTCGACCTGGACCACACCGATACTAACAGTCTTGTTCCCCACTTGCGGGAAATGGTAGTTTTCGACCGTGACCCGAAAGCGCTCGAGCACCTCCATGGCCTGCGCCAAATCCACGTCCCGCAGCAAGATAGCAAACTCCTCGCCGCCATAGCGGCAAACCAGATCATAATACCGGAAGCTTCTGTTCATAATTTGCGACAAGTGAACCAATACTTCATCTCCGTACAAATGACCAAGCTCGTCGTTCACCGACTTGAATCTATCGACATCGACCAATGCTAGACAAAAGCGTAA
>Ga0224511_10003497_pt1 | contig 11348 bp, 4 predicted proteins | sample SF_May12_sed_USG_2_FD_169988 | JGI IMG/M metagenome (GOLD analysis project Ga0224511, IMG submission 169988) | Sediment microbial communities from San Francisco Bay, California, United States - SF_May12_sed_USGS_8_1 | ecosystem: Environmental > Aquatic > Marine > Sediment | place: USA...
GTGTTTGATGAGTGTATTAAGCTCCCGCTCACTTAGCTCTGTGGCTAACACGAGGTAAATGAATCTGTTATGCTCCAGGCCTCGTGTTTCATTAGTAGATGCCACCAAGACATTATACATACTTTCAACATGATTTGGCAGGGCGCTATAGGAAAACAAGAAGGATTTTCTAATATTTAATGTAAGGTATATAATCTTTATATTTTTAATTTGTACTTTTCAACTCTTCATTTCAAATGCATGCTCACAATTTACCTGAAATTAAAATTCCTCACGAAAAGTTGTCTTTCTAACGCTGCTGGGCCCTGGTTCACTTCAAAACCGCTGAAGTCAGGAAAATGACCATTTAATTGCTGTTGATATATGTGTCAGCAGTGAATATGCAAAACCCAGTGTGTTGAGTCCGCTGAATTTTACCATTTTCTAAGATGCGATGTTAGAAAATGTTTTACTTGCTCTCTTGTACCCAGTAGAGAAAGTTGGGTGGGTCGGAGATCCTTAGAATCCATTGCAATTAGGTTGAAAAGACAAACCAGGACGTTCGTTTGTAATGGCACACAACATGCCCTAATTCACATTAAAGGTGCATGCACACTTCTAACCGCACTTTACATCACTTGTTAGTGGGTAATGCTGGCTTTTGCGTAGCAAATAGTAATAAGCCAGCCCTATAGATCAACCGGCCAGCCCTTCTGATGCATATGGAAGCAGCAACATCATCAATACATAAGATTTGCTGTAGACATACACAGCAGATTTCAAAACCTGTCTTCCAAGCCAATCTAAACATAAATCGGGCACTGTGGCTGAATGGTTACGGTGCTTCTCACTGGCGCTGAAGGTGCCCAGTTCAAGATAGCTTGTGTGCTAAATTGAAGGCAGTGAGTAATATGGATACCACACAAACTCATTTACACCGGCACAAATTGACCAACACCCACTTCCTCACACAACCACTGTCTAAAGGAGACCATTGCCTTTTCAAACCCAAATAAACCACTTACCTGTGGTTCGCTGACTGCATTTTCCATTTGATTTCTTCTTTTGGGGTATCAAGGTTGAAGCCATATTCTGCTTCATCGCATCCACAGTACAATCCGAATCTGATTAGTGGGCTGCTGAGCGGATCGTTGACTCTCATGAGTTCGGTTAGATTCTGCTTTACCCAGTTCATAGCACTGGTTCCATACGGCACCACCAACACATCAGTATGAATAGGGTGCACTATACAAACTAGATAAACAACAAAATACCATAGTTAATCAGGTGTTTCTAAAACGCTCCAATCACAGAGGTGGGAGAAGATAACTCTATGCGAGAAATTGCCCCATTATTAGCCAGGTGACCTGACTCTTCGGCATGTGGCAGGTTATAGGCCGAGAGAAGCAGCAGTAACAATTTGGTAAATACTAGTACTGCTCACCCTGTTCATCCTTGATGCAGACTGTTGACTCCACGATCATATCTTTAAGGGACTCACTTAGCTCATTGAAAGCGTCAACATAAAATACAGTACTACCGATCTTCTGATCCGAAGACACGCCCATTAGTTCTTCCATGTCCACCTTTGGCTATGATAAAAACAGCCGTTCGTGCGTGTCAAAAAAGCATTATATCATGCAATGAGGATAGCATGGCACCATCCATACTCAGCTCAAAGGCTTAACTATATTAGACCGGATCATTTAAGACAACATGGGCAGGCTTGGCACAGTGGGAGCTGACCATGCCCAAGGTCAGCTCCACTCTGTCAAAAAACCCACGCAATGTGAAGCAAGGACTACAAGACTAGACGGATGTCCTGGGAGGTTGTGGGTCAGTCAATCTAAGCCACATATCACCTGCCAGGAGTTCAGCTACTCTTAACAAGAAGGGAGAGGTGAATCTTTAACAGCCGTCAAATGATATCTGCCCTTATCCACTGGTTTGATCTCCATTTTTTGATGATCTGAACCCATGCTAGCTGTTTGCAGAGAGGTCCGTACCAGAAAACACCCCGACGGCAGTGAGACTCACCTGCACTCTCTAGGTTGCAAATCCATGCAGTCTTTTACTAACTGAGCTATCCAGGCATCCCGGCATGGGTTTCATAAAATAGAAGTAACTAATCATGACAGAATGAGTCCACATACCCCGACTCCAACAGCAATCAAAGTCATATTTCTTCTGGTCTTAAGCCATTTGGCAGTACTGATGGTGAAATCTCTAGCATCCGTCATCCCATTACTTTCACCATCCGTGAAGAGGAGCACAGTTATGGAGGCATCTTCCCTGGCCAGTGGCATTATCTCATTATTCACCATTGCCAAAGCATCATAAGTCCTAGTCTTGAATCCATTATACTTCCCTGTTATATAAGAAATTCGTTGACAAGCAGACAGTCAATCAATTAATCTATCACTCAAGTTGAATAATCAGCCAGTCAATCAAATGATTCAACCTGTCAATCAACAGGTTGAATCATTTATTATTTGCTTATTTACCTGACCGTCTGTCAATAGCAAACATTGTTTCATTCATGTTGCTAGCTGTCATGTTATCATCGAGGTTAAAATGGAGTGTAACATCTCCTCCATAGGTCACCAGCGCAATTCTACAGTCACATGTGAAACTGTATCCTACATTTAGTCTATAAAACGCCTAGATGTTCAGACACATGTAAAACCATATCCTGAATTTAGTGTACAAAACGCCTAAATTTACAGTCACAGAATGTGAACAATTCTGCAACCCCTATTGTGACCCTGCGGTTGCATAGAATAATGTGGTAGAGGTAATGAGCAATGAGTCACCTTGTTCCCTCCGGGTTTACAGCCTGCATCTCGGTGACGGTGCTAGCCAAGAATAACTTTAGTAACTTGAAATCACGGATCCAGATCGAGTTTGACCTGTCCACCACCAGAATCACATCCAAGTCTTTGGTAGTTGTAGAGCATACTGCAATTTATAACACATCGTATAGTCTGAAGTAAATGTTAGTTTGTATTTTTTATTATTTTGTACACTCACACATGGTTTTTATGGACTGGCCATTCTATTCCATGCCATATGAAAGTATGTAAAGAGTACGAGGCTTCTGGGTCAATTCCCAGATCAGGCAAAAGCTATGTTTTTCCTAACACATTTGTTGCTTTCGGATCCCGACATTAAATACAAGAAGCCCAGTCATAGAGTTCTCTTCCCTATGGGGTGGCTTGTAGGTGCAAGCCGAAACTCTCTTATTGCCACACCCTGGGAAATGCTGAATCAAATCGACTCAGTAGGCCAATCTCTGTCCATCCCTGACACCGGTCAGGATACAAAAAGGAATGAAGCAGTCACCCAACTTTACAGACGCTTTCACATCACTGAAGTTAAAGCATCAAAGAGACTAGCTTTGATAAAACAGCCATGATGTCTTTCTATTTACACCCAGAGGACCCAGGTTCCGCTATGTATTCATGGAGTATATAACTCTCTGATGATACTGTATTATGTCTAAGGAATAAACATGTATACATAACCATTAACTAAGGAAACTCTTATTCCTAATGGGATAGCAAAGTTCCGGTGGATTCAGTGACAATGACACCATGACACAAAAAGCACAGACACTGTGACATTGAAATAGTGATATTTGACAAACTATAGGTGTTCACTCAAATGGGTTATAACAATGCTGCATAGATACGCAGAGAGTGAGTGTGTAGGAAAATTTCCGGTCTCATTCAGAATTATATGCCATCTACCACAGATATATTATGTGCTATTCATTGCGAGAGCTGAAGTGTAATGCTGGTTATTTGTTGCTTATAAGATAGCACAGCAATCGACAGAGTCCATCTGAGATGTCAAAAAGCTGCAAACTGATGTGAAACGTGCATTGTAATCTATGACAGAACCATGCCAACACACCGCCGATCACTCGGGTTCCATTGTATTTTTTCACCTTCATTCGATTCTCATTATCATTATCATTAGGGTAACTACAGAGAGAGACCTCATCTACAATAACCTTCTCTATGGAGCACGCTGATGTGGGCAGAATTATTACTGGTGATATTATAGATTGAAGATCTGGAGCTCTGCCAAAAGTGGAAATGGTCGGTGGATAAAAAAATCCATGGGCCCTGGCAATTAGATGGGATATCAATAAAACTATATAGGGTACTAGCTGTCAGGCAGAGGCCAAGATGGCTGATGGGTTAACAATTGTCAACCCCGGTAGCCATGAAGAAGCCAGACAAGGAAAGGAATGGCACAAAATTAATTTGTAAGCTAACTAAGTCGGCCAACAAAAAATTCTATAATCCACAGTATACTCACACTCCTTTCCTAAGACAACTCCAATTAACGCTATAAGCAGTGAAGCATTTAGCACCATGTTCCGTTATTAACAGCAGTCCAGCAGCCCGTGATAGTAGTCGCAAAGCTTGTTCACTCGTCTTTAAATATGTCATTTACGTATAGATAATAGATGGTACCCCCATAACACAAATCTACATTACATCTACTATATGCCAAGTTTCTTCGAATTCACTTACCCTGCTATAATGATTACTCATGGGTATTTAATGCTGCCAACTTGGTAACTTACTGGTAGGTTCAAATGTCAAAAAATAGACCAATTTGAAAGCTTGACCTGTTTGACCCATCTGTAAAGAATGACTTTCATAAAAAGTCGCAAATCTTAGATCCTGACCAAACCCCTACACATTTCCTTGTATTTCTAGTTGGACCTATTTTAACGGGCCTCCTGGGTCTCGTATGGCGGGGCAGCTTAGAAGAGTTAGGAATTGTGTGACGAGCTCATTCTCACAGCTGGCTCTAACCATTGAGCTATCCCACTATCCTTAATTGATATAACCAGAGAAAACCCATCTCACATCTTTGATATCCAATCCCCACCCTCTTCAGGCTCTATTGTAGATTGTAAATAATACTGTGTTTATTTTGTAGATTGTGGTGTCGATATGAAAAAACCCAAGCCAACTACCTGATGTTATCCTGTTCGTTTTGAGCACCAAACCAAACATTTCCATATGTCAAGGCTACCAAACTTGTTAGGATTGACCCATCATGAAATTATAGCCCATACCAACCTAGAAATAGGGATAATGCAAGCCATGAAATCTTCTCAGCTTCAATGATTGTGTGACACTGAGCGAGATGATAAAAACTAAATTTCAAGATGATGTCACGAATTGAACAAGAAAATATGTTTCTTATTCTTTATATGTGACCAGCTGGCTTAGGATAAGTTCAACGCACTGCCGACTCATGCCAGTGAGCCACTTCACCTGGGTAGAAATGAGACCTCTTTATTTCCAACATTGCAAGCCTACAGTCTATAGATCATTCATACCGAGCTGCTGTAATTTGCTCAAATTGTGCAGTTATTTGATACAAGCATCTTATTCCAATCTAGTTTCACAATAGATTATGGTAGAAGTTGGTGGAGTACCAATAACTATAGAGAATTAATAGCAAATCAAAAACCTCTTACATTTTTATCTTTACAGTGGAGCTGGCGGGTTAGATATTTGTATATCTGGTAGTTACAGCCTAGCATGGAGCACCAGGACCAGATAACTATCAATCCTCCATCCCATGTTGATGCTTGTCTGAGCTATCCCTCCATTGATTGCCGCTGAAAATGACCTACCCAACAGCTCTACCGAAAACTACATGACCACACATATCTTCTGACATATGTCAGAAATAGCATAGAAATCAGCCAACATAATCATTCATTCAGGCTTCCTAGGGTGCGCACCATAGGAGACTTACACCTGTGTGCTTCATAGTGAAGGCAAATCTATGGACAGGACCCCATTATCCTCCTTGATGCAGACTCTCGTTATGAGAGTGAGCTGCTATAGCAGTTGGTTTTTGTTCTCTTCATGCTGCTGTACAGTCACCAAGTCATAATTTCGCTGGTTTTATGCGAGTCTAGGCGTTGACACTTGTCAGACACAAGGTGATGCTTGGTATTTCTTGACGACTGATTTATTTCGGTAGGCTTCAAAAATCTCCAGTATAGACTGTTACTAATCACAAATAGGGTGGCCCAAGATAAAAACCACAAAGAACATCAGTAATTTAAACCCAAGCTCCTTAATGATAAAAATGCACATGAACTATAAAAATGCTAGTAAATTATGTTAATGGTGATACTGTGCTTGTTTTGTAGATCGTGGTGTCGATATGGAAAACTCAAACACACAAATCATACTGAGTACTGTGTTTAGATATGCAGTATGATACTGTATATCAGTTACCCGAAATATCATCTTATACTGCGTAGTGACCAGCGACACCAACACCATTGACATGGACTGATCAGAAAGTGTGTCTTATTGTACTTGGTCATAGAACTATGGAAATGGAAATGTGTTAAACTCTGTAAATGCATAATGCCAACGAATACAGGTTCAATTTATTAAACTCATATTCTGTTCTATGAAGTTTTGCAGCTTGCACGGCAATTTATTCTATGACTGACCAATCTACCAATCTACACAAGTGCTATAAATGAGTTGATAGTCAGACTAGGACCTTTGGCAAGCTATTCTGAACACCTGCTTAGCACAACTTGGTAGATTGGTTATATCCAGTCGAAATAAGAAGCAACCATAGATGATTTTAACCTTCTGGCTATTGTATAGCGAACCATTAATAAAGACAGTTGGATGGTTTAATCATAGACCATCCAATGGTATTCACCTTCATTGAGCTGTGCCACACACGGGTAAGGGTTGTAACCATTAATCTACTTCCTAGCAACGCAGCATAATACGCTTCGGGAACTTTCTATTGGTTGCCGCTAAGGTGCATTTGGTACACCCCTAACATCGTGATCAAATGTAGCCATTTCATCGTTATAACTCAGGAAGGGCACAGGGCACTTTGGGACAACCGAACGACAATGCTTACAGGGATCTGTGGTGAGTAGACAAATTTCCTCAAGCACTTGGCCTCTCTATTGAACGAATCTCTTGTTCTCACTGTCTCGAGTGTCCGGTCCAAGGCGGACCGGACGCCGAGGCGGACCGGACGCCCGATGAAGTGAAAAAGCGCCTTTAAGCTCGAGACTTGTTGGAGTGGAACGATCTTGGATAAATGTGAGCAACTCATTTTCACAGTGGGTGCTTGCAGAGTGACAAGGACCTGTCACTCAGCATCTTTAGATCTTCCCCTTGCACTCTACCCATAGGACTATCCCACTATCTCAGCTATATGAAAAAGTAAAACACAATTTAATCCCTACTATTCCATTAAAAATGACAAAGACTTAATGTCACATTTGCTTCGACAGTTACATATTTGCCCCATGCACAGTCATGCTAATGATTATGGTGATTCATTTGCACAAGCAACCAAGCTTTGTATTTAGAGGAAGTTGGCAGAGAACTGTACATGTTTATGACAGGTGGTGCATAAATAGGACTGGTATACCCGATAAACTTTGATCAGTGACATGTCATAATTGTTTGGATTTATATAACAGCTAGCTACTCTTTAAGCCCAGTAGCTGAACTGTACCTGGTTGAAACCTCTTGACTGGCTTGGTTATTTTTATTCTTGTTTTTATTTAATTAAGATTTTGCATGGAGCCCAGCGAGTAGGTAGGTATCAACATCCATTGTAAGGTTTTTTTAAGCTAGCGTCAAAGCTTATACTTACAGTGGAAGCTTCTCATGGCTAAAATGCAAACCCAGCCTCTAATAGTTGCGAATCCAGCACTGTACCACTGAGCTATCCCGCTATTCCATACTTATAGCTTAAGGAACCACTTGATAAACACAGCAACATAGAGTTATAATTCTATCCACGGGAGAGCCATCAACCTCTGGTCTATTTGTGTTTTTCAGGTGGCCGGGTTTCATCTATTATTTTCATTGCGTTGGTAGTTTTTCATGCTGGAACGGGACAGGAGCTCTGTGCAAGGTAACCTGATTTAGCCCCTTAGTCAGACCTCTGCGTGAACATGTACTCATATAGACCTATAATTGTACATATAACCAATGTCAGAGTAAGTCAGGCTCTGTTCGAATTAAATTGATCATCTACTTTATATCCAATCTTTCTGGCCGGTGATCTGACAATCATATTACAACTATCGGTTAACGCTGGGTAGATTTAAAAACACTTCGAACTATTACGCGACATGTCTGTATAAACCCTGGTACTTGGAGGTATAAACCTATTAAAAAATACATAGGGTCACTCTCACAGCTGGTCGGCACAGAGAACTCGGAAGTGAAAGTCTACTCTGCCACCAAAACACCAAAAATCCCTGCCAGAATCTTACATCCACAAGGCAAAACTGAATGTTTTACTTTAATAGCAACCTTTGTTACTCTGGTATATTTTTCCGCTGACAGTGTTTTGCTACTGACGTTACGGCAATGGTTCACCGTATTTCTACTAGTCAGAACCATCAGCCTGCCTCTCGGTCTATTCACTGCATTGGTTTCCATAGCCATTGGTTGACAAAAAGCTAGGCTAAGACGGGTGACAAGTCACTGCCAAATCAAATATTGCGCGGACAATGTTGGAGTGTCATAGGATGATACTGTGGTTGTTTCCTCTTGCCTCCCTCTGGTTTTCCATCAGGGTTGTCTCCCTTAGCTCTTGACTCTATCAAGACACAGATCCATGCCAAAGTACGCAAGGCAGCTTCTTGAGATATGTGCGTAACAACCACGGTCACAGTCCACAGTCACTGCGCATGGTGCAGCGATAGCGAGTGGTCTTTTCAATCAGCGCAAACACCAACAGCTCTGTGTTAATTTCCTATCTCGAGGCCAATTCTGCTGCGTCGACGGTCTGAAAAGTACATCGCCGAGGGCTCTAAGTATGCGCATTGGAAAGGGCCACATCGAAGCTTTCATTTGAACTGGGTATTGGGCCCATTTGTTCATGGTAGGCTTCAGAATCTACAAGCAAGTGAAGTCACTTTTGCCCATGTCATCACCCCATTAATCATCAGACACGTTGATTAGTAATTACAACTTTCTGTTTCAAATTTATTGTGAATGGGCAGTCATCTTAACTGAATAACTCTTTTAAACCCCTAATTTCAAGAAGCCCAACCCACATATTTAGTTGATTTCGCCGCTGAACCAATCACATGTAAGATACAGTTGTGCCCCCTGTATTATAGATTGAGTGCAACGCTGCCTTAAAACGGTTCTATGTGTAAATTTTACCTCAAGGAACAAATTCAAACTGCATGAAGAATTTACCATACCTAACAACATTACATGTGCAGTAGCCATGTAGCATGAGATTTAAGACCGACAACACACACAATGGGCTTAAATCCTAATCGTGTAGGCGTCCCATCGCGAGTATACGCTCCTCATGTAAACTTTTTTCTTAGCTCAAAAACAGAAACATGGCACTCCCTCCGATAGTGCTCCATGCACAGCGGTAACTGGTGATTCTCTAACCTGGCAATTACATCATACCAGCGAAAAGTAAAAAAAGCAATTTTTTCCCCTTATTTGGTTCGTTTAGTGGAGTTTACACGAGTGGTAACCGCCCGATTGCCACTGAAAATGCTGCTCAAAAAGGCCACCAGGTGGGCGTTACCTTTCGGTCATCCAGTGCCAGATAGCCAATCATTTATACTTAATTATCTTCAGCCGCAGAGTGACAAACGATGATCACTTCATCATTTTAATTTATTACTCCATTGATTTCATCCTTCACCTATATGCCGGAAGCGGAAACCTTCCGGGGGTTAATGCGATCGATGTTTTGATTGGTCGCCACTCCTGTGCTGTTGGAAAAAGTGCGTGCACTGTGCCACTGGATTGATGAAGTTGACGCCCATCTGAGTGGCACAGACAGCGGCGCCGCTAACCGTCGCCGTGCCGCACTAATGTAAACCCGCCATAATGGGGAGTCTGCTTGTAATCATTTGTACCCTTACCCTCAATGATTTACTAAATGCTAGCTTACAATTTGGCTTTAAACCAGTGACATGTCACTGTTTAAATGCTAAAAAACTTTTGCGTATTTTGCAGTAATCAGACGACTTGTGAACTCAAGCTGAAAACTCTTTTAGCTGATAAAAATATCATTCTAGTTGATTATGAAGCCAATCGAGGTATGTTTACATTCAAACTGGTGTGGAAAAGTGTATATAGACTGGAACTCGGACATTGTATCATGGTAATCCATGTATGTTGACATATAATTGGCGAGTTGTACACGAATGTCATGGATGAAATCCCATTGTTGGTTGACTGAATCTAGTGTATTTGCAATCTATAATTGCGACTGCCCCCGCCCCCCCCACCTGCCCCATTTATTAGACAATTCATAGCTCTGCTCATACCAAAAAGTTTTAAAGTTACCAAGGCAATCATAAATGTGAACAGAAGAAAATACCCTTGCAGTGAGACAGACATTGTTATCCTGGACATTCATGTCAAGGGCTGGTGAAACCATCTTAGATTTCATTGCCATGTGAAGATGATTCGCTAAGGTACCAGAGTCATCCCAATTTTTGGCAGATCGGCTGCTCATGGTTTTTTTTATCCATAGAATTACTCACTCATTGGATAAACTAAAAGCCCCTCCAACTTTACAAAAAGTGGGAAACTATAAGCTGTAACAAACAAGTACACAGAATATACCGGGCAACTAATCGATGGGGGGATTTCTGTTTTGATGAATCCAACTAAAATTGACTTAGCAAGTGACTTTGTTCATCTAGCCTATCCAATGGTAAGCAATGATGCAAAACTCGGGTCATTCGACTAATTGAAATCACTTTCACCACTAAAGGAGAGATGATGGTTGCCCCTTGGCCATCGCTCGTGTTGGGAAATAGCGGTTAGATGGTCAACCTGCGCTGGCAACGGTGTAACTGAGGCAGGGTGCCATTCTTTTTGTCACCGCCTTCACCTTTCCCAACTCTGAAGGGAATTGAGCACCCATTCCCAGTGGATAGAAAGTGTTCTCTACAAATCCCTCGCAAAAGCTGTCTCTAATCCAGGACCTTCAGTGCCTGTGGCGAGCCTTCTGGCCGCTCAGCCACAGCACTTCCTGAAAAGAGCTTACCTTGAAAACAATGTGAATTTTATGCGTTACAGGCGAAGTTGATGTGACTCGGACTAACACCACCGTAGTGTCAGCGTATTTCTATATAGGAGTGATCCCTGAAACTAATATGGTCTCTCGTAAAGATCCAAAGGTCTATCTGGAGTACCTAAAGATCTATAAAGCCATTCAAAACCCTGTGATTTTTTTTACCGATCACAATGAGATGGCGAGAGAAATGCTGCAAATAAGAGTCAATCTATCAACCCAGGTAAATCGGATAGTCTGGTGAGGCATACAGGCATATAAAG
>Ga0224511_10003498_pt1 | contig 11348 bp, 11 predicted proteins | sample SF_May12_sed_USG_2_FD_169988 | JGI IMG/M metagenome (GOLD analysis project Ga0224511, IMG submission 169988) | Sediment microbial communities from San Francisco Bay, California, United States - SF_May12_sed_USGS_8_1 | ecosystem: Environmental > Aquatic > Marine > Sediment | place: USA...
TCCGCCATTCATTTGAGATGCAAGGATATTCAATTTAATTAATTCTTTATCTTTTATACTAATGTTTCTATTTCTTCGTAATGATATTCTAATTCCATTATTTATAGAGATTTGAAGAGAGCAAACAACCTTTGCGCCTCGAGATTGTAATCTCCGGGTAATTGTAAATCTATCTTGTTTTTCTTCATGATATGAAAAAATAATTATGTCTGCGTTGATATCCAATGAATTTGCTAATGATACCGCATCTTGCCTAGAATCTCTTAATGTGTTCACTTTATTCAATACTCTTGATAATCCATAAAATCCTTCTTTGGCTAGATAATTGTACATATCTAAGTGTTCTTTTAACGTGACTGTGGATCCCCAAGCATCATCTAATAACCAAATTCTTTGTTCTTGTTGATATTTTTTGTTAATTGAATCGTTTTCATTAAAATCCAAATCAGATAATTGTTTAATTCGATTCACTGGAGGTTCGGTAGAATAACCTGCAGTATCTGTGATTCGAGTCATTGTTGCTATTTCTACAATGTGGTGCGGTAAATTTCCCAAAAAATCGGATAATAAAAGCTGATAGGATCCACTATCTCCATTAATATCAAACCGAATTTTTTTTGCATTGGGATAATAAGACATTGCAGATACATGATGATCAACCCAAAAGTCAATTTCTCCCTTATTAAATGGTGCAAGATCTACTATACCTTTCCAATTTAATCCTGCAAGCTCTTCTTTTAAATCTGGATGATTTATCATCCAATAGTCAAGGGGTATGATTACTGCACCTTCAATAGCATATCTAATCATTGAACCTGCTACTCCTCCATCAGTACAGTGTCCATGGACTGAATATAACTGTTGTGAACTCATATTTTTATTCAAATATGAGATTAAATCTCGAGCATATTGCATCCTTTTGTTTTCTGAATTTTCTATGTTTGAAATAAATTTTGTAAACATTAACTCCACATGGGATTTTTCGATTAATAGATTTTACATACTTGTGACTATTATTATCTAATATATTTAATTTTCATGATCTATTTTGATAAGTTCATCATACTATCAATTAAAAAATGTTTTTGATAATATGGATGAATGTTACTTCAAATGATTATTGGTATATAAAAATACTATTAAAAGTAAGTGTTTATTAAATCAATTGGGATGAATGACTACTCTTGATGAGCAAATAAATAAAATACGAGAAGATTTCCCAATTTTGAAAAGAAAGGTGCGAAATGGTGTCTCTTTAATTTATTTAGATAATGCAGCTACGACACAAAAACCAAAGCAAGTAGTAGATGCGATCTCAAATTACTATCTAAATGTAAATGCTAATGTCCACAGGGGGATACATGCATTATCAGAGGAGGCTTCTGAAATGTATGAATCCGCCCATAAAAAAACATCTGATTTTATAGGTGCCAATTATGAAGAACTCATATTTATTAAAAATACCACAGAAGGGTTAAATATTGTCGCAAATGGATTAAAACGATCTCTTCATGCAGGAGATGAAATCGTACTTACAAGGGCAGAGCATCATTCAAATCTTGTCCCTTTCATACAAATTGCGAAAGAAAAGGGAATTAAAATTAAATATATTGATTTCATTGGGTTTAAGGATCTTGATATGTCTAGTGCAGAAGCTCAAATAACAGATAAAACTAAATTACTTGCTTTTCCACATATGAGTAATGTTCTTGGTACTATAACTCCAGTAAAGGAACTAGTGAAGCTTGCACATGATCATGGATCCTTGGTGTTACTAGATGGTGCTCAAAGTGTACCTCATATTCCGTTAAATGTGAAGGATTTAGGTGTTGATTTTATGGCTTTTTCAGGTCATAAAATGCTAGCTCCGATGGGTACTGGTGGATTATATGGAAAGGAAGAACATCTTGATGAGTTGGATCCTCAATTATTTGGTGGCGATATGATTAAATCAGTTTCGTATGATGATGCCTCATGGAATGTTCTGCCATATAAATTTGAAGCAGGAACTCCAAATGTTGGTGGGATGGTTGGTCTTGGTGAGGCAATTACTTATCTAAATAATATAGGTATGAATAAGGTTAAAGAAATCGAGCATTACCTTACAAAATATGCAATGGATAAGTTATCTGAATTAGATTTCATTGAAGTATATGGTCCTGATGCAACAAAAAGAGGTGGAGTAATAAGTTTTAATGTGACTGGTGGAAAGAATGGTGTTTTTATACATCCACATGATGTATCAACTCTACTAGATGAAAAAGGAATTGCTATTCGTGCAGGCCATCATTGTGCTCAACCATTGATGAACGCTATGAATGTACCTGCGACTAGTCGTATATCATTTTACATATATAATTCGATAGAAGAAATTGATAAGACTATCGAAGCACTAAAAGAAGTGCAAACTGTATTTAACTAGGTGTGTAAATGTCAATCTATCAGGATCAAATAATCGATCATTATAAGTATCCAAGAAATTTCATCAGCCTGAAAAATCCTACTTTGGAATATGGTGATGCAAATCCTGTTTGTGGAGATGAGATACATTTGTATATACAATTGGATAATCAAGAAAAAGTAGAAAGAATTGGATTTCAAGGAAAGGGTTGTGCAATTAGTATGGCTTCAGCATCGTTGCTTACTGAACTTTTAGAAGAGATGACAATAAGTGAGATGAAAAAATTGACAAATGAGGATATCAAGGAAATGTTAGGTATTTCTCTAACTCCAGTACGGTTGAAATGTGCTATATTATGTTTAAAAGTGTTGGAAGGAGCTATACATAAATTTGAGGGTGGCGAAGTAGGTAAATCAGTATAAGGGAAACTATCTTATACTTCTTAAATAAAAAAGAGAATGATAATATATGGAATTAGTTATAACAAATCTCAAAGTTGAGGCTGATGGTGTTGAAATACTCCATGGTATTAATTTAACCATTAAAGATGGAGAAATTGCAGGAATAATGGGGAAAAATGGCTCAGGTAAATCTACATTAGCTAAGGTTATATTTGGTCATCCTGATTATGACGTAACTGATGGAGATATTACAGTAGATGGTAAAAGTATATTAGAACTTTCTACAGATGAAAGGGCTAGATTGGGATTATTTTTAGGATTTCAATCTCCTCATACAATACCTGGCGTAACAATGAATAATCTTCTAAGAACTGCAATTCATGCTCAAAATCCTGATGAAAAAATGGAAAATCCAATTAAATTCGTACGTCGATTGAAAGGACAGTTAAAGAATGTTGGATTATCCGAGGAATTTTTAAATAGATCTGTAAATGAGAATGCATCTGGTGGTGAAAGGAAGAAAGGAGAAATGGTTCAATTAATTAATCTTGGAGGTAAAATTGCAATTTTAGATGAAATTGATAGTGGATTAGATATTGATGCTTTAAAAGTAGTTTCTGATCAAATCAATAAATCAAGAGAGGAAAATAATACCGGTTTTATTCTTGTTACACATTATAATAGATTGCTAACACATGTAAAACCAGATGTCATTCATGTTATGAGTAATGGTAAAATTATTAAATCTGGAGGCCCTGAATTAGCAGTTCAGCTTGAAAATGAAGGCTATGAAAAACTAATTACAGTTTAAAATTATTTGTTATTTGTACCATTAGAGAGAAAAATGTTTATTGAGAGCTAAATGATATAATGATTATGGTATGGCTGGAGCGTTTTATTGTTTTCACTTTAATCCTTTCAATTTTTTTCCCCTTATTAAATAAGGTTGTACGGCTTGCTTCAAGGACATGGGATAATAGAGAATATTTGGAAAGAGAGCGGGTAATCAAGACCGTATTTATTGCACCTTTACTAGTATTCTTTGTTTTTATCTTGGTTTATTATGGGGTGATTATAATACTGGACGTGTTAGTATTAGAAGGTTAATTGAAGTGCAGTTCAATAATCTTCTTTGGACATTCATTCTCCACATATAGGACATTATTCTCTTCACATAATTTTCTTGATTTTGGTGAAACAATCCCTTCAGGTAACCAAATAAGTGAAAATTTCTGAAATTTTAAATTTTCGATAATTTTTTCTGCATCTTCTAGGTTTCTATAGATCAATAATCCATCTGCTTTATCATGAACTTCATCTAAACTCTTCAAGGTTTGTATTCCCAGAAATTCATCCATAAACGGATTAATTGGTATAATTGAAAAACCTCTGTCATGTAGCAGTTTTGGTACAAAATATCCTGCTTTATTTGTTTTCGAAGATACTCCCATTACAACTATACGTTTTGGGGTTGATAGAAATTCAATCATTGTCTTTGTATCATTTTCCATAATTACACAAAGTTCTCATAATTAAGTAATTTAGTGTTATGATACTGGATTGGAGAAATTTTATAAACTTATTCTGTTAATGGCTCAGGTTTATTCATTAATTCACCACATTTACTACATTTACGTAATAGTTCAGAGTTAAAAAATTTATCAAATAATGGGGGCAATTCTGTGACGATATTTTTAAGGTCAAATTCAAAGCTATGTAATTTTTCATTGCAATTATCACAATACCAGTATAACCAATCTTTTTCTCCATGAAGTGCTTTTAATTCTACTACTAATCCAATGGTATTGGGTGGTCTTTGAGGAGAATGGATTGTGTTACCTGGCATTAAATAGATATCTCCTTCTTTGATATGGACAATTTCAGGTCCATTTTCCTTCATAATATTTAACCTGATATTACCCTCAATCTGATAAAACAATTCAGGTCCTCTTTGATGGTGATGATAATCTTTTCTTGCATTTGGTCCGCCTACAACCATCACAATCATATTTGGATCTTCATAAACAAGTTTATTATTTACTGGGGGTTTAAGAAGTTCTTTATTTTCTTCAACCCATTGTTTTAGATTATAAACTGGATTATTAACCATATTTTAAGTTGAATTATTCAGTATTAAAATATCTCGAAAATAGAGTAAATTCGTGAATGTAAATAAATATACTGTTGTTTTAGAATTACGCAGCAGTTACTGTATCCTGTTTTTTGCCAATCTTAGTGAATGAATAACCAAATAATAAAACATTTGCAGACATGAATGCAATAAATGCGTATAAACCATAATTTGGTAGACCTTCTCCAATTACAAATTTGATTTTCATATCTGGATGTCCTAAGCCACAGAAAATTTGACAAAATCCAGTTATTATAGTGTCCGCATTGGGTACTGTAATTTCTTGAACAACAGGATCGCTATATTCCTGCTCTCCTTCTCTTCTATTTGCAGATAATGATAATTCTACTTCATTAATTGAAAATCCATGCATGACATCTCTTGAAACCAATGAAACAACGACATTCGATCCTTTTTCAAATGAGCCGATTCTGTGTTCAAATGAAGCCTCTTCTAATGCTTTTGCTTTACCTAAACCCTCGTCCATTAATCTTGAATATTTTACTTTATCGACCGCTGTAAATTTCCATTGCATTGCCCTTATTTCAATTTGATAGACTCCATCGCTATCCTTTTCAAGTTCTCCTACCTCTGCACTAACTTGATTTGAATTTAAGAATAAGCTCATTGGTAAAAGAATGTAGATGATCAGTGCCAATTTAAAATACTTCATTTTATCACTATTTTTCCTAATTCATTATTTAAATTGATCTATTATTAAGTTTGACTTTATTGGGTGTGTCACATTATTATTTTATCTAAAATAATTATATTATTGACCCAATAACCTCTCTGCATCTTCTAACCATTGTTTTGCTTTGGATACACTAATTTTAGCAATTTTGGCAATTACCTCGTGATGTTTTGATCTAAACTCTTCAAGTGAATAAATACCCGCTTCACGAAATCTTTTGTCATATGTTTTTCCAACTCCATTAATTCGTACCAATGGGGATTCATCCTGTGTTTGATTGAGCACAACTTCCTTTGAGATTTCTATTTTGATTTCTTTACCCAACATTTTCTGAGCTGATGAAATCCATGTGGCTGATTTTGAGATAGTTATTCCTAATTTTTCTGCAATTTCCTCTGGTTGAGCATTAGAGATTGATAAGATATCTTTATATCCCGCCTTAATTAAATTTCTCTCTGTTACCTTACCAATACCCTTGATTAAACTTGGTGGTTCATTTGGGAGAATTCCTGTTTGAACTTCCATTATTGGTTTAACAACTTTGACATCTCCATAAAGTTTCATTTGAGCAAAGGTGATCCATCCAATTATTTTTTGTTCTGTATAATTTGTCTTCGCAATCATTTCCTCCGGATTTGCATCCGCAATAATCTTCAAAGTTCCATATCCTAGTTTGATTAATTTCTTTTCAGTAGCCGCTCCTATTCCTTTTATTGAAGATGGAAGATCATTTATCCCTGCTAATGGTGTAAATTCTTTTCTTTCAATTGATTTTTGACCATATTTTATTATCAATTCATGTTTATCATTTGATAATACTTGGTTAATATAGTTTTTCCATCCTTCAACTTTTAGTACAGAACAATTTGTAATATTTGAAATATCGGTGTCATCTCTGGTTAAAAGATCATTGAAGAAATAGATATTTGCATTATTAAGTTTCCTTGCATAAGATGGACCAATACCAACAATTTCTATAATTGGTATTTCTACTTTAACTTGTATACTATCTAATTCCTCAAGCTCATGAATGACTTCTGGGGGTATTTCTTCTTCGATAATGTCTTCGAGTTCTATGATTTCATCAATCTGTTCCAATACCTTAAAAGATACATTCAAGTCTATTACTTTATTTTCTTCATTAGATGGTACTTCTGCTAATATATACCAATCACCAAATTGACGAGTTCGTTGTATCCTAGTTGTCCATAGGTGATGTGAACCACCAGATATTCCTATGTATCTAACTTCATTATTACGGTCATACATTGTGATTTTTGTATTTTTCCAATCTCCTGTATTTTGAATATTTATGGTAATTAAATCTTGAGGTGTAAATTCATATGTGTCATAATCAGTATTATTATTCCTGAATAATGATAATATCGGCTCATAACTCGGAATATCGTTCTGCTGGTCTGTCGCATCAATATTTAGACTTTCGGGAGTTTCAATCTCATTTTCTAGAAGAATGTCTTCACTCATGTGTTGCTGCTTGACTTCTAAGTTAACCTCTTCTAGTGATTTATCAGATAATATTGAATTATCCGATATTTCATTATATATTTGGTCTTTTGAAAATTCATCAGTATGTTTAATATCCACTTCTTCGGATTCATCTTTATTTAGAATTAAATTCAATTCATCAAGAATTTCCTCTGTTTTACTGCTGATTAAATCTTTTTTCGCATCACTATCTTGTACTTGATCTACTTCTTGTATTACATTATTATTATTGGTATTTATGGTTTCTTTATGCGATTTTTCACTCATTTAATTACCTAATTCAATTTTATCAAATATTTTTAATTTTATATTATTTGTTAATTCAATTATTTGAAATTGGTATAATATGAATGTAATATGAACAATATATTAGGATTAAAATTTATGATATTCCATAAATTGAATGAATAAGAGTAAATAAATTGATCTAAATTTGGCAAAATTTTCTGATATGATCTAGCAAAGTAAATATAGGCAGTATAATCGCTAACTAGAATGAGTGAAATTAACGATTTGCTTGATAAAGCAGAAAGTGAAGATAAAAACGAGAGAAAAGATGCTATTATTGATTTAGGCAAACTTGAGTTCCGATATCAACCAGCAATTGATTTACTTGAACAGATATCTAATAATGATGAGGATAAAAAAAATCGTAAAGAAGCAGAGAAATCTTTGAAATCATTATTGAGTAAACCCGAACCAGATGTACTAGTTGATTCTCCTGGTGGTAGTGATAATACCGCATTTGATGACAAAATAGGAGATGAAACTTTGGAAAAAGGTGAGTTTGATGTAGAATCAAACTTTAACAGAGAAGAGGAAGAATATAGAAAAGTTTCATCAGAAGGGAAGGGATTGCATGTATTAATAAAAGAAAAAAATTCTGTTACCGTCTCATCTTCAGGTGAAATTTTACAAACTCAGGAATCTGCAGGAAGAATGTCTGTATTGAATACTGGTGATGTAAGCAGAATATCAGGTATTGAGTTATTACTAAATAATATTAATTTAATATCTCCTGAAATTGAGCTAGATGCTGTGAATAAAATTGGTGCGCTTCCTCCAGGAATGGATCATCAATGGAAGGTTGATTATACATTTGTGAAGGAATTCACTCCAATAAAAGTTGAACAAGTTTATGAAGATCCTGTCACAAATTTATCACCAAATTTTACAGGAGGTGCTGAGAGAGTATTTGATTGTAAAATTACAATTGTAAATACTTCTGATAGGAGGGTGAATGAAATTACAGGTATAAAGACACTCAATTCCCATGCAGAATTACTTGGTAATACATGTGAAAAAGGAGATGTTCAATCCAGCGGTTCTGAAGTTAAGTTTACAATACCGGAGTTGGATGTTGGTGAAACAGTATTGATTAGCCTAAACCTCAAAGCGTCTTTACCAGAAAGTGAAAACATCTATAAAAGTGGTAATTTATCAATTAGTTACTCAAATGTAGATTCATTATCTTCAGGATTGGAGTTTGGTTCAATAAATGGTGTATCTGATATTCGACATAGAGTTAGAAAACGCCAAAGAGATAATGATCCAACCTATTATGACTGTGAAATCATCTTTGAGAATTTGACTGAATTTATATATGATTTAAATAGATTTACTGTATTTGCAGATAATATTGAGTCTCAGCAAATAATTTTAGATTGGGATGGTAGTCAAGCAATTGAAGCAGAGAGAGAGATAATTCCTCATGAGAAAGTGGTGTATGAATTTACCTTCGAATCACCTGAATTTACTCCTTCCTTTGGTGAATATCTAGAATTCTCAGTTCAAAATATAGTTGAGATGGAAACATTGACTGAGTTGACAATTCCTGAAGAGGAACTGAAATTCATGGCAATTGAGATTCGCAAATCTTATTTGATTGATGGTGAATCAGTTCTACGGTTTGAGGTTCCCTCATATATAGAGACAGCAATACCTGTCTTGGTGAAATTAAAAGGAGCAGGAACATATCCGTTGGAAGGTATTGTTATTAGAGATGAAATTCCTTCAGGTTTCCGGCCACCAATTGCAACAGAGGTCTCTGTAAAACGTGGGTCTGAATTATTACCCTCGGAACAATATTCTTTGGATATATCCGATACTGAATTAATTGTAAACATTAATCACCTACAAGAAACATCTATTGGTGGATTACATGAAGGTGAGGAAATTGTTGTTGAATTTAGTGCAATTGCTGATCGTCCAGAACCGTCATCTGAACCAATATTAACAAGAGCATATGGAGAGGCATTTAGTTATGATGCTCCTGAATCGAAAGTAACTGCGGTAACTATTGAAGAAGGATTAGAATTGGTAATAATTCATAAAAGAGATAGTTTGGATGTTGGTAAAATTATTCAGTCTATTGAATATAATGGAAAGAATGCATATAAAATTCAACTTGAAGCAGAAAATTATGGTAGTAGTATTATCACTTTCAACATTGATGATTTAGTACCTAATGGATTTGAATTTCTTGCGGATACTGTTGAAACTCTTCCAGTAGCGGAAGTCAAAGATTCAAAGAAAGTTGATGATGGTATTGTGTTTGGTTGGGTATTTCAAAATGTTAATCCCGATGAAACTGCAAAAATTTCTTATATAGTTGTCGAGGACAGTATTGATGCAGATCCTCGTAAATTACAAAGTATTTATCAAGGTTAGTTTTTAATTATTTTATCTCATTAATGTTAAATTAATTATAATAAAATCTATAATTCACAAGTAAGATTTAATTATTTAGTTATAATAGAAAAATCAAATGGTATTAGATTTTATCAATGAAATTTATTATTTTCTTTTCATACCTTTTGGTTTAGTTGCGATTTTTCTAGGTGTTGATCGTGCGCTCAAGAAATATGAAGAAGAAAGCAAAAAATTACAAATATTAGGTGCAGTAACTGGTCTCATTGGATTGGCAATGATAATAATTCTGGCAGTAAATGAATTTAATGATCCCAATGATTTAACAAATGATTATAACATTTTATTTGGTGTGTTATTATCAATGTCTTTATTTGCTCGTCCATTTAAGAAATTACCTGTTGCATTTGTAATTTCAATAGTTTTTGGTTTTGGATTATTCTTTTTATTTATATACGCATCAGATAATTTTTTAGTTTTTAATCTGATTGAATTCAAATATGTTCTTTTGGGTATTATCATCCTTGTAGTAATCGTATTTATCATAGGATTTATTCAAGAACAGGTAATGGATGGATTATTATTTGTATTGTCGTGGGGACCGATAATCACCATACTTGGTTTATTGATGTTCATACAGGGTATTGTGTTAATATTTAAATTTAATGGGATTAATGGTATTTTTGAATATTTACCTGGTTAAATATTTTGTTCATCTGTAATTTGATTGATAAGAAATGGATCTTGATTATATTCCTTTATCTTGTTTAATGAAACAAAAGTTCTAGAGCTACCAACTCCCTTTATTTTCTTGAGTGTTTTTGTTACAAATTGACCCAAATCATCAATATCTTTAGCAGTAACTTTGAGAATTATGTCGTACTCTCCCGCAATTAAATGAACTTCCTGTACAATGGGTAAATTCGCCATTTGTTTAGCAACTTCGTCTTGGGGTAAGTTCGTTTCAGTTTTATCAAAATTTAGCATAATAAACGCGACAAGAGGATATCCGATAATATTATAATCAATATAGATTGTATAATTTTTTATAATTCCCTTTTGTTCTAATTTTTTAATTCTTGCATGAATGGTACTTGCTTTACTATCTAATTGTTCTGCAATTTCTTTTAAGGGTTTTTGACTATTTGTTTTTAATATATTTAATATTTGAAAATCAAGAAGATCTAAATCAGCCATATATTTGATATTGGCGAAATGGTTTTTATTTTTTGTGGATTTATTTAATGATTTGGTACGAATTAATATTTTTATTTATTTTAGATCAAGAAGGCGTAATTTTATATATACTAATGAGATAATGAACATGTGCTTTCAGATATTAATTATACATTGAATATTAAGGATATAAAATCGATGAAAGCCATATTAAAAATTCAAAGTGTTGCACTCAAAGCAATTCATGATTTTTTTGAAGAGGAGAATTTTATTCAGTTGTTACCTGTTATGTTAAGTAGGTATACTGATCCACTGTTAGATGGTGATAAGAAATTAGAACCCGCTGAAATAAATTATAATGGCCAAAAACTTAAATTAACTCAATCAATG
>Ga0224511_10003499_pt1 | contig 11347 bp, 9 predicted proteins | sample SF_May12_sed_USG_2_FD_169988 | JGI IMG/M metagenome (GOLD analysis project Ga0224511, IMG submission 169988) | Sediment microbial communities from San Francisco Bay, California, United States - SF_May12_sed_USGS_8_1 | ecosystem: Environmental > Aquatic > Marine > Sediment | place: USA...
TAGCCCGCTAGCCCGCTATCCCGCTAGCCTGTCCTCAATACATCCTGTATGGGGTATATTTTGATACTGCCTCGTCTCATCTAGACGAATGGACGACACTTGTTTTACTTGGGTGACTCGCGTTAGATTCTGAATAGATCTTCTTGTGCTTCAAATCCTTCATACTACACATTATTGATTCCTGGATGGTTATGGAGTTTGGTTAACCGGGAGACTTTGCCAGAGCTCAAGAGTGAGTTGAGGTAGGATGCTCTTTCTGTTTCCACCATTGATATTTCTGGGATTCGAACCCTCGACTCCCTGCACGCTAACCATGTATACTAACCGCTAAACCACGACTGCTCCCTGCAGTTCGAATCCACCATATATGCATGGATGAAGAACCTAGTGTAAGAGCACTTCACTTTTGACAGGTATGGCCAGTTGAGTGGAATGGTAGAACCCGTCGCGGGGATACTCGGCTGCGTTCTCGTCACTTTGGCTGAACCGTTGCTGCCATATGCTCTGGCCTTCGCTGCCGGCGCCATGATATTTGTTGTGTTTGATGATATTATTCCTGAAGCACAGACTTGGTAAGTACTAATGTGATTAGGTTATTACGTCTCATTCACGCTAGTTCAATTCCCAGTCTGGGCAAAACTTTTCTCTTTCACAACACCCTTGTCGGTTTCAGATTGCGATGTGAAATGGGGGAGGTCCACCCATAGAGCTACCTTCTCTATGTGGTACACGGGTGTGAGCAGAAAGTGTTCTATATTAAGTGCATTCGCGTGATCGGGTTTTGGCATTTCAAACCGTGTTTCAGACGCATTTTCAGTTTCACTGCTCGAAAATGTGCCTGAAAAGTGCTTTTTTACCAACCAAACCATGTACCTTGGCAGCGTCTGAAAGTGAATTCGAGCACGCAAACAGAATTCTGGACGTGCTTGTTTAAAGTGTCAAGGTTATCGAAATGTCAAGGCCATATATCAATCACTTGTCCTTAGACACGCAAGACGTTGAGAGAGGGCAACTTCAATGCTCCCGAAACTCTTTGCACTTTTTAACTGCGCCTAACTGCTCGCATGAGGGCTCTCAAGTTTTTTAACGGCGTCTGACCAAAATCATGCTGGAATACACCTAATGACGCACCCTGGGAACGGCTGAGTCAAATAAACTTTGGGCCCATTTCTACTCCAATCCTGACAGCTGTTCTCTCACAAAACTATTATCATTAGGCAGCTTTGGTCTTCTAGTGTCTTGATACCGGATGGACAGAGCTCCAAATCAGGGAACAACAAAATATAAAATACTCAATTCAGAGGACACTATATCTTTGATCGTGACATTTATGCGTAAACTGTTCAATTACATTATTATATTATGTTTGATAATGCTTAACTTCTTTTTAATATTCTACCGTTGTCTTTTGGGCTGTGTATACATGTGTAATTTACCCAACGCACGCAATGCAGTCTCGATTGTTGTTGGTTCTTATTTTCTGTAAAAAAACCCTCCGCTCAAGTCGCGCAGTTGCTGAATCCGCTTGGACTGAGACTTTCCAAACCTCAGTCATTTGATCTTCACTGCCCATACACAGAATGCTAGCCATGTGTCACCATGTATTCAGCCCAATTTTTGATGGCTGGAAAAAATCATCAACCTATACCATAGTCTCCCTATTTCTATACGATGTAAATTTCCATGACTCTTCGATTAAAAACTCACCATGGGTGAGTGTTTTTCCGTATTTCATAACCAGTTTTGATAGGTACACACTAGTTCCACATATACAACACCCATGTGAGTTTCTGCTACCTGGTGTTGGAATGGAAGGGTGTTAGGGTGTCTATATTGCATGCACCGTAACAAATATAGAGATAAAAGTGTGACAAAATGCCACCAGCTTAATTGATAGAACAGCAGTTATGAAAGGCCTCTATGCCTCATAACTCTGGCCGAGCCAGTAAAAAGATTCTCCCAGTCTATAAATGAATCATTGAAAAATCGATAGATTCGCTTCGGGTGGTATAAAGGCAACCCTGAACCCCCTGCGGAAAGACTTTCAATGCCCCTGCTATTTGAAAAATGGGATTTTCATTTCAAACCACACCAAATCCTCCATTTTTCATTAGAATATACTATAGACCCAAAGTGTGTTTTTCAGATTGAGCATTGGGTTAGTAAGAGTGTTCAAAAACTGGTGAACCGAGGCTATGCTCGTAGTTCGTTTTAAGGTTTGTCTGGGGCTTAGAAAATTCATATAATTAAAGAGGGAATTCCTGAAATTGAATGTCCTGCTGAACCTTTGCTGGCTCACTGAAGCTATCATGAGTCACGTCGGTATCTCAATGTCTTTATTCCAGCGTTTGTATATTTGCAGTGGAAATAAACGCATATGCAGCGCTGGTTCTATAGTAGGATTCATAGTGATGATGAGCCTCGATGTGGGTCTCGGCTGATCTGGTCTGTTCACCTGCTTTTAGTACATTCCCTATAATTTGTATTCTTGTACAAGCAACCGACGGACTCATCAATTTTTTTGGCAATTCAATCGTTTTTACAGTCATTTGATAGCTGAGTTTTTCTCCTAGAAACCATTTTCCCTTTTCCTTTGTATTTTCATCAATGAATCCTCTGTATGATCAGGTTTTTAGAAAGAATTGAGTGTCTTAGATTATGTATCTTCATATACACCAATAAATCTGAATAATCTACAAGATCTAGAATCACACATATTCTGTATGACTGTCAGTGCCATGTCGGAAGTGTTGAGTCACAGAATCGCTACCTATATAGCTTTAGCCAAGGAGAAGCGTTGGCTTGTAAAAGAGTGGGTAGCGCATTCAGCTTTGGACCAAGTGACCCAGGTCCAACTCAGAGTTTGTGCATCACTTGGTGCTTTCTCCTTCGTTGGATCCGGATTGCGGGAGGAGGGCCACCCACCTCTATTGGGCAAACCATGGACCATCCTGAAAACAACCCAATGGCTTAGCGATGCCATCCATGTAAAACAAGATGATGTAGCTAGGTAGTTAAACAGTGAATCGGAATCTATTTAGTTCTGTTGGGGAAGAGAATATTTGTGTAATGATTGAAGCCACCTTTTATAAACAGACACATTCTTGGCATTCTCTCACTCCTATCCTGTCATGAAACTGATTGGGACATGCAGGTCATTCCATCAGTTTGCAGAGCTAAAATCAGAGCATGTACCCAGGCATGGAGAGTTTGACGGTTTGATCCATTGTTTACAGATAAGCCTTGCCAGCCATCGAGTATTGTAAGCATGAGGTGACTCTGACTAGAACAATAGTACACTGGGGGTATCTTACACATAAGTAACACGCCATTGACGGTATCATACATGTGACAAGCCGTTGTTTTGTCTATGAGATTGAATGAGGCTTTTACACTCCACTTCTGGAGGATCAAACGCCAATCTGGAGCGCCCAATCCGAGTTATATAGATCAAAGTGGACTGTAGAAGCAAAGCACCTAAAGCCGAAATCATTCCTTGACCTGTCATGCCTATCCCCTCACCGCATGCTCAATGGCAACGTCCCCAACCTTAGTGAAATCAAGACATGATCAACAAAAGTTCAATACAAAATACAAGAGCTCTCATGAAGTAGATGGTGAGAAAACCGATTCGCTGCACTTGGTATACTTGTGAAGATCTCCTTCCGCTCCATTACTCATTGACAGATGTTTGACATGCCTCCCAACCCTTTGTCACAAACTGAAATGAATTATTTTTTTGGTATGTAATAATGTTTTCTCTGATCTTTGTAATTGCATATAGAATTCCCAATAGTGTCAGTGGCAGGATAACCAACTGGCTGGCCAGCTGCCTAGTGGTATCATTGCTACAATGATTCATATCACATGACAACAATCGATTGAATGGACTTTGCTACTTCCGACAGATTATCATATGAGTGAATGGCCTAAACTCCTCAATCAACCATCGAGTACTTTATATATCTTTCTAAATGGCTGGCAGACTAATTCTCAATGGGTTTAGATTAATTTATGCTTGTAGCTAGGCTCATAGAGTTATCCTAGAGGATAGCTCTATTTATGGGCAGGCTTAGATGTATGGTGTAGAGGCCAAGTGCCTTATATGCGAACACATTTGATCAAAAATACCTCAGACTAAATTTGACTGGCTAGTCGTAAGTGACCGCCACGGCGCATATGATGTCAGTCACATTTTAAAGTCAGATCTTCACTTGGGCAACAAATAAAACTGTTGGCCATCTGAAACTGAGCTGTATTGATACCCGAATCAGCTTGCCAGATCATGTATGGACGTCTCATCCCAATCTTTAAAAGCTTGGTTTATGATTTGGTATTTAGAAACTCAACTAGCTTGTTGCTGATAGACCTACACCATCAGCTGCCGGTGTAGCTCATCCCTCCCACCATTGCTATACTTATTAGCTTTGTGGTTCCTAGTCAAATAGCTTATCTGCTTCTAGGCTTGACCTATACTTGATAGCTTGTGAGTACCTCAGACACAATCAACCTGGAGTACCATCAATCCATTCAGGCATTTTCTGTGCTTACGCACATCAATTGTGTTTCCATGCCACTGCCCATGGCCTTCAATACCTGTAATAATGATGCTCGATCCAAGCGAAGGAATTAACGACCGGAAGTAGGCTATAAAGCGGGTCTTGGTTGATTGCCCCTTTAGCATCACATGTCTGAGCATTTTCATTCATATTAGCCAGGCACGTCATAGCATTATCAAATGGTTGGGGTCAGCTTTTGATTGTGTGGAATTTCTTCTGTTTGAAGTAATGAGCATTAACCCAAGTTTAGCACTAGAGTTTTAGCTCTAAGAGTTTGGCTTTGGCAATGATACATGTACGTGAACGTCTCACGGTTTCGGACTTGGTGCTTGTCTATCGCCGGTTTTATGCCTCGTGGAATGATCAAACAGCTCATGAAGAATTTTGAAAGCTAATGCCCTCTTCAGACAGCCGGACCTGCACCTTTCAGCACACCGTGCACTCTATTTGTGCCTGCAGTACATGGGATGCTTTTTGATTTGACTTTGTACTAACTAGCGGCAGCACTAGTCTCATTAACTAGCTCCTATACTCTTCATCAGGATTATTAGCAGATCAAGTTTGGCTTTAATCTGGTTCGCATCTTCTGGGCTCTCCTGTGATTGGCAATTGGGTGGAACGGTGGGGGCGGCTTTAACTAAGAGCTCGACCCAGACGCTTTTTCTCAAAGAGTGGCTTGCGGAGCTAATCTTACATAGGAAACCATATTAGGTGCAAGTGTTCCCTATATAAACACATGCATCCGAAATTATAAGAGCCGAAGCATTGACATAAACCTAAGTATGAATGAGTTTACTAAGGCCAGTGTTTCTCCCATGACCACAAAAACCCCAGAATACTTTATATCGACTATGAATTTCAGTATGGGAATGGTTACCTAAAACGAAGTACCTCTAACATACACAACTTGCTCATCCCTTACAATTTTCAGCTGGAAAGCAGATTCGACTAGCAGTTTTATCAGGTTGTGGTGAACCCCAGACCAGCCCAGTGATCAAACTAACCGGAAACTAATCTGTTAGCCCCTGCAAATAATCCTTTCACACAACCCCTGGGTGGTGACAGTAGCTTGTTTGAATAGCTCATCTTTTCAGAACAAATCAATCCTGCAGAAGTCTTGCTGAAACTCAATCTTAGTATGTTATCCACTACCTTAAGTCGCCAAGGAGTCACAAACCACGGCAATCTAGATTTCAAGCTGTCTGGATTGTTTTTACTAGCCAGCTACTGATGAAATGACATTGCCAGGGCCAAAGTGGTCCATGGGACTGCCAGAGTGTATAAGGACTTCCCTTTTCTGCTTATTTTATAGACAACTGTATCAACAGTGGACGTGGGTCAGTAGTACTAGAATACATTGCATTTAGTGGCCTTACTTAGGGGTCGGGTCAAGCGCTTATCAGGGGATGGGCTTTTATCTCTCACAATGGAAATATAGCATGCATTAGTACATAGTCACGGAGCTTCATTCACAAGATTGACGGTTTCGCTCTGAATACCATGTGGAATGCAAAGAATGTCAATAGTCTTGTCCATCGACCAATCATATGTTCTCAGAAGATTAGCGCCGACCAATGAAAAGGTTGATTGCAGTTTTACTACACTAAGTAGGCGGGGTGTAGTTAACTAGAATCATTCAGCGACCTACATTACTGCAGAAGCATTGAGCGGATCTTCGACTCATGGCAGGTAAAATCATGCGCCTGCAAGATTCTTATACCAGTGTTAGGTACCTTAGTGCATGTAGTATTGGAATGCCATACACTTTCGAGTGGCATCCTGCATTCTGTGACTTCACGCACTAACTAATTGTATTTATTCGTAAAACTATGTCCGTCTTGTTGGTTGATCTATATGGCTTGTTTGATGTCATGTTCTCAAACCTTTCACTTCCAGGATGGCATTAATGCTGTGTATGTGTATGTGTTGGTGGGAAGGAAATTGTGATTATGATGCGATGGAAAGTCAAGAAGATGAGCAAAGACCTACCAACCTCCATCCAAGGTGAATATACCTACCCTCTGTCGGCAATTAGGTATAAAGCCCTAGGCCTCGAGCGTTCATATGTGGTCATATGTGGTCATCATTAAGCTTTATGACTGATGCATTGCATCCCAAATCATCCATGTGCAAATTAGATGAGAATCAAAATGTGATAATGGGGCTTATCCAGCAGACAGGGTATAGCTTGCATGTATTCGCCATGGCTTCGCTCGCCTATACAATAGCAAGTAGTCGTTGCAAGTGCTTGTAGATATAAAGGCAGCTTTGTACTTAAAATTGTATAAACTGTTTGCATTGAGGGAGGCTAGTCAACTACCTAAGCCCAGATTTCTTATGTCTACGTTATCCAGTAGCTATTTCTCTGGCATTGATTTCTTGATCATCTTTTACTCAAAATAGAGCCAATTAGTAAACCTGACAACCTGGTCTGTGTATTACATAACACGAAAAGCGATAAGGGGACTCTATACTATCACAACCCCTGTCATTCAGTTTATGTCGCGATATGACCCAAATATAAGAGGAAAGCTGGACAGCGATAAGAGCTCTTTCCTTTCTCACATCATACCATCTCATATCAAGCTCAGGCTTTAGTTTCCTAATCCTCGTAGAGCCCCCTCTAGAAGCAGCCCTATCCACTCAAGGTACATGGTAAAATTGATCGAAACGGAGGAAGATAATTGGACTAAATACGCTTGTCTGAAAGTCGATACAAAGATGAACTCGAGCTGTTGTATAGCGTGTAGGCTTGCTCTAAGCTATGACATTGACCGCTTCATGGCGTCTGCAAATAGCTCCTTCTGCCCTCAGGGTTAATCTGCAGAGCGTGCAATCTACATCGATTAGTAATGAACAGTGACATAAATTGACCTTTATGTCACTGGTATGAGACAGAATGCCATAACTATGATAACTGCATATACCCCACATCCCTGTCCTACCTAATACCCCCACCTGAATGTGCCCACTCCCTGCAAGAATTACTCCTAGACTACCAGCAGATTATTCGAGCTAGCTAAAGCCTGCCACATACCTCTGCATGCTTGGATAGACAAATAGCAAAGTAGAACATAGCAGATTACATGGCTGGGCTTATTTCAGAAGTGGGCTATGCAAACTTGAAGTGGCCTAGATAGTGAACAGTCACATATAGTCTATTTTACTTGAAATCCAGCCCAGTGCAGCTTGAAAACTGGTTTGAGGTCAAAAATTATTCTGCGATTAGGCGGAATGCCTTTTGACATCTCTGGAATCAATGAAAGGCGGGTTATGCAAGCCAATCTGCTATGGGTTTCTCTTCTAGAAGGCCCCATCAACCTACTAGGGCTTTCACTACTTTCCGACCTGACCTTACTCTTTTAGGTGAACTGGCAAGATGACACTCCTATTCCGAGGTGCGGTTCTCTTGATTTACCCTGGTGTGGTCTAATTCTCATCTCTAGGCCATTTCCATAACAAGCTTATGCAGAATGCTGGTATGTGGTTTTAATCAGTTGCCCAAGTCTCCTCTAAAATTCCCATCAATGTGCAAACACTTGGGAACTGCTGTGTTTATCCTATGCCAAATTCGGCGCTTATGGAATGCATTCCAGTGAAATCCAGGCCAGTCTGTACGGTTTTGCAGTCAGCTGATGTCAGTCTCGACTACTTCCTGTGGGGTTGGGTTACAGGCTAAATAGTATCTAAGCAACAATCACTAGCCATTTCTAGGGGGTAGTGACAGACTTTACCGCAGGAATGTAACAGCTCAATGGGAGCTTTTCATGAATGGCCAGCCAACCTTACTAATGACCTATAACTTTTGCCAGAGTCATTTGGTTTACAGCCCGTCTTTGGGTCAGTCTGGGCCAAGCGAAGCAGGGTGTTGGACTGATCAATTTATGAGTGGGTAGACTGCTATTAAGCAACTATATCAAGCAACTATATGGACGGACAGTTAATAGCTGGAACAGGCCATTAGTTTTTCACTAATTGCTATTCCCATCGGTCACAAGTTAGCTGCAGTTAGAGATTAATGCATTGACTAATACCCAAGCAAGGGAGGCAGATGATAGCTGATGTAGTTAAGCTGGCTAATCATTTAATAGACCATCTGTATAGAAACAGCTGCTGTACAAATACTTTTTGGGTCATATGAGGCCGAATGCAACGCTAAGGGAATGCTCAATATCCTTTCTGCATATCACTCTTTCCCAGCTTGACTGCAGAGAATAGCTGTTAGAATGCAGATACACTTACCAATACATTGCAAATAAGGAATAGTAGAATAGCTCACTGGCTTCAGCGATTGACTCAAAGTTAGAAAAAATCTCGGGTTGATTCCCTGAGAATGCCAAGTGTTTGCTCTTGAGTATTAGTTCCCTCTCATTTCTCGACCTCTACTGTGTCTGAATCAGGCTCAGGCTTATGAGGTCCACTGAATAGGATAGCCAAGTGCCAGTGTAGCATAAAAATACACCTTGAATGGTATAAAACCATTGTTTCCACTCTTTCTACAGATAGATCACGATGTCCCCCGCTCACTCACACCTCCCTCCTACACTGTCCATTTTACACCTTACTGACCTCTTTATGACGAATGTAAAGTCTAAATCTAAATCAAGCGGGGGTATTTTCCGGGTTGGAACCTGAGAAAGAAGTTCGCCCGCGCGAATTGCATGCTGCAGCATGGTTATCGTCATGTGGTAGTTGTAAGGCTGGTCAATCCCTGCGTTATGGTTCGAACAGCTGCAAGTCAGACCAGACAGCCCAAGGGTACTATACTGATCGTATACCAGTAATCAATCAGGATTTAGAGAGTTGGGTTGTTGGGACAGGAATAGGCTGTAATAAGACTAGTAGCTAATGAGCTTGACTTAACTAGCACACCACTCAGGGGGTGGATTAATCATTGGGCCAGGGATAACCCACTATAACCCACTATCTAAGACCCAACCCCTTCGCCTGTTCTCCCCTTAGTATCCGCCCCCTCAGATAGTTAGTAAGTCAACCAGATCAGCTGTGAGTGGCTGAATTTGCCAGGATGTAGATTGATTATTGCACGAGGTACTGCCTATTTAATTCTTTACCAACATAGTGCAGGGTTTCACAATATTAAATGCTGATTGCAGGGATCTTCATACAGTTGGCAAGTCATGCATGAGATATTCACTCGTTATAAGGTTGTGGAGTGAGAAGGCGTATCTCATATCAGCTGCAGCACCTGTACCTTAGGGTAAGTATAATACTCTATATTTAGACAACATACCTACTCTACTCTGTAGATCAAAACAAACTCTTGTCGAAGTCAGAACTCAAATGGCAAAAGTATTTGCCATAATGCTTACAACTCTGGCTAACCATTTCTTGGCATCTTGAGCTTTCATAACAGTTCAAGCCCTTACTGGTTCTGGTACACCACATGCTTACTTGTACGGTAATGGAAACCAGTTTTATTTAGTCACGGTGTTACTAAAAATGCCAGATTTCCATCGGACCTTTATTTTTCCATGATGCAATTGGACTTCATGGAACCCAACGCCGTACACGTAAACGGAGTTCCTTTCTACCGTCATGTATGTTATGACTAGCTCATGTCATTTTTATCATCTCAACACCGCCTTCCTGAGCAACAACTGATATTCATCTCCCCATGCTTCCTGTATAATGCCGGTTTCAATTGGCCGAGCTTTGGGCACAGCCATATGTGACTGCTCTACTATCAAAGATGGCTTGGTACGCCCGTGCTCGGTACGCCCGTGCTCGGTCGTGTAGCGCGAGTCCCTTTGAGCCCGGGCGTACCCAATACGCAATTTCTGTGTTCGGATAAGTCATCTCCCTTTATAACATTATTCATTTTGGAAAAACAATTCCTGACAAAACTTGACTCGACCAAGAGCCCGAACCGAAAACCCGGGCTATGGCGAGCCAGAAGCCCAGGCCAAAAGATTGGTCATTTGAAACCAGCGTAATATAGGTCAATAAGTTTTGACTGCTTCCCAACCATTTATCCGTACTAGTGTGAGATGATCTCTGATTCATTGTCTAATCAACCTTTGGAACTTATATTTATGCATACCTTTGATAATGGAATGCAATACTGTGACAATATTTCAACAGCGGAACTATGCCTGTAGGCTTGGCTATTTGTATGAGGAACTGACGATTGAGAGTTTGCAGGTCACATTCCATTCTTATCAGCTATCGCAGTCAGTGTATAAATGTGACCTGCTAATACCTATTTCAAGTACCAAAAGCCCATGGCCTTATATAACAGCATCCCAACACTCCATAAAGTGGTTGGAGTCCAAAATCTGGATAGTTAGGTACCCTAGCCCATTGGTGGGCTGTCACTGTGCCAGTAGTTTTATTTCCAGCTCTATCATCACTGGCTTTTACTTCTGTGATCCCTGGCAAGCCTCCCGCAGGAATTCTAAAGGAGTTTATTGTGATAAGTACTGCACACTTGTATGTCAAACACTGCATTCTTTTCTTCATCATCACGAGGAATGTTTTGATGGAATCTAGTGTCTGGTGTGGGTGTACTGTGGTCGGGAGTAACCCAATTTCAATATTAGGAGTTGTCCTTTCCTGTTAATGACCTGCTTGTTTGGAGTTGCCTGTTCAAATTTCGCGTTTACCTCATAGTTTGGAGTTACCTGCTCTTTGCCTGGAATTGGACTGGAGATGATTTATTAGAAACAGTGGCTAGCACTGTTCTTCTGTCCTATCCTGACCAGCGTCATAGGCATGCAGAAATCGACCTACTGATTTTTTTTAATTCATTGGGCAACTTTCTGTATTCA
>Ga0224511_10003500_pt1 | contig 11347 bp, 5 predicted proteins | sample SF_May12_sed_USG_2_FD_169988 | JGI IMG/M metagenome (GOLD analysis project Ga0224511, IMG submission 169988) | Sediment microbial communities from San Francisco Bay, California, United States - SF_May12_sed_USGS_8_1 | ecosystem: Environmental > Aquatic > Marine > Sediment | place: USA...
TTGTTTACTCGGATCGCGATGTTGTGTTCCGCATTTTAATCCCAGTAAACAGTCAACACTATAGGACAAAAACGGGGTTTAATTTCATCATATGACTGGTTACGAGTTATATTGGCACAGATTCAAGTTTAGAATCACGAAGGCTGCCCTTATAACCTTTAGAGTCATGTCCCCATGTGGCCTGATAGCGTGACATTGTGGTTAGGCATTCTCATGTATATAAATATACCACTGCGACCTATTGCTGGCCAAGTCCGAATTCTTTTACTCGTCTTGAAGCATGAACAGGCAATCGGAGTGTCATAGATGGACAGCAAGGAAGTCAATCCTATGAATGCTGTGAATGTTCACAGCTTTATGGTCTCAATAGAGATATTGGAACTCCATCACATTTTTATCGTGATTAAATTCACTCAGCGAATGAGTATACATTGTAGCAAATGTGACAGGCTTAGTTAAGTGAAATTCACACGTTGGGGCTAGCTTTTTGATGGTAAGGCTTACTCGCTGAGAAGTACCCATCCCACCAATTACACAGCCCCTTTATACAGCCTTTTATAAAGCCCCTTATACAGCTTTCATATGCAGCCCCCTACACAGCCCTTTATATACCTCCTTATACAGCCCCCTTACACGGCCCCTTATACAGCTTTCATACGCAGCCCTTTACACAGCCCCTTTATACAGCCCCCTTATACAGCCCCCTTATACAGCCCCCTTACATAGCCCTCTTATACAGCTCCTTAATCATACAGCCCCCTTATAAATCCCCTTGCTGTAAGGGTTTGCCCAATCGAAGTATACTGCAATTCTGCCTTAGCCTTAGGGGTGACTCTCATTCTGAGACGCCTATAACCGAGGTGTCAGGTGTCACTAGGAATTATCTCCTACAGTGAGCAACCTTTGTCTGGATCGGTCACTGGTGGTGTCGGGAAACTGTGACAATGATCCAGGCTCATGCAGAAATCAAATAATTTCCCTGGAAGTGTGGCGAATCCTGCCAGCAATGAGGGTTATAGTTATAGACCCCAAGGATGAAAAAGTTACTCTTCAGTAGAGACGAAGTCGATATGCACAGCTGTGTACTGACCTTGACTTTAACATCCTTGTGAATGAAAGAATTTTAGTATCAAGGTTAAACAGAATCCGGAGCCAGTCAGTCAGAACATCCTGTAAACAATGATACTATGATTCAAGTCCAACGATGTCTCCCCCTCTTGTTGCATACTCGTGTGAGTCACTGCTCAGGACTAAAGCACTCCGATCATAGCATTCCCCTGAAAACTGGACCGGCCTCATCGTTTGAGCCAGATACTTCTATGGTGAAAGTAGACCATAGAGAAGAATTAGACTTGAACAACTACGTGACTTGATGTCACTTATATTCAAGCAAAACCACTTAGATCATAAGATATTAGGTGCATTCGCGCGCTCGAGTTTTTCGCGACCGAAACGGATCGAAAAGGGTGATCGAAAAAAAAGTATCTTTCAGTCGTGATCCGCGATCGAAAGCACGCGAAAAGAATTCTGTGACCGAAAGTAGTAGTTTAGGCAAATGTCAAGGTTACCGCAAAAAGGCTTGATTTCTACGTTGAAATAACAAATCGCGATCCGATCAAAGTCCATCCTGAACTCAACAGCGTTTCCTCACCGCGACCGAGTGTTCACGTGCTCACGACCGAAATTTTTCCAACAACTTCGGTCGCGCGAATGCACCAATTATACTAAAATGTTCTTAGCTCTGAGCTAGGCAGTGACTAGGGTCTGGATACACAACTCCCAACAAACTCAACTCATCAAGCTACTGACATTTATGTTATTGCGCACGCCACGAGGTCCGAGTCGAGAAGAAATTGTTACACGCAAAGATGGCACTGTCCCAGACAACTATTAAATATCTAAGGATTCATCGAATTGATAACAAAGAAGCGACAATTCGGTTAGTAAGCCCATTGGAACATTGTCAAAATCTAATTGGTCGATATCTTGGGTATTTTTCGGAGACTTCTCTCGTCAATGTTCTTTGTAGAAAATAAAAAAGCGATCAGCCCGCTAACTCCCATACTGACTGAGTCACTGTTCACTGCAGGCTAATACTTTTTGTTTGATGCGTTTTTGTCTCACCACTACCACCAATATCCGGACTGGTGGTCATTAAACTGATCAATCACTATTTTGATACAAGGGTATAGGACTGCGTAATAAATCAGGGAGTTGTACAGCACGTAGGCACCTCCCCGGTGTGCCATCTGCCCTGAAACCACGCTATCAATCACTATGAGACGATGTGAGATCAACGGCGCTAAGTTATTCCTATTGTCTCTCTGTCTGAACTCGCAGAGCGAGATTATGGGTCACAACGATGAATTCAGACAACTTCTCTCCGAGGTCTTCCTCTATGCCCGCCATTCTTCATTTCACATGATGGTTTCACCCTGATAATGAAAACTGTCGGGTTGAATAACGTCCTCTCGCCAGTCACAACCCGGCATGGAGCACCATGAGCGGATTGATCCCAATACCTGTCCCATTTTTCTTACGAATTTCAATCTTCACATCACATTGGTTAAACACAACCAAGCAATCTTCTTACATGCGGAGATGACGTCCAGTTTTTTCTGGTTCCATTTGGCTGATGAGTTGCTCCTTATTAAAACTTAGCAAGTCAGTCGGCCATTGGTTGACTGAATCTTTGTATAAACAGGCGGGCCAAAAGATTTGGAAATGGTCACACTGGATTAGTTTCAGTAATTAGACGCTGGCCCTCGTGTAAATATCTCGTGTGGACACGTTCCGTCACAAAATGCACTTGCATCTATACAGCTCCCCCACTGCGTATAGTTCATATATTTGTCCGGAAGCTAGCTGCACATGATCCTTGCACTCCGGGGTAATAACTCAGCAGTGTCGTCATGACAAGCAACTTTCTATGCGCTTTTTTAACTCTCAACAAGGAAGCAAAGCTTTTTAGTCCTTCGATTTAAATTCCTCAAATTTTTGCTGCACGCCTTCTCTCATAATTTTTGCTGCACGCCTTCTCTCATAATTTTTGCTGCAGGCCTTCTCTCATAATTTTTTGTGCTTTGATGAATGGAAATGGTCTGGAATCCGCTGTCATTTCAGTGGATCCGAGTTTGAAAGTTGTAAGCCATCCGAGTGCATACACACCCATTGAGTTATGTCTAACACAATAGGTTGAGAGTCAATGCGCCGCCAGGCAGTCATAATCTGACATATCGGATTTTAGATTCACAACGGTGCCCAGTCGTAACAGACCCCATTCACTCGTTTGTGACATACCGATTTCAATCACGTTTAGACGTCAGTTTTATAAATATTGCTTCAATTGAATACACACTTCTTAGGCGAAACATTGTTGCAACACATTTAGTGTATACTGGTGTAATCGCTATGTTATAAACATATTAGGGACATCTCAGTTTAACCGCTATCATTCACCATTCAGTCATTATCGCATACAGGATGGTCTATATTCAAACAGGTAACTAACTTTTATATTATTTAAGTATTCGTGAGGACGACTATTAGGGAGTGAGTATGCAAGCACCTTGTCCCTCGTTGTGGTATCAAAACGATTCGTATCGCGTTGTATTCCTTTAAGTTGGTGCATCAATCGCTTGTTCATGGTGCCTTAATCTGCCAGAGATATTTGTTAATAGGCTCACTGATAGCTCTATCTTTTCACACCATTAGCCATGCTAATGTCTACACATATACGTCTCCATGTCACTGCACCGTCTATATGATCTCTCAGTTTTATGGCTTCGCTAAGTTCCTCAGTTAAGGCCTCTGCATGATAATAAAGCCTTTCATGTATGCAGAATAAAGCCCTTCAGTGGGGCTCTGTATAGCCCTTTAATTAGGGCTCTGTATAACTCTTCAGTTAGGGGTCTGTGTGAATAAAAGGTTACCACTGAGTAGTTAGGTTAGGTTAGGTTAGGTTAGGTTAGGTTAGGTTAGGTTAGTCAACGCTGTGATCAATCAATTCAAAGGAATGCCTGATTGAAATTCTCGGTAATATCTCTGTTCAGTCACAGCCCCTCAGGAATCCCAGCTGAATGAGAAGACAAATGAACAATCAGCGTTTCGTTAAATTGATTGAGTTCGAGTTGACATCTATCTATCGCATAAAGCTTCAATCGCGCCATGAGAAACCTCGGCAAATGAGTGATGATTTTGTCCATTCACGCGCTGGCTAGCCGGTTTCAGGATGTTTTCGCACTTTCTACTATTCAATCAAACAGTCTCATTACAGGTGTTTTGGAGAAGTGTGACTTGACAGAGTCATACAATATTCAGCCAAAGAAGAACAAGTTAACTCGTCGTCACACGCATCACGTGATGGTGAAAGCAAGCATAAAGTCACTCAGTGTCAAGGCCGTCGAATTCCAGGAGGCGATTATCGATGATAACATGCTACGGCCGATCTCCAGATTAATAAAAGGTGAGGGCTCACTGACCCAAAGTCAGCAAACGCGATGTGCTGTTAGCACGCGCCAGGACTCTGCAGTGCGTAGTCCGATGGTTATGTTATTGTGGTGCGTTTTTGCTGTGACAGTTAAATAAATACATGCCCTGTATCTAATGAGTGGTCAGGGATCATTGGTGGTCGAGTGGGTGAGGTTGGTTGGGGGAGGAGATGGTTGGGTGGGTGGGAATTTTGGGTGGATGGGCGAATAGATATAATGGAAGAGTTGGTAGAAAGAGTGTCGTTAGGGAGGGGGGTTTGGGTTTGGCGGGAATTAATGAGACGTCGGTGATTGATTGATCTCACAGTAGATTTGCCTAAGAGAGCAGTTTGTCTCTGTTGGGTGAGCTACCAGGGTTAAAATTCTTGACTTTTATTTAGTTTTGGTGTCAGATGGAGGACAGTAGGGAATAGTTGATAGCGAGTGATCACTTTGCCAACCAGGGACAACCCCAGGTGTCTTTCAGGATGTAACTAGTGTGCAAAATCTGGTCTACATACACACATGACAGAAGACTGTATGTGATGTGCAGCGGGGTGATATATTGAGTTTCGTGTATAGTTGGTGAGGTTTTTCAGGCACTTTGGTCTGTCTTAGTGTAGAATCCTTAATGACAGTATAGAGATTAGGCATGAACTGCGGAATCTGGACACAAACAAACACCTGTGACTAAGGCTCAAATGTGTATACTCATGCTAAAATACTTTCAACACGATTACACTTCCCATTCAAAACCCATAAGAACTGTTGCAGCTTCAATGTATCTACGTTAAGATACCGGTATTAGTTCATTTGTACATAGATATGAATCCTATCTATACAAGTGAATGTACCTTTATATCATATGACACGCTGGGCTATCATCTGTCACCCCATATTACATGTGTTGGTTGCTGCAATCGGATTGAATTCGGTTTGGAGCAGTGATTTCCTGAGTTATAAACAAACCACATTGCTGATATACAATGTCAGTAAATTTACTCTAGATGTGACACCTCACTGTAAATACACCCAAACTCATCCTGGCCGCACTGACCTATATAACCCGGGCTGACCTATATAACCCGCACTGACCTATATAACCCGGGCTGACCTATATAACTGCCGACTGACCCATATAACCTGGGCTGACCTAAATAATCCAGACTGCCCTATATAACCTGAGATGAGCTAAAAACCAATGCGGGACCACGAGGCTAGCGCTTCGACTTTGTCCTAAGCAGATAAGATACGAGTGAAGTATGTCATCTTTCACTTTACGAACGGGATGAACTGATACAAAGTAAAATTCCTGAACTTACCAAAATAGCCGTGTCCGCTGTGAGCTTGAGCCTTATCAAAGTGTGCTTTCCTAACCAAAGGAATGCAACAGGATAAGACATGAGAACAGATTGGTTTACTCTCTAACCCGCTGAGGTTTTTTATTTCAGGTAACGATCAGCCGGAGCGCATGCGCTGTGGCGGAGAAGCCATGCCGCCATCTTGCCTTAAACAAACCGTAGCGCCCTCTAGTGTCATAGAGCCTCCTCCTCCGGCCAATGAGCCGAGTGGCTACGAGCCAGAAAACTCTTTGAAAAGAGTGTCGAAGGAAGTGATTCGCCAGGAACCCAAGGAGCCACCAGAAGAAATGCCCGGGTACGAGCCAGAAAATTCATTGAGACGCGTGCGCAAAGTCAGCGAAAATCAGCCAGCGGAGCAGAAGACAACTGCACGCACCAGACGTAACGCTGTGACCGTGATGAGTGCTCCTGACCCCGCAATCATCCACAAGTCGAAGCGACAGTCTTCACCCGCGCTGCTGTCACCGCATGTTCTGGCCGCCCTCCAAGAGCAGCAAGACAAGGAGATTCCAGCGAGTCCTCGTCAGCCACCGAGCCCGCGCCAACCTATCTTCTCTCTAAGTATCCCTGAGGAAGAAGACGATGACAGTGAAACTTCATCCACGTCCACCTCAACAGCGAGTCCAAAAATCCTACGTAAGATTAGCAAGACTCAGCATCCCCGTCCGAGCACGCTGCCTGTATCAGGCCGGGTGCCTCCGTCCGAACGGAAGCTCCTCTCCAGCGCTTCCTCTCCCAACTTCACGTCATCATCGCAGAAGACGAGCAACTCCGGTGATAAGAAACGGGTTTACACGCCGCATAACAATGCCTCACGTTATTGGGACTGGTATGTCCTTCACGCCTCGCACTCCTGGAAAAACTTCAACTGCGATAAAAACTTCTGCTACTAAACTCTACTCTCATGGAGAGTAAACCTGCATATGATGAGCCATACTCTTCATATATATTACTCTGTAATCACACAAGACAGGATTTTCTTGCCTTTTTCAAAGAGGATGCAGTGACTTTGCAAAGGGAGGTTAATCAATTGTACAGTCTCTCCCTCCTATAATAAAGAGGGACATGCCACTGCAGGAGAAGATAGCCCATTGTAAATAGTAAATATCCCTCCTCTCCTCGGGTTTCGCCGATACGGCTCTCTGCAAAGTGCAATCGTTGAGGTAGGCGGTGCAATAATAAAATATTATAATAAATATTAATATAATAACTAATACTTATTTTTATACAATCTAACAACATAAATTCTATGAATTAGTTTGTTGTCTTTCTGCCTTTCTTTTCTCTCAGTATGAAAAATAAAATTATGAAAATTATAAAATGCATTGCCTTGTCTTGACTTCTGCCGTCCTTGATAGACTCTACCTGGTCTGAACCACCCTATCAAAGAATACCACATTACTTGCAAGAATACATTACCTGATCGAATCTCACACTGAGAATTATGCTTTCCGGCCTAGTCTAAAATCACTGAGGTACCACGCACTTACCAGTTACAACTGACAGCCTTGTTCTTCTCGTGTATGGCAGCGCTGCTGGGTGAGATACTTGTTTTTTACCAATGATGGTTTAGCATGGAGCACCACATGCGGGTCAGTATCAGCGCCCCAGGTTTGCAGCCAGTGAACCTAAGTAAGTTTACACATCACCCACCCATAAGCCAGATAACACATCACCCGCTGTAAGTGATGGGCCCAAAAACCCATGCCAGAAAAACTCCCCGCCGGCAGTGAGGCCCCGCCGGCAGTGAGGCTTCAACCTGCAAGCCTTAGGTTGCAGATCCAAGCTGTTACCAACTGAGCTATCCTGGCCCCCTGCACACTGACAGTGATGATCAAAGAATGTACAAAGAATGCAGGTCAATTGTGTCTGTTAAATACTGACGCCTTGTTAACCGTCCTATTGAATGACCCCAAGTGTCGGCGGTTTGTTCTAGGGCAGTCTAACCTGGACCTGAATTTGATATATGAGCCTATGTGCAGTCACTTAAAGGACCCAGTCAGTTATAGCACCCATGCAGTCAGTTTTTCTGCCCTGATCACAAATCCATCGACTGGGAGTTCATCTATTTATCCAGACACCTCAAGTTATCAATCTTAGTTATGAATGCCCCAATGAAACAAGCCTCCATTGTTAATTGAGTTAATGATCCGCACGTATTTCAGTTATCAATCTTAGTTATGAATGCCCCAATGAAACAAGCCTCCATTGTTAATTGAGTTAATGATCCGCGCGTATTTCAGGATGTAACTCTCTGAGAATCCATTTTTGAGGTGGAACCTAAGACCCGGTGTTTATTGCACTTGCATGAATTCAGTGTGGGAGCTGTTACACTTTTCTGGTTGAGGTTTCTATGTCCTGGTCAGTATCTAAAGTTATTCCGCCACTAATGCAATATTACACCTATCGAGCAGAGGACAATAACAAACTCTGTCACACAGTTATATGGTTTCTGGTCGAATTCCACTGACACGTGTATGACATCGCAGCGATGATACGTTATCGCAGCGCACCCTATAACGGGTGTATATAACTAAAACATGGATCTATAATCAGGACAGGGGTTCCAACTTATCAACCTTCATTCTTATCTTCTCTCAGAAACTAGTACCTTGGAGACTTTCCACCTACACTCGCTTGGTATTTAAAGAAGGTTGCTCCTTTAAAGCCACCACCCTCCGGAACAATTTATGTATGTGCATGTATGAATTTATCGCACAAACGGGTTAGATATAGAAAAATGAACAGAAATCATGTACGTAGTAAGGCTAATGAGCAACCCGATAGCCAGTAGTAGGCTAGAGTGGTGGCTGCCTCAGTATGACGTGGAGCAGAGCAGCCTGATAGCCAGTAGTAGGTTAGAGTGGTGGCTGCCTCAGTATGAGGTGGAGCAGAGCAGCTTGATAGCCAGTAGTAGGTTAGAGTGGTGGCTGCCTCAGTATGACGTGGAGCAGAGCAGCCTGATAGCCAGTAGTAGGTTAGAGTGGTGGCTGCCTCAGTATGAGGTGAAACAGGGCAACCCGATAGCCAGTAGTAGGCTAGAGTGGTGGCTGCCTCAGTATGACGTGGAGCAGAGCAGCTTGATAGCCAGTAGGAGGCAAGAGTGGGGGCTGCCTCAGTATGAGGTGAAACAGGGCAAGAATACAAGAGGGCAACCCGATTCCATCTCTCGTTCTTTGATGAGCAAACCATGAGGTTTTTTCCGCCCATAGAGTCACATCTGAGCCTCTCCAGTGATTCTATACAGTGAGGATCACTGCATATGTGGACAGCTAAATGACTGGTGTCAGTAGTATAAGAGTCTGCTGCGAACAGCATGCAGGTCTTTAGTTAAAATTGCTGAAGGATATCATGTACAGTGAAACTTGGATAACTCGAACTGCAGAGACCACCAAAAGAAGCTTGAGTTATAAAAAGTTTGAGTTATGAGTTATGCTCTCCCTTTGCATCAGTTCAAGTTGTGACTAAAGGTTTGAGATATACCCAGCAAATTATCATTACCCAGGTAGGGAACATGAAACTTGGTTTGAGTTAAGCAAGTTTTTGAGTTATCCGAGTTTCACTGTATTTCACTGTAATATTGACTTTATGTATGGCAGTAATTGACTGTGTGCCTATATAGAGCTCATATATTATTTCATTGGTTATTTATGCCAGATTTGTACACTTGGCTTATTAAATTAGGATGTGATAGGGCCAAAATCATGACATCACACGCTCATGCTACAAATTAATATATACGCAGGTGATGTGTATATAGAAATGATGGATACTGTGATGAAACATAATAATCATGATAATAACAACAACAGTAACAATAACAATAATAATATAATAATAATAACAATGATAATAATAATAACAACAATAATAAAAATAATAATAATAATAATAATAATAATGATAATAATAACAATGATAATAATAATAATAATAATTATTATTATAGAGGTAATGATTATAGGCACTCTTCTATTATCAGGTAAGAAATGCAGTATATTATATTATATCATCATAAATATCTTTGTTTTGTATTATATTGAATTATAAATATTACGATATTATATAACGAGTATAATATCGTGTCAGATTTATTTTACTAGATTATATTACAGTATACTATATATTATATATTAGGAGGTTTTAATACAAGAACTGGAACACCCACGGTTACCATAGAATCTTCCGGTATATCAATAAGAAGTTATAGATCATAGAGTTTTTCTCTAATTCTACTCTTCTTGGTAGGTCAGTGAGGTATCAGAGCCCTGAAGGGCTTTATAGTGGAAAAGTCTTATTGGTGGATAGCTCAGTGTGATCGACCCAAGTCTTCTTATCTCCATGACAGAACAGCTCTCAGGAGTGGGACAGTCGTATAAGCTAGGTCAGAAAAACAGAATGGTGAAAAGAACTGAACCGCGCATTTGTCATCACTCCGGGTCTAGTGGTCCAGTTCATTAAGAAAATAACAAACTGCACCTGTCTTGCAGCTATCCTGTGGTCAGCCATGATGATGTGACGTACTCGCTGGTAAAATGGTGGTTATTGCACTGCAAACACTGGACCCTATGGACTGGAGTGAAACTCAACCGATTGATGTAACACGTAGAGAGGAAGTGCGGTGTGAAAAACAAAGATTCAAACAAGATGTCTGCCTGCGTTCGTCAGAATGGTGGACATTTGTCTAGCAATGTCTGTTTGGTGAGTTTACCCATGACAAGAGCGAAATGGCAGTGGTCAGCGTGGTCAACATGACCAATGAAAGCGCTTTAAAGCGACCTTCAACTTTCTGAGGATTAATGCGAGGCGGTGGCTCACCAAAGCTGAGGAGCGCAGAGATTAACAGGTGCCAAGATGCAGATTAGCTACTCCTCTTGCAAATCCCCTCTCCGGCTGTCGCCCATACAGCGGAACTTGGCTACCTCAAACTGCAGGGGACCACCATGAAAGGTTAATTTCACTGTATCTTCAATCGCGGAGGCAGAGCTTAGCCAAACTCATGCTAGATAAACAATCGCGGAGGCAGAGCTTAGCCAAACTCATGCTAGATAAACAATCGCGGAGGCAGAGCTTAGCCAAACTCATGCGGAGGCAGAGCTTAGCCAAACTCATGCGGAGGCAGAGCTTAGCCAAACTCATGCTAGATAAAATTCGTCGAGGTGGATGAACACGACGATGATTGATAAAAGTCTCCTGAAGCCTAAGCCACAGTGCGAGCAGGGAATAATATGAGGAGTTCATACCCACAGTGGGAGCAGGGAATAATATGAGGAGTTCATACCCACAGTGGGAGCAGGGAATAATATGAGGAGTTCATACCCACAGTGGGAGCAGGGAATAATATGAGGAGTTCATACCCACAGTGGGAGCGGGGAATAATATGAGGAGTTCATACCCACAGTGGGAGCGGGGAATAATATGAGGAGTTCATACCCACAGTGCGAGCAGGGAATAATATGAGGAGTTCATACCCACAGTGGGAGCAGGGAATAATATGAGGAGTTCATACCCACAGTG
>Ga0224511_10003501_pt1 | contig 11346 bp, 5 predicted proteins | sample SF_May12_sed_USG_2_FD_169988 | JGI IMG/M metagenome (GOLD analysis project Ga0224511, IMG submission 169988) | Sediment microbial communities from San Francisco Bay, California, United States - SF_May12_sed_USGS_8_1 | ecosystem: Environmental > Aquatic > Marine > Sediment | place: USA...
AGGGTCTGGTTGGGTTGGGTTGGGTCTGGTTGGGTTGGGTTGGGTTGGGTCTGGTTGGGTTGGGTTGGGTTGGGTCTGGTTGGGTTGGGTTGTTGTAAGATCGCGGTGACTCACGTGACAGAGATGGCTGGCGGCGGTGTAGTTAAGCATTTCGAAGTTGTGGAAGAGGTAGCACGACTGTTCAAACTGTAGCCATGGTAGCGGGCAGGCTGAAAATACAAGCATTGCGCTCGGTTTAGATGGTCACTTGCTTTAATTACGATTCTCTTACCAACATATCGCATGAGGCTAGAGGTAGCAACAGAAACCATGTTTTTACATAAAAAACGAGGCGAACTCCATCGGATTAACATTGTATGTCTACATAAGAATGAAACTCACTCCCATTTTGCCTACTGCGCGCCTCTAACTCTCCGCTACCTAACACGGTTTTGCGTACTGCGTACCTGCCCTTTGCGTCATTTGTGTGGCATACAATGAGGTGGGGGTCACCCTCGGTTAGCAAAAGATAACAAATGACTACAGTTGTGTGTGATTATTTCCCTACATGTACTGAGAGTCAAAAATAAGGACGTAGGCTTTTAGATGGTGTACATTGTGACGTTATCGTTAAATATGTATTATGAACGATTAAATATATGAGAAGTACACGTGTCGTAATAGCATGTGTAGAATGTGATGAAAAGTACGATATAATCTCAGTTGCAAATTTGTCATAAGGATTTTATTTGACATGAAAATTTGCACAACAGATCTCCACTGCGGGGGCGGAACGGTCAGGGTTGTTTTGGGGAAGGAACTTCCGCCTATACTAGGAAAGACGCTGCTTGAGAAGAGACGCTACTTCCGGGAAAATCTTGATCATATCCGTAAGTTTCTTCTTCATGAGCCGCGTGGTCACGAGGGCCTCTACGGTATAATAGTATTAGACGACGATGACGTAAGTGACTGTGGTGACGCAACCAACAATGACGTCAAATGTGACGTCAGTTTGATTCTCCTCCATAATGCTGGACTTGGTTCATTTTGTGGCCATGGCTCGATTGCTCTTGGTCGTTACCTTATTGATACCGGAATTATACGTCAGCCGACGTCGCCGCAGACGAAAGTGACGTTACGTTGCCCATGTGGCGTCGTGCGTGTGTTCGTTGACTACGAAAATGGAAAAACTGGAAAGGCTAGATTCCTAAGTGTTCCGTCTTTTATATTTGCAAAAGGTGCGCACAGTTTCAATGAAATAATTATCTTTAAATATCGGCAAATAGTTTTCCCTATCCATTTTAAAGATTATTTTCAAAATCACAAACAAAATAACCCATTTGATATCAAACGTTTCTTCACTTGTCTTTAATACGTTTTTGTTTTACAGATGTCAAAACCACACTTCAGGATTTCGGTGAAGTGACTGCAGACATATGTTACGGTGGAGCGTTCTTTGCTCACGTCAAAGCGTCAAGATTCGGCCTTGACGTTAGAACGTCTTCTACAGATGACCTGGTTAGAGCTGCGGACGCTGTAACAAGTAATACCTTCAACAATTAATTGAAAGTATAAATAACGAGTTACGATTATTTCTCATTTAACAGTGACAAAATAATGTTTCTCAAAAACAGTTTTTGTGTTAATTGAGAAACTCGTTACTTTTTGTTTTAATGCAATGTGTAAGTGGTTTAAATGCTGTTTTTTTTTCAGTGTAGCGCCCTTAAAAAAATAAAATTTGTTTATTTATTGCTGTATCTTAGCTTAATAGAACCCATCAATACCACCTACTCCTACTTAACACTTTGCTTAATAGATAAACCAATCAAAATAATATCAAGTGTCGCGATTAGATAAAAATATTCTAGTCCCGGGTCCAGGCTTGTAGAACACCCCATAAATCACATTATCAACACTATCTAGAGACTCGCATGTCAACTGCGTTGTAACGCTTTTCCTATAATGCAATGAAGAGAATGTAGGATTCAGATGAATCGCTACGCGAAAGAAGACACAATTCATTTGGTTTTAATTAAGTCCCGGTCATTTGGATATCTTGGTTTGTTAAATTAACATTTTTTCGTAACAACAGACCGGACCTTGGCCACTTAAACCCACTTTAAACCTAACCACTGGGATGTGTGCACATAATTTAAGTAATGAATAGCAGTGTTGTTAAATATTAATACATTTGATTGTTGTCACAATCAGCCATGTAACAGTACATGTGATCTTATCTTGATTAAATTACGTGGAGGACAGTCTAGCGGTCACACTTAGTATACACCTGCCTTGCTTTCAGTAAACACGAACGTTAAGGCCTGGTCCCACCACACGAACGTTGTTGTAGCGTTCCTTGAACGGTAGGGAGAGGCGACACAATTTCGACAACGCTCGTCACCGCGCACAAAACGGGGAAAACAAGGGTGTTGCTTTAGCGGTGCACCGCTGAAGCTGGCGTTGCTATAGCGTCGGCGTATCGGTAGCGAGCGGAAGCGAGCGTTGATTCCGCAATATCACCTCCATACCAACGCTAAACCAAAGTTCATCACCCCAATGGATCGCTCCTTTAACGCCTGACACCGTTCCAGCAATTCCGTGTCCGCTCGCAAAACGCTTACAACCGCCCCACCAAAGTTTGTGCAACGTTTAATCACCGCCCGGGCAAAGTAGCGGTGGTCCAACGTTCAAGATTTCTGAGTTGGCCTTGCGGACCCCAGCGTCCACGAACTTGCGTGTAGCGGTGCCAAACTTTGACTAAAGCGTTGTTATAGCGGCGGTGAACTTTGCCGGGGCGGAAAAGTTTACCCTTTCTCACCGCTCGCTATATTTTGTGCAGATCAAAACTTTCGGAGCGGTAGGATGGACCATAAGCGATGACCGAGTGTATACGGCGTTTCCTTAACGGTGGCCAACGTTTGTTGAACGGTAACGATCGGTGAAAAACTTTTTCACCGCTCCAGGAACGCTACAGCACCGTTCATGTGGTGGGACCGGGGATTTAGTCAAACACAGTTCGCCAAGCGAACAGGTTAATTGAACGACCTGTTTGTCGCGGACGTTTAACGGCAAAGGCGTACTACCTCGCGAATGCGTTCGCGGTCGCGGACGTTCGCGAACACAACTGAACGCACTGTTGATTTGGATGACAGTCCATTTGGCTGGGATGAAAATAGCCACCTACAATCATAGTCATGCCCTATATCCAGGTCGGAATGTAACGACGTGTCAAGTTTAGCAGTATCATGCGTATGACTATTCGTTTCGTATTTTTTTCTCGTTAAACTGCATACTCAGCTTTTTTCTTGAGTTGAGAATGAAGCTCGAGTGTGATATATAGAACATGATGCTTGTATCTTAAAGCCACTAGAGAACAGTGATTATATATTATAATAAAATATTAAAAAAGTTAATGCTTGTGTCTAAGACAAAAACAACAACATGTTTTTCTTAGATATATGAAAAATATTCTGCACTTTTCTACGTAAATAATCTTTTTTTTCTTCTCAAATTTCCCTTTTCATTCAAAGTCTTTTCTCACACGATATGCTTTTTCAAAAGTGAATTTCGCCATCGGCGCTTAGCCAAAGCGTCATTTCCGTGCCGACATGACGAATCCAGAATATCCTCGAACTGTTGGTCTATTCTCGTAACAACTTCAGAGGCGTTCCAGTCATGCGTGGCGCTGATCCATCCGGACAGTCCCGACCTAGCCGTGCTGATGGGGACGAACCTCGTGGACGACAACGAAGACAGGCCGGACACCCCGACCGCCATGATCTGTGTGTTTGCTGATAAACAGGTACAGTAAATCTTGCTTGTACCGACATCTACTCGGCCTGACCTTAAATGTCCTTACACAGAGGTTGTCGTGAAAGGCAGGTCGCTTGTACTTATATTAACTGGCGTCAATATATCATTGTTTTTTTTCTTTCCCTTGTTTTGTTTTTTGTAACTATAAATAAATAAATACTAACGATTTTGCCAATATATGCCAGTTTCTACTTACATGCATATGATTGCCTGGTAGCTTTGGATAAGGCATTGTTAACAGCATTAGAGTTATTTAAAAATATACGCACGTCTGATGTTTTTGTCCAACAGATGGTTCTCTACTACGACTCGTGAAAAAGAGATAATAACTTTGTTATAAACTTACTTATTTTTATATGCAACCATAAATACATTTAAGTCATGCGACCGGGTCGAAACTCGAGCTTAAACCATGTAAAGGGACAAGACCAACGGCATAGTCTGATAGTCCAGTACGGTCACGATAATCTAATTCGGTCACATATAACATTTCAGGGATTTATAAAGTCGTCGTGTTGTTAAAATTACTCACAATTTGACACATTTTCATGGTGTTGTTTAATTTCGAGCGATGGAAGCATTGTACCGGTACACACAAAATCATTGTTGTTTGTTTGTCTCTTTTTCTTCTAATGTTGCCGAAACACTTAATTCTTGTTATATAAAGTGCTGCCAGACAGCGCGCGTTACGCATAGTTATCCTGTTGATGACATGAACATACTACATTAAACATGTAAGCCACACACACGCACATTGTCAATTTTGTCTGTGCTTTACGACTAAACCAAGAGTGTATGATTTTCTTACAAATTCAGTTTAAGCACCGAGCAGCTTTAAACATTTTTATAATAAACGGTTGCACGGTAAACACTCAAATCGTCAATTTTCTCTGTGTGTTCCGATTTAAAATTAAAAAAAACTATGATTTTCTTATAATTCATTTCCAGCACCGAGCAGCTTTAAACATTTTTATAATAAACGGTATGTACTACGGTACTGCGGTAGTGACCTTAACGACTCTCACAACAGCTAACTGATGCTGCTTATGATACGTATAATTATGCTTATCATGCTGACAGCTTAGTGTCTCGTTGATATGATAATAATGCGAACTATGTCAATCTTGAGCTAACCCTTTACACCATGTGCGTCATTCCTGTCATATAGTACTTAATTTTTCTGTCAACGGGTCAACTTGTATTATTTTTTAATGCTTCCTGATTCAGGGCAAAGGTATAGTTGTATGCTCATAATAAATATGATAAACTCTAGTGATGACGAACAAATTATTTATTTAACTGGGTAGTCATTCCAGGAGTCCAGGATTTGTATTGAATAAATATTTAAATATGAAAAAGTTTAACATTGAGATTTTATATATTATCCTTGCAAAACATGAGTGTTAACGGTCAAATTCACTTTAATGAAAAAAAAATATTGAACAATTTTCTCCATTAGGTTGAACGCTCGCCATGCGGATCCGGAAGTGCAGCACGGTTGGCACAGCTTTACGCCAGGGGGCATCTCAAGCGTGGAGAGTCTCGCTACGTTCAAGGTCCAGCGGGGGACACTTTCAAGATTACACCGGTCGCAGATGTCTCGTATGGGGGACGTAATGCGGTCGTGGGGGAAGTCGAGGGGCGCGCGTTCTACGCAGGAAGAACGGAACTCATTCTCGAAGACGAAGATGAGATTGGCAAGGGGTTCTTGCTGCGATGATTCTTACCTATTGTATTGTATTGTATTGTATTGTATTGTATTGTATTGTATTGTATTGTATTGTATTGTATTGTATTGTATTGTATTGTAGTGTATTGTATTGTGTTGTATTGTTGATAGTATACATGTTTTGTTTTCCTCGTTCAAAAACGTCTTGGTTTAATATTTTATTCGCTGAATACTAATTGAGGTTAAACCGTCTAAACGTCATAGGTACTTTTGAATAACCCACAGATTATGAATGTTTATCAATGCAAGAATAAGTAGGTAATATATTAAATTGCGCGAATGAGTATACCATAAAAAGTAACAGGAAGCTGTTGACGACAAACGCATTAAATAAAAACTGACATTGTTGTTAATGTCTAACTTAAATATTATGTCATACCATTAATTATCCTTAAAATGGGCATAAAGCTATAAACTAAAATTCTTTAAATTTCAACGGCAGACCAAATGGGATAAAAAAAATGCTGCAACATGTGCAAATATCACTTAAAGGGCAACAAATGAAACAATAAAGGATAATTATAAAATATTTTAAAAGAATTGTATAACAAGTACAATAAATAAATAAATAAATAAATAAATAAATTTTACTCCTTTCGAATGCGTAGTTTTTTGCTCCGAGTTACCATGCATAGTATCATCAAAAGGCTGACTAATACTGTTGTTTGCAAATATATCAGTATTATATATTTGTTGGTTATGTTTTTCTTATCACTTACTTTGACAGTTGACGGTAAGGAGTAATGTATTCCAGAACAAAACTGCAAGCGAATGTCTAGACTCCATTTCATTGTTGCGTTAACGCCACGAGTTTTTTCCAGTTCATTCCCATATTGACGAAATCGATTCCAAAAACGGGGAAACATCTCATAAAAGAATTATTCCTACTTAACCAACGTCCACCATATTTCACTAACTTCAAGTGGGCGCCAAGGGCCAATCGAACAAATTTATGATTATTTTTATTTCCTACTTTTTATTTTTAGGTTGTAAATAAGGCTTAGTAATTCGCACAATTTATTGATGTCCAGATAAGAAAACGCGAAACAATATTATATAATTTTTGTAGGCACATTATTAAAACAGTTTGCATTTAAAATATATAATTTATACGAGAATACATTTAAAATAATACATATTGCATCAAAAACTCGCAAACACATGCAATAGTAAAGAAGTAAACTTCGCACGTTGAATGAAATGGAAGTGTGAAAACGTAAATCAAAACTGGAATAAACCGGAACAGCGAGACGTTCTTAGTCAAAGATGATGTGTTAATTACACTAGGTACTAATATAAAATTACCGTAATGAGAGTCAAAACTGGTCAACATTGACCAGCGGTTATTGTGCCATATAAAGACACCACGAATTAAAGAAAGAAAAAATAAAGAATATTTTGATTTCTAAATCATATAGTTTATTTTATAAACATAGTACTTACAATCAATAAACAATTCACGCGTACTTATAACAGATCAAAGTCTTTGACCTGGCAAAAATGACATTTTCATTTGACCGTATTAACATTACAAAAATAACTCTTGAAAACAAGTACAGTACGTGTGTCACAAGGCTCATAGCCGCAAGGGACTCGCGATTGTTAGCACACCGGCAGCACCACACAAGTGCAGCTATAAAACAGTCACCCTATCTTCAGCACATATTGAGAACTGTTTAAGTGGTCAATAAATTTTAGTGTCCTTACTTCGCCCATAGAGTCGATAAAACGACTTACGTAACCGGTACGTGGATAACTGTATTATTTGAGTAAACCATCGAGACAGTACGCTGTAAATTAACTCCAGACCGACCATTCACCGTAAATATTTGCTCTAGCTCTTACTTTCGTCTCCCCGCTCAACGGTATAAATATTATATCATAGTTTGACACATGTACGAGATTATTCATTTATACGAGCGTCGAATATAGTAACACGGCAGCTGTTCAACAGATAGTTGGCTACTAGTATTCTTATAGCTCATAGCTTCTACGAATAGTCCATGTCCATGATTGAAACTATTTATGACACATATCACATATCGACAGAACGATGCAAAAAGTTGTTTTTTTTTAACATTTATGTTGCAAGTAATTATGAAATTTTAAGTGTAACACAGTATTTGTGCATTTACACTGGGTAATTTATGTGGTAGACTTTGGCAAAACAAAAAAATACAATATTTACACCATCCAGTTATAACAGGCGTTATACGTGTATTATCATGAGAAAAACATACCGAAATTATAAAGAAAAATAACCATAGATTGTACTGACACCAATGACTGTAACGTTCATGATAAATTGCTATGTAGCTGCTTTATAAAAGTGCAATAAAATAATAGCACTGTAAAAGATTAATAACTTTGCAGCTAGATAGAGGTTGAAAAAAAACTTTATTTTAATGAATACATGCCATTTAAAGACGATGCACCACACCGCTTTTCACATGTTGTGCTTATTTGATTTTAAAAGATTGAAAATCTTCATTATATATTGATATGAAGCGGAGGTAACAAGGTGTAATAATCTTGTTTTCTTTATAAAGGTTACTTGCATTTTAAAAAGAATTTCCTGTGGTTGAAAAGTGAAACGATAATATATATAACATTTTAAGGAGCAAAAGTGTGTTTATGTTTTGATAAAAATACAAATGTATCCCCGAAGTTAATTACCGCGCTGTAACCTTATGAGAGGTCAACAAAACAGAAGGATCGTAGTTACAAAGCTGGGTGGATTCCACTCTAAACGGTAAATCGGTTTGACACATTCTGGGATATCGAGCCAATGGACGCTCAGCATACTAAGGGCCTTGTAGAACTCTTGTTACAAAACAAGAATACTTGTTTTATATAGCATGTTTGTATTTTTATTTCACCAAAGAGAAAAAATGACAGGGAAAAATATATACTTGTATCAAACAAATTATAAGATGATCTGTTATAACTATGATTAAAGGGTGAGTCCTCAAACAGGAAACCAATATGCGCCCATCCGTGCGTGCGTACGACGTCAAAATATCCCCTGTGCACCGTCTACCGTTCACCGGAGGATCTGTACACTAGGCTGTTCGACGGAGGGATACGGGCCGGTTTGGCGGAAGGACACGGGCCGGAGTTGCACATGTCGCTGTCACAACACGTGTACAGGCAGTCGTTGTCTGGAGTGAACGTTACACGTGAGTTATACACAAGTTTAGGTTAATAAAGGACGCATCCAAGATAAGATGTCTTTACGTCTACCTATCAACATTGCTTTTTGCCTCTAAAATACGACATCTAACCGCTATGGACAGTTCCCCAAACGTCAATTATGATCATTTATAACAGTACATAGTCAATTTTAATCGATTATATTAGGGTTATGATTGTCAGGTTACAATCTGACCCAGTAAAACCACAAGAAGGCTAACTTCCTGTTTATGATACACCTTATCACACGAACAAACGAAACGTATAGAAAGAGGAGATTGAAGTTTTACGGAACGGTGCATTGTTGCCAGTTTTGGCATAGATATCTTTCAATCATTAAAGTGTCAAAAGTTGTACTTACATTTTCAATACAATGTAAAAGTATACATTTAAGTAAATCGTAAATACTTAAACTAACGCTAGCGTAAAATGTTCCAAACCATTTCCTATCGACGAACGCCTTTGACGACCTAACGAGTTGATGAAGGTCCTCAGACGGTTGATGTTTCCTTCACAATCCTGGAAACACAGACAGGTGAAGGTTTCATTTCGAGAGTTAAAGGGTAAAACAGTGATAACTTCCTTCTATTATCATACTCGATAAGTTTTTGTTTGTAAATTTGATTGATTGATTGATTGATTAATTGATTGATTAATTGATTTATCGATCGATCGATTGATTGATTGGTTGGTTGGTTGATTGATTGATTGATTGATTGATCGATCGATTGATTGATTGAACGATTGATTGATTGACAATTTTAAACACCGTTTCTGTTGAAGATGCTATGCCTATATCTTTTGACCAAAATTGTTTACGTATCTCTTTTTAAAAATACTTAAGCACTCTCCTGCTCCAGTAAATATGAGAAACTGCCAAATATAGTTATCCATGAATGTTATACCAGAAGTATTACAGAAAATAATTTGGCCTTGGATTTTTATGTTTGCTTTTTTATTTTGTCCAAAACACATTTTTGTCACGAACATTTGAAATCATAATTCATTTAGTATACTTCACATGCTGCTACACTTGTGCCGATTATAAGGGTATCAAGATACAGACCTAGCATCTTTAAATGACGAAGGTCCGTCCACCCAACCAACATTCCAGTGTTATCAGTTCTAGCACCTTAATTATCTATCCCACTGTCGATTGACGGTTCACCGAGATTTGAATAAAATCAGAACCGGTCTTAGCGCATATTGTCTGTTTGTAAGAAGCGTTATCAGAATAACAGAAATGTACAATAATGAAAGGAGTTAATAAAAAAGTACGGAACGGTAAATTAGGGCTAGTATTATCAGGCGATAATGTTGCCCTTTTTCCTTAAATATTGCATACTTCCTGTTTTGTGAAACGTGTGACACAAAAACGAAAAGAAAGTACAGGAAGACGGTGTAAATAAGGTGCAAATAAAACATAGGTTGCTTACTGCCGTGTCCATGCACCCAGAGGTGTAGGTGAACTTGGTGAAGTCAAACATCACCATGTTTTTCCACATAAAACACATCTGCAATGACAAAAAAATAATTGTTAAAACGTAGTCGTCAACGTCGTCGCCATGCTGACTGTTCATCTTTGTTGTTGTTGTTGTTGTTGTTATTGTTGTTTTTGTTGTTGTTGTTGTTGTTGCTGCTGCTGCTACTGTTGCTGCTGATGTTGTTGTTGTTGTTGTTGTTGCTGCTGCTGATGTTGCCGCTGCTGTTGTTGTTGCTGCTGCTGTTGCTGTTGTCGTTGTTGTTGTTGTTACGTGAGTTGGGTTTAAACTTGGTTCGATGAAATTTTACACCCTTTCCTTACTATATAAAACATATAAAAACATATCTTATTTGTTTAATCAACGTGCGACAAAAAATGCTGAAACAATCACAATTGAGAGTTTGCATTAGACTAGAAGTAATAGTGCGAGCACCTGCCCCGGCTTGCATCTTGTAGCGTTCTTGCACGAATCAACGGCCATTTCGTCATCACATGACAAACACCACGGCCCAATGGGGGCTCCTGAAAAATCGGCATAGCAACTGACAATAACAAAATACTTCAAAATAACTTTATGTACTCCATTTAGTTTAATTGTTTAATAGTTTCATTTACTTACAGGTGTGTAACTTGTCTCAGTAAGTTTATTAAATACACCTTTAATGCATTATCTGTTTGTTGCAGAAAAAGCGATTATTTATTAACGAAATGGCCAAACTGGCATGTTGATCGCTAGAATGATTAGAAAACGATCTTCAGCTTACCTTGTGCGCATACAGTTAATCCCAAAATAAATACTTGTACAGTATTTATTTTAAAATACATTTGTTTTCGTCCGGTCCGGCTCCACTGTGTACACGGGTACTTGTAACAGATAAAACATTTAATAAAATAAGGTTTCAAGGGGATTTGTCGGATCTGTTTATCAAAAACCTTGTAGCTATCTCACCGAGGTGTTTTTTTGGATCGTTTTGAGATCTCTGTTTAGCTACACGATATTAGATATACACGGAAGTGAAATTTCATCGATTTTACTAGGGATGAGACGATACGGTCATCACACGATACGATACGTATCGATACAAAGGGAGACGATATGGTTATTTTCGATACGATACGATACAATACGGATAATAATTGTAAAAATACA
>Ga0224511_10003502_pt1 | contig 11346 bp, 4 predicted proteins | sample SF_May12_sed_USG_2_FD_169988 | JGI IMG/M metagenome (GOLD analysis project Ga0224511, IMG submission 169988) | Sediment microbial communities from San Francisco Bay, California, United States - SF_May12_sed_USGS_8_1 | ecosystem: Environmental > Aquatic > Marine > Sediment | place: USA...
TCGTTTATGCTAGGTAAATCAACTTGTTCCACCAGCTGCTATCAAAACCCGGAGACACCAGATTTTTCAAATTTTTGCTCAATCTCAGCTTAACTTATTCATTGAGCCTGACACCTAATGCTATTGGACGTGCATCTCTAGGAATATTATTTCTTAAACTAACCACTACTCACCTCCAAATATTCCAGTGGTTTTCACACAGTATATAGCGGAGTTGACTTGGCATTCCGTTGCTTGTAAGAATCGTTCATTATTTCCAGTATCAAAATCCTCCATACATTCAGGGTCATTTTCAGATGAACATTGGAAGCATTTTAGGCCATGGATAGCTGTAGAAAAAAGTATGGGTAATTACCAATTAAAATTTTGCACAATATGCATTTTTCTGTTGTAATAAATGACTTTATTGAAGAAATTTAGTTGCCTTGAGAGGATATACCCTAACTGTTGAGTAAGTTTTTTTTATATATTTGCCCAAATGTGTTTGTTATCTAGATCTATTGTTATGGGTTCGAATCACAGAAAAGTTAATAATGGTGACCTCGGACAAAGTATCCCTCTTAGTCTTAACCAGGAGCAAGGAGCAAACTCCAAGTGTAGCATAAACGAGCCAAAAACCTAGTTAATATTTAAATAAAATTAATAGTTGCTCAGGTTCCACGCCAACTTGGAGTTGAACTTAAAGTTGAAGGCAGTGACTGAGGAGTGAGTGATTGACTGAGCGAGTGATTCAACGGAACGGTACATAAACCCAACTACAAAGCATTTCACTACTTTAACGGACTTGTAGACATATGATTAACTAGTCATTAGGCCGAGCTTGGCGCCAACGGGGAACTAGACTCCAACACCGAAGACGGAGAAGAGAAGCCAGAAGGGTGAAGTGAAACGGAAAGTAGGTCGGAATGCTCTCTACATACATGGCACTAAACACAGAATTCCGAAGAGAAAAACAACGCCACGGTAATCCATGATGTTGTAATGCTACTCTTCTGTGTAGTTCCGTGTTGATACACAACAAACGCCTTCCGCTCGTAGGCTTAGTTAGGTTATAAATGAGTACGATTTTACTCCGATGATTTTTCGCAATTTTCAGACATAGAACAATTCGCCCTTGACCTAGGTAATACTTTTGCCCATTGTTATCCGTGTCATTATTGGCTGAGACGAAGCGAATGGTCCAGTCGATAGCCACTGAATAACGTTAAATATAGACTCGCTGTCGGACGAGCACTTTATTTGGGGTCGCATTTAGCTGCCGCACAATAGTACTACTAGAGTGGCTTGTCAGTCCATGTCGAATGGACAATTCCTAGTTTCGACTGTAGTCCTCAACTTGCACCTGTCTGAAGTGCCAATTCCTCATTGGTGCGCTCAGGCGCCTAACAGTGTTTAGCAAAGTGTCAAACAGAGTGAGTATACTGTACATTAGCACACTGAACACCGCTGTAAGTGTAACTCACTGTAACTTGTAACTGTAAGTGACTAACTAAGTCAGTGAGTGTAATTGCTGGTAACTCAACTCAACTGGGTTTGTTTTGTTACTTTCTTTTCACATTGATGATTGACGTACACTACAGTTACTGTTACACTTAGTATAGTTAGTAACTTAGACTTACGCTTCCGGCTTACAATTACATACATGCATACAATACAGTGAATACACACAGTTAGTTACTGAGTGAGAGTTACACTTACAACTTACACTAAAGAGTAACACTAACAGATAACAATAACATTAACACCTACTAGTCTATTCTATACTATAGTATATTACTTACTTAGTTACTAGTAGTAGTAGTACTCACTGACCTAATACACAGCCGTTGAATCAAGAGCGATAAATATGACACTGACGTGATTAACTAACCACGTCAGTGTAACCAAATCATTATTACAACTATATAGTATATAACTTATAATAGATCTTAACGGGTGAATACTGAATGAATAGGTATTCTTAAAGTTACTCAGTTACTTACTCTACTGAGTCAGTTATGAATTTGTTACTAGTTATTTACCTAGCTAATGTCAGTGTAGCCTTTTAGGTTTAGCTTTTTCAGGTTTAGTTTTTGTCCCACAAATCAATCAAGTTACACTTACTCACACTTACACTAAGAGCTGGTTAGTAGTCAGTTGGACCCTTTTTAGTCAAGATTATTCTATAAATTAGTCTTGACCATACTCCATATCACTGAACTATTAGAACTTACTGGTAATGGTAAGGTACAGTATAGGTAAACCAGATTCAAATGTTCTCGACCTTAGATGGATGGGTCAAACAAGGAAAATCATTTAAAACTACAGCTTAGAGTGACTTTGATCATAAACTGAAAACCTGTGTTTGTAGCTTGTTGTACCCGCTTCATCCCAATGGAATACAACAAAGATGAAAGTTATCGGTGTCTGGAACTTGCGGAGGGATATCTCCGAAAAGGAGACAAGGAGAAAGCTCTTAAGTTGGTACAAAAATCGGCAAAACTTTATCCTTCAGACAGGGCCTCATGTAAGTATAGATGGGAGCCCAATCACATGTAAGCAAATCGAGTCAGCTTAATCATGTGGAAGCTCTTCGCAGTGCTTTTGATAGATTGTCTATTGCCATACTAACTATATCTATGGTATCCTGGTGACCATAACCAGTAGCACCCAACTAACAATGTTTCAGTGTTTGAGCCACTGTATTCCATTAGAAGTGTATATTATATTCCAAAATTCAGGGAAATAACCCAATACTACTAGGCAATTTGATTTTGTATCAGTTGGTGAGTGTATTTATACACACGAACTGTTGAAGCTCCTTGAAATGACCTTTAAAGTTAAATGAATTAGGGCAGAATTGCGCATTTATCCAGGCTCTACTGCAGGGTTGGTTTGCGACGTAATAGTCGACCCAATCCCCAGGGGCATGGATTTGCTTTTGGAATGCATTAAAGAGTGCATTTTCATAATACATTGTAGCGGTGGTAGACATCTTTCATGAATGTGACTTAACTTGATTTGTGCTAACAACTGTCTCCTGTGAAGGGCATCATTATGTCAATTAGGGTAGTTCAATGTGCCGCCAATATTCTTCGAACGCCGTTTAGATGTGGGTCTGGTCTGTAATCAACAGTAGTTCATTACTATGTTCTCGACGGAACTGACATGATCAGTAACGATGCAAATCTACCAACTATTCGCAGACTTGTGACTGCCTAATACTATCGGTAGTTTCGCTATCTGTTTGAGTTTGCCTGTCCTGCTAGACTAAAACAGACGTATCATAGGTAGTTTATAGCAGAGACGCAGAGTAAAATCGTGTGGTTCTCATGCGTCATCATTTTCACTGGTAACATTATGTCTCTCATATTTTAGACATTTATTCAGCCATATTGCATTTTATCACACTCTCTTGGTAAACCCACAGCCCAAACTGAAATGCAAGCTATTGCTTTGCAGAGAAACAAACTAGCCATCGGGGTGTGTGTTACTTGCCCATTATGCCGTATTGATGTCGGGTTATGTATTTAACAATTCATTAGATTGCGTCAGAAAAATCAAGTTTGTCATTGATTGCTGATTATCAATACAGTACTGGTTGTAGCGCTATCGGAGAAGATTGAGCGACTCAGCGACTCGCCATCCAATGGGACAATGCCACCATCTAATGGAGATGGTGTGAAGCACAGACATACAGACCTGGACACCAAGAAACCCAAATATACCAAGGAACAGGTGAATGCTGTCAACAGGTATGGTTACATCATAAGCGCATTGAAAGAAATGAATGTTTTGTTATATAATGTGCGGGGATATTGCTTCTAATGTACTTATTCCGGATAGGTTTTGTAATACAATTTTAGGATTAAACGATGCAAAGACTACTATGAGATTCTGGGCGTTGATCAGGATGTATCAGAAGATACCCTGAAGAAGAAATACAGGAAACTGGCTTTACTCTTCCATCCTGATAAAAATAGTGCTCCGGGAGCAATAGAGGCATTTAAAGGTGAGTCCTGCCTTCCCCTTCATAACCTGATACCCATAGTAATAGATATATAATTCGCTATCGGTCGCAGTGCGTCAAAGACAACAACTAATTAAGTTGCTGCCTGGGCATGTTTTTTGGTAGTGGGAGATAGCCATGCCCATGGTCAGATCCACTCTACCAGAACGCCCGCATGTGAAGCTCGACCTACAAGACTGAACGGTCCTGGTATGTGGGGGATCAGTCAACCTAAGTCATTTGTTTCTGAGTCACGAGAAGGGAGAGGTGGATCTTCAACAACCGGGGAGTGATCTTGACCCTAATTCTCCACTGGTTGGGACCTCCATTGTTTTACATTGTGGTCTTCCGAAGCCACGCTAGCAATTTGGAGTGAGAGGCTTGCTAGAGCCTCATACTAAACTAAAACCACACTATGCTGGCAGTGAGGCTCGAAACCGCAATTCTCAGAATGCAGATTCAAGCTTTTTACCAATTGAGCTAATGCCCATACTGATCTACATCATGCAGGTACATATCATCAGCATGGTATATATTTCAGCCATTGGTAATGCATTTGCGGTTCTGAGTGATGATAAAAAGAGGAGGGAGTATGATCTGTATGGAGAGCAGGAAGCTGCCAAGGGCCAAAGAGAATGGGATTATTCACATGGATGTGAAGCGGATATGTCACCCGAAGAGATCTTCAACATGTTCTTCTCTGGAGCCATGAATGGAGGAACAGCTCATGTGTTTAGAAGACAGCGACAAAGTGAAGAGGTAGAGCAGACCTGGGCTATGATGGCTACATTGTTTTTGTCTGGCTGATTCAACAACTGCTACTGTTGGGTTATGCATTATTCCAGTCGCTCTAGTGTATAATGGTCAATATCAATTCATAATCATGGACGAATTGCTGAGCATAAGTGGGTCCCGCACATCAGGCTGAACGGACAGTTTTGTTCAACGTTTTACCTGGAAACCCGCGCTTCACTCCATCGGAATAACCAATGAGTGCACAACTCCAAAATCTGGCTTTCATGTTTACGAATATGGAATTTGGGTGATTCCACCCCTAATATACAGTTCTATTGTGCTGTTGAGCAAACACCAACCCAATCGAAGAATTTCATAGCTAGTGAAATTTGAAATGCTTCCCGTTGTGCATAAAGGGTACTTCATTTTCTTGTTACAGAGTTGGACCGGCCTTCTCTTTCAGATATCTCCAATACTCCTTCTCGTCCTCTTTTCCATAATCAGCATGATGTATGCCAGTGATAATCCATACAGCTTTGTCCAGGATGGGTAAGTTGAAATTGTACTATCGACAATGGAGATTTAGATGCAAAGAAAACATGTATGCTTCAGTGTAAATTCGGAGCCATATATATGCCTATATCGGGGTCACTACTGGTCAGCTTTTTCTTTCTCAATAGTGACCACCTTTCTACATTATCATCGAGCTACAGATTCTTGACATTGCCCCACCAGTCAAACTATGTGAGCAGACTGGGATGGCTATAAAGATATGTTAAAAGCTCAATTCAATTTGAGACTGAAGAAATCTTTTTAGAAAGTACTCTTATCGAAGGACAACACAAAATCTTCAAGTACCATATTTCGTGAAGCAAGATTTCAATTACTACTTGGCGGGCCTCTCTCGAATAGAGCGAGAAATTGAAGAAAAGTACATAGATAATCTTAGAAAATCATGCATCAAAGAGCGTATGCAAAGTAAGTACAAATTCAACTATTTCAATAGCCCAGAGACTTCATAGAGAGCTGCCACTATGGATATTGCTAGAACTAACAACGGATGCCATCGCTCTTGCTTTAATCAGTTATAGATCAGGTCGCAAAACCAAGTCATATTGCACAGCTTTTGAACACATTTGGAAAATCTGCAATCTCCCTCATATAAAAGGCACGTCAATCCGATCCCATCATTATTTTGCAGAGTAGGTTTACCACACTGCCAATTGAAACAGTACCACCCATCCAAGCGTAGCGGGGAACTAATCTATGCACAATAATTTGCCTTTTAGAAGAGGAGCTTCACAACAGTGGCAGATCTGACCCGAAAAGGATAGACAAGTTAAAACTCAGCAGCTGTATAAAGCTGGAGGAGATATATCGGTGACAGCTGAAAAATCAAAACAGCACCGAGCAACATGGCCTCTGTATACCCAGGATTCCAACGCAACCTCTATTTTCCACCTCTACTGAAATTTTTCTCAATTATCAATTGTAATAAATGTTGTTAAACCTTTGGTATTTACAATTTTATTGATGTACGCCAGGTGACAGAATAATTATGATGACTTTTGGCTCGCCTGTTGGGCCTTAAGTACACGCACAACAATCTTCTGTTCCTCGATCAGAAAGGCTCGAACGATCCTGCAAAACCAAATAGCGGATTTAACAGAGATTAGATACAACTTGGTTTTCAGAGCCCTAATAATATAGACATTCCTAATGATTCGATTCGAAACAGAGCACTAACCTGGTGCGGACACATTTGTGACATCTAGAACCACCATAAGCTCTCGTCACAGTTTTCAGTCGGCGGGACATGCTCATCAGCTGCTTGGGACGAGCTGGGGTGATACCATGCAGCTTCTCCTTGCAGTCACCGCATTTTGGGATGGATCCCTGCTTCTTCTTATACAGGTAAACCAATCGGCCGCCAGGTGTTTTGGACCTATCGGGAGGAGGCATGGGTAAAACACATTCGGACTTGACCGCTATATTGCTATGGAACTGTTTTGGAATCAAACAGTTCAGAAACGCAGTCATAGGATAACAAGGGGGCTCTGGGACAGTGAGAGCATTTCATTGGTTCACTGCTCACACGCTTGGTGTGGACAAGGTGGCCTTGAGCAGGTGCATCGTTAAGAAGTTCTACTTCTAGCCAGAACACAGTTAAAGGCCTCTCAGTTCAATAAACAAATGTATAGCAAGCTATTAACAGGGCAGAGTGAAGAGTCGGTAGACTGAATAGTCCCACAGAATGGGTCGGTCTCGAATCAATAATCTACCACAGCGACCAAAAGGTAACTCTTGAAGACGTTATTTGGACATGTATACACTCAAAAGTTAAATCCCTAAGCTAAAATACCCAATTTTGAATTTAACATTTATACTAGGTAAGTGGTCATCTTCCAAATCAGATGTTGATCCAACCTCCCAGGTACACAAGTAGCCGGCTTGGAGTATATTCAAGTCTACCAACTAATGTTACTCCACAATTATGACAATGCGCAATAATCAGTAAAATGAGAATAACATTTGATTTTACAGTGAAGAGCCAGACTAGAGGTTCACAAAACCAAACCAATTGAGCGTCCGAACTGAACAGTCAGCAACTGAACGTCTGAATGAATGATTCATCGCTTGCCGTAATTTAAACCATGGACGGAGATGTAGTATTAATTGGGAGTTCGACTGAATATAAAATATTATGAGTTTCGCGAGTTTACAAATACATCGGGACGTCTTTTACTTACACTTTGACTTTGTTAGACTTCGTGTTGTAGGACAACCGACGGCGGTACTGTAGACGTTGAGCCATCTGAAAGAGAATAAGTTATAGGTTTACCGGATGTAAAATCAGTCCATGAAAACAAAAAATATGTCATCTATCGTGTAAAGTCTTCTTCCACCTAGACGACAACTTCTGTTATTCGATGACAGTCGATTTCTTCACAAACACCAGAGAAACTTCACGAAAACGTCCATATTTACCTTGGTACAGTCGAAAAGGAGGCTAACCGGAAACAACTGATTGACAGCGATCGCAGTATTGTCATGTGTTTAAGTGTTTTTATCAGTTTGTAAACGCAATCAATTGGGCCTCTGACTGAAGTAACAGATTTTCCACGCCAATATATCGGAAAAGGCAGACAATAGTATCCTTTTCTCTAAATTATCTACATGAGCCAACTTTCGACAATATCGACGAAATAGGCTTGACTTATGTCTAACCTAATCGAGTCATACGAGCACCAGTATTCTGGTTTGACGGCAGACATCACCTCCCAAATAAGCCGCATTCCAAACCTAACCACAGGTAGGCATGATGATGATACGATATCACTATCACCTCAGTGTCACTATGAGTACACAATACCACTAAGAGGAGTAGATCTACCAGTGGTATCAATCATTAGTGACTAATTCAGTTATGCGCTGTAGCTGCCTATTAAATACTCTAATCTAATCTATTGTATTAGTACTAATTATTATTTACTAGTACTACTACTAGTACTAGTAGTATTAGTATTGATGGTAGTACTACTACTAGTGCTACTACTACTACTAGTAGTAGTAGTATTCATATTTCATGTGATTGTACTCAGTCAGTGTACTGACTACTGAGTCAGTACTCAGTCTCAGTCAGTGGTGATACTGGTTATGGTATACTCCGTACTGTTTGGGGGAGAGACATAGAGTGAATTTATTAGGCTCTATTCTTTAGTTGATAATACTAACATGGCCAAGAACTTATTGATTTTGGTCCTTGTCCCAGCATAACTAACTGAATCAGAACTCAGACGATAAGTGCAGCACAGCTACAGAATATACTATAGCAATAGCCAATCATATGCCATGGCGTGATATCATTAACCATTATCATGCCTAACTGCCACTCAACTCTCAAGTCATGATTTAGGCTAGAAATTTCTGACTGTACAAGTGGGATTAGTTGTTTGAGGGATGCGTCATCCAGAATACCATACCTCCTGATACAGCTCTTGAAAGTGGTTCTCGTGACTTCACCACCGTAGTGTTACTATAAGGGCTCGCATTCATTCGCTCGATCATAATTGTGATGCTGGTAAAACCCCTAAGCTGACAATGTTGATCCACTAGAATGTGAAGTAAGGACACTCATAATTACAAATTCCAAAATGACTCGCTACTTGTAGGTTAAAACTGGCGTTGATTAAATTGAAACTTATAACTCTGAGCAGTTTCAGATTACTAATAGTTGCTTCATCCGCTTTAACCACAATTCAGTTATGTGTTGGTGTTCTAATGTTAACATCACGTCTCATGGGTTTTGGGGTGCTGGTACGTCTGGTTTTTTAAAACATTGCAGTATATTTTTTGATGTGTTGGTAAACTGGAATAGGACATTGGACATACCATCATTATTTTAACATAACCGCTTGTTTCCTCAAATGCTGAAATTGAAGTAGTATTACCTGGAGAGGCACTGGGGTAAGTATATACTTATACTGTGTTGTTTATACTCCCGATATTCCCTGTATGGGATCGTGGAGTTTATACTCCCGATATTCCCTGTACGGGGTCGTGGAGTTTATACTCCCGATATTCCCTGTATGGGATCATGGAGTTTATACTCCCGATATTCCCTGTACCGGGTCGTGGAGTTTACTCTCTGGTTGATGGGGAGACTTTGTTGGAGCTCAGGAGTGAATTAAGGTCCGGATGCCTTTCCTGTCACCACCATTGACTTTTCTGGGATTTGAACCCACGACTCACCACCGCAAATTGTGTATTCTAACCACTAAGCCACAGCTGTTCTTCACATATATAAATACAGTGAATTTCGGCTAACTCGACCTCAGATAACTCGAAAACTTGCCTAACTCAAACCAAGTTTCATGGTCCCTGCCTGGGTAATGATAATTTGCTGGGTTTATCTCGAACTTTTCTTCATAACTCGAACTGATACAATGTGGTAAGTGCCATCAAATTACCTTTTCTGTGGCTGGATGTGTTTACATTCTTGTGTAACAAGCTTAATTTCATTGTTTTCTTTTCACATGAGAAGAACATCTCTCAAATTTTAGAAAGTTTAGCCAGGAAATGGAATACACTAGAGCGAAATGGACTCGCTACATTGATCACATGACTGAAACAAAGGGAGAGTATAACTCTTAACTTACACTTTGTTTGGTGGTTCCCTGCAGTTCGAGTTATCCAAGTTTCACTGTAAATCCGCAAAAACTATATTGTTCGGCTGTCTTTTAGAATCCAAGAAGAATGCTGTCAGTAAAGTTGATCGACTGTTGGAGGAGGCCAAAGAGCTGGTAATTATTTAGCTGATCTCACACATGAGTGAGATAGGTTCAGTTTCCGTTATTGACTGAGCGACAGCTAGTTACACAGTACTTGATCAAAGTTTCTCTGATCCTTCTCAAATTTGGCTAACGAGTGACTGTGTTAGCATTGGCCATTAGAATTTTGTAATTAGTAAAAACTCCAAAGGCAATTCCATTGGCTGAGATGGGATACAATCTGTCACAACCACTGGCATATACACTAGGTATAATTTGCCCCCTCCCTATAGGAAACGGGTGGATGCATAGGTAAAAGGTTGTAAGGTTGTCCCATTAATGGCCGTCAGTCAAATGGCTGTTAAAGAGCCAGTTTGTACCAACAATGGTGTAACTGAGGTGGGATGCCTTTCCTCTTTCTCATCGCCTTCACCTTCCCCAGCTCTAAAGATAGTCAGGTACCCATTTACTGCAGGGTAAACATAGAGAGTTATTAAAAAATCGTGTGAAATTCAAACCTGGGACATTCAGCACCAGTGGTGAGCACTCTAACCACTATGACACAGTGCCTCTCCAGGTGGCTGCATAACAAATCTCAACAGGGGAGTCAATATGCTAGACCATGTTGCGGATTTGAGTCACACCAGTGCGCGTGTGCGCGCGTATGTGTTACCTAGTAACCTAAGAGTAATTTAGCCCATTTCCTTTATTTTGCAGTGGATTCGTCCTGTTCCTAACAATAATACTCAAGGCCAATTTGAAGCGTTTTAGGTCATTTGAAGTGTAATATTTTTCATATAAACCTAGCTGAATGCTTCTTGCAGCTGGAGCAGATGGATCTAGAAGTGCGAAGTCTACCTCAAGCTGTGCGGCCAAAGTTCTCAAATAGGTTTAGATCATATGCCAAGGAGTTGGAGAGACTGGAAAAGGAGTTTGTGAGTAAAATAAGTGTAACTGTGGGTTCGTGGTGGTGATTTGCTAAATGAAGAAATGTCACAATTATGCGCATTTGCATCACCATTTTTATGCGTCTGAACCCGTTTTGGCCGCATCTTTTGCTTACCTGCTCAAAAGCGTGACTGAAAAGTGCTATTTCAAAAACCATCTATGTAGGCTGCACCCGAATGTGATTTAGATCACTTGAACAGAATTTTGCGACAAAATGGGCACTGGCATGCTAGTTTAGGCAATGCCAATGCCAAACAGTCATGATAGCTCAGTGGAATAGCTCACTGTCTGTCCTCCCTGTGGCCCGGGCTTAATTCCCAACCAAGGCGGAGTATTCCAAGGGATTTTTCCCTGGCTGATCACACTCTGCCAACCCGTCCTGAGCCAGCGTGGCAGAAAATGGCT
>Ga0224511_10003503_pt1 | contig 11345 bp, 6 predicted proteins | sample SF_May12_sed_USG_2_FD_169988 | JGI IMG/M metagenome (GOLD analysis project Ga0224511, IMG submission 169988) | Sediment microbial communities from San Francisco Bay, California, United States - SF_May12_sed_USGS_8_1 | ecosystem: Environmental > Aquatic > Marine > Sediment | place: USA...
CACCGGGGCCCACCGGCACCCACCGGGACCACGCCGTAGCGACGCCGGCAAGCACCGCATTGAATCGGGATACACCGTGTTAAACCGGCGTTCACCGGGATGTGGCCCCGGTGGTTTCAAAATTTTAAAAACTTCCGGGACTCGCCGGGACGCACCGGGCTGAAAAACAACGCTGGCTTATTCCGGGGCATCACCGTAGCTCTTCCGGCATGAACCGTATCTCCACCGTAAGAACACCGGGCGAAACCGTAGCAAACCGGCATGAGCTGTGTCCACGGTGGAGATACGGTAACTCATGGCTTGGCCACCGTGTGTCACGGAGAAGAGCCGGCGTAGCTACGACTCGAACTACGGTTTGGCACGTTAGCAGCCGATGAATGCCGATAAAGTTACGGTGGAGTTACGGGATGACTACGGTATAAGCCGGTGTACGCCGATTCAACAAAGGGAACAGTATTTAAACCATGTTTACTTATGTTTTAATCAAGTTATTTGAATTATTTTTAATAATTTCTTTATTCAGACTAAGGCGGGAATAGAAAGGTTAAGTTACGTTGATTACGCCATCATCTATCTTCTCTCCCACTCGCATTGCTGTTCTTTTTGCCTAATTATGTAAATTGAGTTCTGTACCTTGCAAATCACATTTCTGTTATAAGGTTCAAGAAAACATCATTGATATTCGTATGCTACCGTGAAACACCGGGGCTTTGCCGTCCGACTTCCGTGACCCGCCGCAGTGACACCGGGACTCTTTCGCCGGTTCCCGGGGCAGAACCGTGGTGTATCGTGACACGCCGGGACACACCGTAGCCCCTCCGGATCTACACCGGGAATGCACCGTCGCAAACCGTAGCATTACCGGGACATACCGTGATAAATTTGTGCCCCAAACCGGGCCTGGTCCGTAGCACTGCCGGGAATATATGAACGCACTTGAATTCCGTCCCGATTCGTCCCGGTTCGCCCCGGTCCGCCGGCTGTAAACTGCCGGGAGGCACCGGGGCGTACACCGGGACAGTGTGAACCAGGCTTAATTATTTCTTAGCAATGTTCATACCGAAGATGCTAATGTGCCACTCACTCGCGAAATAGAAATAAGGTCTCGTTTCACAATGCAGTTATGTTATGCACTTAAACATACGTATTGTTAATTTAAGCACTTAAACATACGTATTGTTAATTAAAAATACTAACTAAATAAAAAGAATATCGCAACACGATAACATATTGTTGTAAGCATAATTATAATGACGTTGCTGAATGCAAGTCTTCGTAAAAATGGTTCATTTAATGTAGACGTCATTTTGCATAATTTACAACGTCGTTGTAATCAAGATTTAGTATTTCATGCGTTGAACTTATTACGCTGTAAAATCGTTAATATTAGTCAGAATTTGAAAATGTTTTCGGTTTAATGCATTGGAGATGTTGCACGTTCCGAAAATATAAAAAAAGTAAAAATCGAAAAAAATGTCATTAAGCCCGGTTTTCACAGAGCCTGGCCCATTTATAATGTTTTTTGACACTAAGTTTGGGATTTCAGTTGCACATAAGCTGGAAAGGTTTATGGCTATTAAGAAGGTCGTGACAACATGTGTTAAGATTTCGATGTACTTAACCCATCCCCTTGCCCCAAAACAAGAACGCACACTGTGGACTTTCATATATTAATTCCGGTACGGAGGACCTTATGCAATATGATAACATTTGGCAGTCACAATGTTTTGTTCAATACTCCTTGTTTTAACAACAAAACAGACATATTAAATATTTAGGTGGGACCCCAGATATTAAGTCAATTAGGGCAACAGTTATTATTTCATTTTTTTTTCATTTGGAATTCCATAATATTAGACGTTGCAAGTAGATAAAACATACTTGTCTTTAAATAGGATACAAGACGACCATACAAGACACGTAAATAGGTTAACTGTATCTGTCTTCCATGAAGTACATGAGTCAAGTTTGAAACTCTGTCCGCGGATTTTCGGGGACAATATAGTGTATATATTCCAGTTTTACTACAGGGAACTCGACAGTTTAAAGTAATCGACAAGTCTGGATCATCTATATATATTTAGTTTTTCCTGAATGATATAGTATTTCGATATTTTGATATGTTGATATATCCTGATCTTTAGCTGCTTCAAGTTTGATGTTGGCTGTTGAAACTTGATTTACAGAAGTCGTGATCACGAACGGGAGAGTGAAAGTACCAGAAAATTGTTTTTTACATGACCCTGCTAAAATTTCCATTTGACGCTTTAATTTCAGCAGCAAAACATGTTTTTATTGCTTATAAATGTATGAAAAATGTACCACTGACTAAGATGTTAAAGATTGGTGATTACAAACAATTGTATGAAATATGTGCTGTTAATTCGACCTAGTTCATATATGCTAATTCGTGGTTAGCTAAAGTGATGGTGTGAATGTTTGGTAAACCCGATTTTGACATAACCATATAAACAAACATTATAAGTGGTGTTATGTCAAAATCGGATCTACAAGATCGCTGTTAGAATGTGATGCAACCAGAACCATTGATGGTTTCGCGTTAACGATCGCAAGCAAAGTGCGAGCCGTTGATTTGTTAAAATGGAGATTTGGTCATCAACACAGTAAAAAAAAAACCAACACGCACGCCAATCGCTAGTTAAGTGCAGGCATTATATATGACGAAGGATCACAGCGGTCATTCATGTATATCACGCAAAAACTCTCAGAGAGCCTTCAACTTCCGAATACTGAGCATTTCGTCAGTTGGTGGCAATACAACGCAGACACAGGTAATTAAAGGCACCATCTTTGTTTAGATAGGTGTAAATGAGAAGATACATCTGCATGTGTTGAATTTCCCCACCATTGCGAAACCATCGACATCAGCATGACGTCACTTGCTGTCACGTTTCCAACCAGCGAAGGCTCAAAGTGGCCCAGTCTGTTTCAACAAACGTCAAACTAGACGGAGGAATTCTCGTTGGTGCTGACCACTACTGGGCCATTATAGCAGGCACGGTTATTCGTGGAGACGGTCCCACAGATACAACTCTGCTCCGCACATTAAACATACAAGCAACCCCAACTACACAAGAAGCGTCACGTACAGAGGCTATGGTGTTTAGACACATTTTGTTGTAGACATGTTAGACCACAGAAGCGACAACCAACGCCCGAGTCCTACTTTAAGACGTGCCAATCCGACAGTGTAGTACAACGACTATATCATTACGACGGGTTCCTTGCCAACCTGTCTGGAAATACGCATTTACTACGAAAAAGAAGAAACAAAAGTGTGCGCGTTACATGAACGGACCTGAGCACGCGTTGTGCTATGAGATATTGTTATTTTTCTAAATCCCCGTAAGTGTCACAAGACAGTCACCTTTTTGTCTTCAGTAAATACAATACAATGTATGATATTCATCCGGCGCTTTTCTTTGTTGTTGGTCAGTTAATAATATATATGAGGCTTTGAAAGAAAATGTGTATGTATTGGACATACCTGTTGACGGTTATTGTATAAGTTATTGTATCTTGAGAACGTTTTGACCATATTGATAACAAAATTGTTTAAAAATTAAATAGCGAGCAAAGCCAGTGAACAAAATTGTGTAAATTAAGCGTTTGTGGCATAAAAAATCATCAGGTCCGCGTTAGGGGCACCGGGTGCACTCCTGGATCCGCTAGTGAAAATGCTTTTCATTTTATGGATACAGATTCATAAGAAACGTTTGGTCTAAAGTACACGTCCGGTCTTGTTTTTAAATAAACTCGTCGCCTTATTTCCACAAACCCATATGTCACGTAAGTAAGTTTTGAGACAATAAACTTTTAAAGTTTGAAAGGCTAGAAAATGGTAATACTTAAAGATTACGTCATGAAACTGCGCATACAAAGACGTTGGTATTGAGAGAAAACATATATGAAAATGTATAAACAAAAGATATTTGTGACAAACAAAACGAAAACAAAGACAAATTTGTATTTAAAAGTTTGATGGCTGAGATGGACATTTTTTGTCAAAGGAAAATTGTCTGACTGTTTAGCGCTTCAAAAATAAAATCTGTTTGCACGAACAAAGCCATAATGGATAGCGATATCATGTTCAACACTTGAAATGTTAAAATATTTTGACACAAAAGACAGGAAACAATGTATCATTAAGATAAAACAACACGGGTGGAGAAGAAAAATATTACGTGGTCACAAATGCAAACAAAACAAAATGACCATCACCTTAGATAGTTGGTAACACGATAATAGTTTGAAAGTGTCTGTAGAAAAAAAGTCATGAGTATTGATATAATATAAGAATTTACAGTAGAAAGACAACCAGCGAAGTTTAAAAAGCTATTTTTTAATGATGCGCCTCTTCACTCCAGTTATACTGCATATGCGTGTAGTTTCTGAAGCTATACTACAGCACAGTATGGACAGGGGCATTCAATGTATAAACCACGAAAATAGTCGCAATTGGCATGACAGAAACAAACAATTTGTTGAATTTTGCGTAGGTCGCATTTTATTTCACCTCGTGATCCCCGAAATGTACATTTTTTTAAAATATTTATTTCCTGAATCACTCGGTGAAGTAAAATGCGATCTTACGCAAAATTCAACAATTTTCTTCTATGTATTGAAATAATTATAGAAGCTGTTACCGCCTCAAAATGGCTTGTTGGAATGTTTTGTGTCAATATAATATAGTCCTTGACACTGATATCAATAGACAGGGAAGAAAAATACCTTCAAATGACGCACATCTGTTTTATGTTCCTTATTTAGTTAAAAATATATTTAGTTTTAATAACAAGTAGCTTACATATATAATACTGACGATAAACGCATACTTTTGTATATTTCTTTTATTGTGGGCTAAATTGTCGGTTGACATCTCTGGTGTAAATTAATATAAGAATTTGATTAAATTTCGTTTTTTATATGCGACACATTGTAGAAATTTATTTATAGGGCCACATAACGAAAGGATAAACATCGCGTTACGGTACGGTCACAAATAATACTGCCGCCACCATACAGGCGAAGTAGGAATCGATGCCGCCATAGAACTTCATCGATTTGCAACCTACAGGCGAATTTAGGAATCGCAAGGACAATTTGCATCATTGTTGATATGTTGTCTTGTGTGGTCATAAATTGTACTGGCGACGGTCCGCGAATAAAAATAATAATAATACTAAAAAAAATTGATGATGATGATGTTGTTGTTGTTGATGATGATGATGATGATGATGATGATGATGATGATGATGATGATGATGATGATGATGATGATGACGATGATGATTATGATGAGGATGATGATGATGATGATGATGATGATGATGATGATGATGATGATGATGATGATGATGATAATTATCAACCAGGTCACATATATATGCTAAATTATGTAGGAACTGGAAAAAATTACCTTATATTTTACACCATGTTGGCCTATGGCTATGGTATCAAATTCCAAAGAAGTGAACATTGTATGATTTATTAGAAAATGTAAAGCTTTTTATAAAACTGTTTCATATTCGTTTACGCTTTATAAACACGGCGGGGATGTGAACAAAGAACCAATTGTTTAGAGAAAATTCGCAAAAGTCCAAGAGGAAACTGTTTGAAATAGGACACACATTTAAGTAAATGTTTGGGAAATATCAAAGTACCTCCCCGATTACACCCAACCTTTAAAGCAAACAAAATGAAATAGAAACATGTTTTTCCAAGCTATATAGGCTATAGAATGACGAATGTATAGAGTTTTTAAGGTCACTAAATGGTATATACTTTATACTTCAACTTTGTATGCCCCCACATAAAGTGGGCATTTAGATTTGCCCCTGTCCGTCTGTCCGTCCCATAATGTTGTATCCAAAGGAGTTTGAGCTATAGCTATGGAACTTTTTATGGATGTTGGCCTTGAAGAACAATCTTTTACATTATCTTCTAACCTGAACCCCTAGGACCTGATTGCACTGGTATGAAGTACACCCGTTGTGTACACACCGGTATTACTGACCCGTGTTTTAATGACTTATGAATCATGGGATCGCACTACTTTCACTACTATAATAATGCAGTGACGTCACCAGACTTTGTATTTATGGATAAAAATGAATACATTACATGTTCTCTTTTGCAAATTCTGTACGCAGGTAAAGCATTGGACAGAGGGTGATTAAAAGGCAAAAGGTGCATAAAGAGCTGGGAATGATGAAATGATGAATAATACACAACGACTAAACACCACATGTGCAATGTTAGTCATTTGGTCGGTTTTTAAATAATCGAGGGGTGAATTAACAGACCCATTTACATACTAAAATCAGTCGACAGGTAAAAAAATACAACCTACCCTCCTACATTTTTCTAGCCATGTTTCCTGAACCAAGGCATTTTTGGCATAATATAACACATTCCCCATTTTAAAGGAATTAAGAATCTTTTCATTAAAAACTGCATATAAATAAAATAGTTTACCCAAAGTTTTAATGTTTCAACTTCCCATCCATTTTGAATAGAACAAATATAAGCACGCATACATGTTTCTAGGTGGGCACCAGTTTCTGAATATTATAACAAACAAACAAACAAACAAACAAACAAACAAACAAACAAACAAACAAACAAACAAACAAACGTATAGTTCTTAAATTGAAGCTTCCGACAGAATTGGACTTTATTATAAAAGTTGGTGTTGCTGAAAATTGTCATAGCAGTGAAAGGATGTAGGAGGCCGGTAGAAATTGTTCACGTTATTTAGTCAAGTTTGACACTTGGTGACAGAAACACCATAGAATACTAACACCAGCTCTATTTCCACTACATTTCTTTTCGAAATTTCAATTAATAAAACTGATTCCTAACCAATTGCTTAATTAAAACTGTTTTTCAGAATGGCAGCGTCATCCACCGGTAAAAAAAAGAGGAACTTCTTACAACTGCACAGACTTGTGCTGGACTCTACACGCGTCCTTAGAGCCAAGTTTGACTCATTTGTACCACCAGGTACCATCAAAACATGGCTGCCAAGTGACAAGGACTTGAAAAGAGCTAAGCTGACAGCTAAACAGATAAGTCACATAAAACGGCATCCAGTATCAGAGGAGTTCGACATCTCTCTGTTGACGTCTCTTTTGCGAAACTTCTGTTATAAAGCGGACCTTAAACATCCGCTTTGGGACGAGACAGACAACAGAAAAATAGTACCGTCATTGACAGGAGAAATCGCAGACGTTGTTAGGATAAGAAACCTGAGAAACGAGGTATGTGTGATTAGTTGAATATACATGTCAAAGATCACCTTCAAAACATATATGATAGTTTTACCTGGTATAGATGTCATGAGTTTATATTGTGTAGCCTTAACATTGTCATAATTGTGTCAAGGCCTGAAATTTTGGATCCACACGACAAAATGACGTCACTGAGAAAAAAAGCAAAAATAACGATCATAACAATCTAGTATTTAAGGGTAGTTTATCAGCTTACAAAACTGGTTCCTTGTGAAATATATATTAAGAATGAAATATTTTTGTGCAAAATTATGACCTAATATTAACCACAGAACAGACGTATTTATAAACAAAAAATGTCTTTAAAAAAGACAAACGGCGTCGGATTAACAAAAAAGAAAGAAAATAGATCACAAGGTAAAGTACTTGTACAAAAATCTTACACAGATGACAGAAAACTTAAAATGAATATTGTCAAGTGGACGGCTATTTTGGCAAAAAAACAACAACAACAAAAAAATCAAATATAAAAACCCTTTCCGGAGCCGGGGATTGAACCCGTGACCTCTTGCATCCAAAGCGGATGCGTTACCACTGCACCACCGAGTCAACTGAGAGTATCGATTGTAGTCAAGCTATTTAGCTGTTTCGACGCAATGGGCCGAAACGTAAATTAACAAAGCCAAATTTGCAGTCCAGACTATTTTAACAAATTCATTTTTCTGTAATATTTTTGCATTCAGGGATAACTTTATTTGGCAGTTTCTCATATTTACGGGAGTCGGTTTCGCTGCTTAAATATGATTAAAATGTAAGATTTAAACAACTCTGGCCTAAAAGATACAGACGTAGCATCTTTATTTCATTACTTATAACAGTGGAGTTTTACCTCTTAGATTCAATTAAATTCCAGAGTTATATCTGACCTTCTGCAAATTTTACAGCACAAACCTATTTTATGACTCAAACAATCGTTCAGATTGATGACTCAAAGTGTAAACCCCGGAATTTAGACGTAGCGAGGCGAACCTAATAATTATTGGGTAATATGTCAGACTTTTTACTATAATCCGGTTCACATATGGAGACGTAATTCATTTAATCCATAAAATATTTTGTTTGACACGTAACTGTATACTGTTTCAATATAAAAACACTTTAGAAAGCAATACCCCCAAAAATTAATCTACGAATGAAGCATAATTTCGTAAAACACTTGCATTACAATAGCGTGGCCTTAATTTTTTCGCGCGTACCAGGTTCATCCAATCGAAAACGGGATTTTCTCTTGTTTCACCACACGTCATTTTTAGTGGTTATGAAATCATCCAATAGAAAGGCGGATTGCTGAAATCCCCGACAGACGTCATTATACAGAAATGTAGGTCAAAATCCAGCTTCGACAGCTTACGCCGAAATATATGTTACTACTTGACATGTACACCTTGTATTTCAAAGTATTGAAATTAACCCAAATATATTGATTTTAATGATTATGATGATGATGATGATGATGATGATGATTATGATGATGATGATGATGATGATGATGATGATGATGATGATGATGTGATGATGATGATGATGTGATGATGATAATGATGATGATGATGATGATGATGATGATGATGATGATGATGATGATGATGATGATGATGATGATGATGATGATGATGATGATGATGATTATGATGATGATGATGATGATGATGATGCTGCTGCTGCTGATGATGATGATGGTGATTATGATGATGATGATAATAATTTATTCTGTACTTAAACAAATTATCTACTGAAATATATCTTTCAAATGATATAACATGGTCAATATCGCTGAAATAGCCAATTGGTCCAGAAATGTCAGACTAGTACACACATGAATCATGAATCATAATCGTGTGACAAGTTCAATAATTTTGGATGTTTTATTTTTTTGCTTATTCTTTAATTATTTTATTTTATTTTGAATTGTTGTGCTGCAAAAACGACTGTTTACGGGCGAAGAGTCTTTACAAAATTACATTTTAGGGCATAGGAATATTTACTGTTGTTATCCAGTTTTGAGCACGTGGCAAAAGTTATCCATTATGTTTGATACTTGGCATAGTGACATTGCGCATACGTTGACAGTAAAAACAACGTTATGTTTAGCACTAACAGTAATTAACCATTTTAACAATTTTGTTCTAAATGTTTAAGTCACCATGGAAACGATTGCTTAAAAAAATATTTGAACATAAAAAGCGCAACGAAACGCATCCAATTAAGAACAAAAATCGACGAGTAACTTAAGCCGCGCTTCTTCACGTTTCCCTTAGTTAACAAACTCCATATGCATATGGATGTGCAGGTGGAGTCACATTTGCGTGATTTTGGCGCACTTATTTTATGCACTTCCGGTCTGATCAGGATGTTTTTATTGGTGTTTGAGTGACGACTTTATCATATTCAACATAAACATAGTCTAAACATTGCCAATGTAAGATAGAATATCTTGTTATCTTCATCTACTCTGGACAAGGTTTAATCAACAAAATCAACAAGGTCACAGAAAAAATGGTTATAATTAGTGACGTCATCAATAAAAATCAAACGCCTTTTGCTTTTGATTATGTCCAGAAAAAAATTGTTAGATGGTTTGTTTTACATTTATGTTATATATAGGATAAAAACATTTTAGCAACCCGTGATAAAATTAGCTTGTTTTGAATAAACGTCAAATAGCTTCTTAAGACCTTCTGCACGTGCATACGATTCTGCAATAATTTGATAACATATTTTGACTTTCACCTCTTTTTTTTCAATTATTTAAAACCAATATTTTTACATTTTAGAAAAAAATGGCTAGCGTAAAGACGTAACGTTAAAAAAGCATGCTGAAGCGATCTAAATTTCAAAATTTCAAGAATCTTTTCAAAGACGATAGATTGTAGTGACATTTTGTAACTAAAACTATTGAACACAGGGGCGTGACGTTCCGCTCAATATTGGCGTTCATTGTGAAAATTGACGTATCCCTGTTACTTAATGTTTGATAAAAAAAGTTATGGTTAATCATTTTTTATAAATGTTATATCAACGGAAACTGTAATAAATTCTTTTCCAGATGATTGAAATGCATTTATGATGTATCATTTAAAAATATGTTTTATTTAGTGTCAAGTTATAGGGAACGTCAGAAAAACGTCATGTAAGATGTAACAAATCTTACTAAAGCGCTATTGAAAATATCGTTAAAAAATAACAAAACGTCAATAATCCGCCAATTATTGATACTGATTGACGTGACGTCAACCGAACAAGACGTCAAAACAAGTATTCGACGAAAATCAAGTTAACAAGCGGACGATGCTGTTTTCAAGCTTGTAGACTGAAACGTAAGATTTCGTTTTCTTGTTTGATGTTGTATTAAATGTGATCTGAATTTAAAAAAAATAATTACAAAATTTATAAAAACAGCTCAGTACAAAGTACATTTATTGTAGTTTTGATTTATGTAAATGTCATTGTAGTTTGAATTTGTATAGCATGTTTAATTATTGCATTTCTGTATCTAGCGACAATGTCACACATGACAAAAACGCGCAAAAAGTAAGTTTTGTAAGAAATTAATGGTCAATAAAACCGAAAGCGTACATTTATTTACATTAAAAAAGCCCACTTCATAGAAGTACATTACTTAGCTATAAGAAAACATGCATACAGAAGATGTTCAAGGATGTATTGGTTTAAGACAAAACATTTCGCTAATCTAGCTGAATTGTCACACTGACAAATAAACGTAACGTCAGCGTTACGTTCATAAATATGGTTCTTATCACATAACAATTCCCTTTTATATCAGAAAGATTACCGCATTTTATAACTTAAGAACATACTTTTACTATATTTATTCTAATGTATACTAGAAATAAATGTTTCTGAGACGTTTTATTTATGTATTATTCAGATGAAATTTGCCACCGGGGCCCAAAAGGCGGCCTACTACCGCGAGAAAAAGAAGAACGAAGTAAAAGCTTCAAAATTAAAATATTATAATGAAAATGCAGACAAGATTAACAGGAAAAGATCTCGGCCACTAGAACCCAGTGT
>Ga0224511_10003504_pt1 | contig 11344 bp, 1 predicted proteins | sample SF_May12_sed_USG_2_FD_169988 | JGI IMG/M metagenome (GOLD analysis project Ga0224511, IMG submission 169988) | Sediment microbial communities from San Francisco Bay, California, United States - SF_May12_sed_USGS_8_1 | ecosystem: Environmental > Aquatic > Marine > Sediment | place: USA...
TTAAGCAAATGCACAATGTCATGAAATTCAGTATGTTATGTCGATTTTGCATTTAACGACATTGCTTTACAGGCATGTGAATATTGCTTTAATTTGAAGCTTGCACGTTCTTGATTTCAGACAAAATGTCTACTTGCAGAAATATGTTTTAGGATAGCGTAAGTACATTTAATTCATGGTTCAATATCAAAACTGGTAGTAAAACATTAGAGGAAATATATTAGGCCAAACCAGGCGGAAAATGCAATATTTATTGTGTTAAGCCTTCTTTCAGAAATAAAATCGCATAATTTACATAAGTAAGCAGCGCAAAACATTGACCTTCCCTTAACATTGTTTTACTCGAATTCTTCATTTTATTAAAATAAATATATGCTATCACGCAGCTTTAAATATTAAGTTGTTGCATAAAAATGTACTTGTTACGTTTTGTTTTTATCGTATAAGTCATTCTAAGTTGTATAACTGAATATTTTGAATGTTTAGCAAAAACGTTCGGTTATAAATCTTGTTTTTTTTCTAATGAAAGTCGTAGGCCGTAATATGTTTTTGTAACCAGGGTACTTAATTACTTTTGTCAAAGCACACAGCAATACACAAAACAATATATGATGTATTCTTTTATCATACATATTTATACTCAGACACGACTCAAAGAAAGCCATTTTAATTGTGAAGGAAAACCAAACGATTTAGACTAGACAATGCAAAATAGTTATAGAAGAAACACGCATTTATACCATTAACAATGTTATTTCTGAGAAAAGTAGAACACATCACCATGTGTTGATCACGCGCATTAGAACGATTTGCTCGTATTTACGTGACGAATTACAACACGTACAAATGAGATTTCGAGTTTAAATCGAGCTTAGAATTTATTTTGCATATAATTTTAACTCATATACTTTAAAACAGCGTTGAAGTTGGAGACAAGGAAAGCTGCTTGGTTCAAATTTGAGCCTCAATCACTGATCACGGAAAGCCCTTACATGTTTGTTACCAAGTGGGACATATGTGTTTCATTTTTACTATATAAATAAGCAAAACTAACAGCACTCGGGATCTAACTTGGTCCTCCTCGACTACAACGCTCAACGATGACCACGCTGAATTGCCATTCAGAGGACTTTGAAATGATGACAGAATAGTTTATAAATATACATTTGTAACTTACACAATTTTGAAATGATGAAATGATAGTTCATTTATATAACTTACACAACCATTAAACGTTTTTCGGGCTCAAATGAAAACCTGCAATTTTCCACGTTAAGTAATGAGAAAAAATTGTGTTGAAAAATAAAATTTCTAAATATCCGACAGCACAGCTAAATATTTTGTTGTTTAACATGTACAAATATAACATTTCCAATGACTTTGAAATATTTTTCATCTTCTTTAAATCTGACAACAAACTTCTCTTAAAACTGATTAAATATTATGTTTTACATGTTTGATTGAAAGGTTAATGGGTTTTCTTGAAAGAAGCTCTAATTTGACGTGTTGTAGTTTAAGAAATGATACGTTAGAGAATGAAACATAATTATACTTGAATATCAAGTAACACAAACATGTTTAAGACATAACACTACATAAAATGCCGTTCTAAAATATACATCTTTTTATATACACAATATTTTAATTTAAAAGTTGAAATGTATATCACAATACCTAAATCATAGGACTGTTCACGGCCTTTCGTCTTACCTTTACGTCAATTAATATGTGTCCTAATATCCCTTCATTCCTGAATCAATCATTCTTAAGCATTCCGTCAAAAAGCACTTCACGCGATTATTACTTAACACATCAACGCTTTCTATGACCAAATCAAACGAGAAAACATTCATTTAGTTATTCAAAGAACGCATTTACAGTGTTCCGTATAACGTTTCGCATCCGTTAAACTTTCCCGAGAGAACAAGACTACCACCAATGCAACGCGGTTTGAACTGTATCAATTACAAGCGAAGACTATTTCGCCCGGTGCCATGTCGCTGAAACTATTTGCCTTCCACTGAAGCAAGTGGATTCAAATGTATTGCCTCTTGCCGACCAACGGCAGACGCCTATAGGCCATACGTCAATGGAAAATCGACACAAACATTTGCAAATGTTGCTTTTCGTATTATTCTTTTCTGGAGTTTCAGAAACCTTACAAAGTATGGAGTTTATAAGAAACGTGCTTTTCATTTAAATATTCAGTTCATAACTTTAAAGACATATTTGATGGGTACAGACAACCCGGCTTTATGCGAAAAGGCCATTTGATTTTTTCCCTAATAATTCAGCTGTGTTTCGTTTAAAAGACCGGCCAAAAGATGAAACTAAATCGAATCGTTGAAAATATTTTGTTAATATAAATTGAGGAGATATTTAAAGGAGCTAGAGCACAGAACATTTTGTATAAAAGTACTTATCTTAAAATATGATTTAGGTAAGAGTCTTAGCAAGGAAATGTGAAGTAAAATGGCTGACACTAAAAATAAATTTGACTACATATTTTAAAGATGAAAAATACATGTAATATGAGGTAAATCCTTTTTGTGTCCGTGGACAAGAAATGATTTCCTCTCATAATGAATGGTATATTGGAAATGTCCTGGTTTGTGTACATTTTTCTTCAAAACTAGCACAGGGTACCTAATGTTTATGCTCTATTACGCAGTTATTTAGACTTTTAGAGATAGTTTAGATTTTTTTCCCATGTTAATGCCCAAACCGATCTCTGGTGACTTTAAAGAAAAACGAAAATTTAAATAGGCGCTGAACCTTTCTACAAATAATAACGATAACTGTAATGTGTGAATTAAAATGTAAAGTTACAGGCTTCTTGCTATCTGCTTTACATATCAAGGTGACGGTATGTGTCGTAATACCTAATGTTTTTGTTAAAGTCAACTTTAAAAACTTGAACACATTAGACATACTTTTTTCCGTAAATATCAGAAAACAAAAGTGTCATTTCTATAACAAAATACATAAACAACGCAATAAAAGAATGATATGAAATACATGAACACATGTTCACATATAATAATTAAGTTATATACATACATATCCAGTAAATATTTTACATATTGTAGTATAATATTTTGTGCTGAATTTTAGTTCACATTAAACTCATTTATTCATATAAAATAGTCTTATTTAAAATAGCTATTTTAAAACTGTGTAGACAAACGACTGCAATGGGTGTCTATGATACCATTGGAACAAATATACAAAATGTTGACTGAATGACAATGACAGTTGAAAACAAATGACCACCAAACAAGTAACCACAATATTGGGAACACAAACAGTAATAATAACAATAATTATGCATCACAATAACAATGATATTGACCATGTTTTAAATATGAATGGGCATTGCTTTCCGTTTGTTTAGTAACATGGTACATGTACATGTAAGTAAGTAATTGATCCTTTAATTGCGGATGACGAAGGGTCAAAAGGCATTATGGAATATAAATTGTATACATATTTTTGTACCTTTGTACACATGGTATGAACTAAAACACTATCCCATTTAGGACATATATCAAAACGCAACAAAACGCACAGTATCTCGCGAATACTCCAATATATCTAACATTTTAAAAGGGCTTGCAAATCATTTCTGAAGCTGGGATTAAGGAAGGCATATATTATAGGATTTGCGACGTTGTATGTGAAGTACAGGTAGAAGATAATAGGATTCATTGCGATTACATTCAGAGCCATCAACCAAGCAGGCAGAAACGCTGCTATGTAGGTCACGGCGACAACAGACAAGCAAATGGCTGTTTTCGTATTCGCCATTCTCAATTTTTCGAGTTTGGCTCGCGATACGCCAGAGGGTCTCATCAGCGATTCCTTGTCACTCGTACTCGAGGCCTTGTCTTTAGTGTCCTGTTTAGAGCCGTTCTGTGCTGATTTATCGTGCGGTTCAAGCTTAAAAGACTCGTCTCTTTGATTCCGAGAAACTGGTGATTTGTCTTTATCCTTCCCTGTATGGTTAAGCATCGTAAATTCCGTCTGCTCGTGGTCATTATTTTCAACGTTTGGGACGTTAATAGGCCCGAGGAAACCACAGCAAGAATTTGACAGATGCAGTCGCTTGCGTCGACGTCGTAATACCGATCGATAGATGATTAGATAAAGTATGATAACAATGACCGCGCATACAGCAAAATAGGCAGAATAGACCTTCTGAAATACGTTGAAAACATCTTTACTGACTAACAGTAAGTTCTTGAAGCAAATAGTTTCACGCACGAAGTACACGTGCGTGTTGTTTTCCGTTTTGTTGCTATGGAGTCCATCGTGATAGGTCATGTTCGAGACAACGGCTTGTATCAGTAACGCTGAAAAGCTGCTATTTGCGTCGTGATGTTTGCTGTCAATCATTTGAAAAATGTCTTCTGTGATATTTTCCCTTTTATACGTTCCATAACTTAGCGACAACGGCAAACTGAGGCAGCACGAAGCGATAGCTAATACACATACAGAAATCTTCGCCCGTGGCAGGGTCATTGTATTCTTGAATGGGTGAACAATGCAAAGATACCTATCTACCGCTATCGCTACCATGACCGACGCGGAGAACGGTATAGTTGTTGTCATCAGTATGTGATAAATCTTACACAAAGCGTCATGACCTACATCGTACTTCAGCATCTCAACCGCCATTGTATAAGGCATTGTCACCATGGATGTGAAAAGATCAGTTCCGGCCAGAGTCAGAATGAAGATGGTCGAGCTCAACTTCTGCTTCTGCCGCGTGAACACATAGAGAACGAGCGAGTTGCCGATGATTCCACACACGGCCAGAATGCCGATGATCGTGACCGCGATGTGTCTGATGCTGTCTGTTTCGTCCATGTCTGGGTCCATTTCCGGGTCATAGAGGCTTCCATTGCTCAATTTCCACAGCGTGTCCCTGCAATGACACAGTAAAACATACTATATAAGGATCGCATGCACTACGAAGCATAAGGGGAAAGAGTTATTTAGTTTATCTAATTGGGTGACGTAGCTATAACTACATATGTACACATAAGGGAAATATTACTTTGCAAAACTACAATATAGTAGAATAAAATATATGTAAAATGACGTCAAGTACACGCTCTTTGTCAGCATTACCAGAGTTTACCATTAGGTTTTATAATTATGGGCACATAATGCGTGTGCCTCTTTTAAACGTATGTGTGTTTAATTACCAGCGCTAGTATTTTTAATTTAATAATATTTTTTGCTACTCGTTTTATAGACAAAGATTACTCTGTATACTTTAAAATGATCTTAGTAGGCACGCGATGAACCTATTTGTATTTAACGTAAATAGGAGTGGTTAATATCAAAGATGTATTTTGTTTAACCTAAACAAACAAGACAGTTTGTGCGACTCTGATAAAGCCGCACGTGTGACCTAATCAACAGAACGCTGTATACTAACATAGACCTTCTGCTAAACATCTCATATGCTACGGTGAAGGCGTTATCGCTGTATCAATCACAATTAGCAACGCCCGACAGCTTCACCAGGATGAGCTGATAAGTGTTGATCAAATTCATTTTTACGATAAATAAACCGGAATATAAGAGGAGTAGAGTTTCAGTCTGAATACGTGTGTTCTCTATTCTTTCTACAACCGCACACGAAGATGCTGCATTAAGATAAATGGCCTAGCACAAACAACTGGAAAGCTGTTTGACATATAATTATTAAGGTATTACATGTAATAGGTAGTAGAAAGGTCAAACGTATTATATCGTCATAATATACGGCTGAAGTTCGCATATTCTTCTGTTATACAATAGAGTAGTGTCTATTCCCCGGTTTACGGCTATTAACCAAGAAAACAATCGCATGTGTTACAGTACTAAACACCTCGTAAGCCACAAGCGGATGATTGACATCCTAAATGGAGGTTAATAGCTCTACACTTATAATGCTATTAAATATCATGTATGTTTTGGCTGATATAAATTTTATGATTATCTTAAATACATTGTACGTATAGGTTTAGTTAAAGTATTTAAGTCATCAAGTTTAGGCATGAACTAAACACTTTCTGATCAGAATCAAACATATATTTACAGGCATTGTAATAAGAGTTATTCTTTCCCGTTACTAAACACAAACGTCTGTTTTCTACGTCATTCAAGTAACTAATACATCATTTGTAAATATAATAGCCATTCGGAATGCAAATTGTATACTAAAAGGAATAGCATACACGCCTTAGACCTTCATTCACAGCCGGGGTATTACAACTAACGGAAAAGAGCAACTAAAGCGCCTCAAGCACGAAATGAACTAATACACTATGTCTACGTTCGCCGTCAATGTTGTCAGTTATTGATGCTGCCGTGACAGGAAAAACACATTGTTGGATGGCATCAGTCTTCCCCGTCTCCCGTAAATACTGGTTTGCCGTTACAAAATAGAACGGAACACTTATTTAATGGAGAGTTGCTTTTAGTTGAGGTCATTTGAAAATGACAAATGTTCTTTTTTTCTCTTAGAATATTGCATTTAAACAGTTGAATTACCATCAGTAGCAGAATATATGATATTCTATACATACAGATTTGAATAGAATGACATAACTTGTGAGCGTAAGGTTGACACATTTATTAAATCATGAATGTTTGGCATTTAGTTTAGGATTACGTTTAAATGATAAGCGTTTGAAAGACACTTATTACATGTTTGTACATGTATAAAGTAAGTTTACCTTGTACACAGTTGACACATTGGTGACATGTTCACCATATGTAATGTAGTTATATAATGTTATAACGAATTAAACGTTTTATAAGTAGAGTATACTTAGTTTATACACTCAGAAAACTACACAATTTGCTCTATATAGTGTATTTCCGTATACAATTTATGTTTTGGTGTACATGCTTACACTTTTTGCCTATGTAAATATTGCTCATGGACAAAAAATGTTAAGAATGATACAAACTAATCTATGTTATCACAAAACAACATTTGTAACATCAATAATCTTAATTTTAACTAATTATTAACAGGTATAACGGTTAATTATATCTTTAAAATTCTCAATTAGTTGTTGCCCGAATGTACCATCTGGAACAGATAAAGAAACACTAATCTTAAGGTTAAATCAATGTCAATGCAATGTGAATCAACATTCCTTTCACAAAAAAGGTTGATTCACTTGAGGGATGTTCAAAGATATTTATCTGATGTTAATTGTAATGTTTACGTCTATGGTATTATAGATATGTTGTTTATCTGTCTACATTACAGATCCCATATCCAGCTTTGATTACACACAACAAGCTGTAGCTAGTCCCGAGGCAGAGGAAACGCACCTTGTCGTACAAAAACCTGTTAGTATTTACAATGAAGTTTGCATAGATATCTAGCTATGTGTATGTTCATGGTGTAACGAACGTGATTTCATAAACGCTTGACTCCATGCTGTGTATACAGTGAACATAAAGAGTAGGTAATGGACTAGGTATGTTATGTAAGTGCGAACTAACTAAAACACGTCACATTTTGTTGATATAGCTCAATTGGTAATCAGCGATAATCAGGAAAAAGGAATATAATATCATACACTTTTCGCTCATGTTGCATTGTTTAATTATATAAACCTTTAACATAATTCGAACAGGCAAGGTTAATGTTTGATTAAGAATTTTCAAAAAAGCGTTGAGGTTTGGTCTCGAAAACCCCAACCAAAACGCGGTTTCAATAGTGTAATTCATTTCTGGTATTTACATAATACGGCTTGAAGTGTAAAATCAGTTGCCACTAGATGATTGTTTCAGTTAAATTCGATTCTCAGAGCGCAAAAAACTGTGAAGTAACATGTCTTTGAAGAAAAAAACTATCCTGCTGTTCATAGGAAACATTCGTTGTACAACGTTCTGCCATTTCAAAATGCAATTTAAAGAGATTGGCTTCAATTTTTTATTTGGATCTCGAATCTCAATGGGATCTTTTTTGCTAGACCTGCGTTGCTTTGAACATTGAAACATTTTTATTTGTTTTATATTGTTTTATATTGCTTAGGTTCTTATTCAATTGAAAGAATGTAAATTGACAAATTACCAGTTTTAAAACTTAGTAGAGAGTCTAGGCAATATTTGAAAGAAATGAGTTAAGATTTTGAGGTGTTATGAAGACTTCTAGTTGTTGTGAACTATGTTTGTAAGGGATATGTCTTCCTTTTCTGTGTCATGATGGTATGTAGTTTAGTTTGTGAGTTATGACGCAATCAGAATAGTGACGTGGCGAAATAAATACAATGCCAAACTTCACTATGTCAAGTGTAGGCATGATTAATTAATTCATTTTAAATAGCCGTAAACATTGTCAAAATATCAATATATTGTTATAAATTCAAGTTTTACCAATACACAAAGCTTATACGGGTATTTAAATCTAGACTGATTCAATTTGTTAATTGAAGCAAACAAAACGGTCACGTATCACGCATTTTACTCCCAGATGCTAATCAAGTTGAAAGAAAGTTCACTGTTAACACCCGATTACTCGGCTGAGATATAACGTTAGCTTCAATAAAGTCCTGATTAAAGAGCCAGTAGATCGAAACTTGATCAGATGCTTGTATCGTTTAAACCATAAATTGTAGAGATGTTCAAAGAAAGAATGTAGCAAACAAAGTAGATAGTGTCAGGTTTGTGGGTTTCACGACAACATGGCCAGTACAAAGACAAGCGCACGAATAGTTTATGTTTTTGTATTTTTTTAAAAAAAATATATGTTTATATGTATTTATCATGCCATGTCGAAAGTACGGTAATCTAATATTGTTTAAAATGTTTTAAGTATAGGTAAGGTCATCTTTGCCCTTGAAAGAGCTATTTAGCACAGGTTTTTTTTTCTCTCGCATCCATATAGTCTTACCACTTTTTAAGTGTTGAACTACGCAATATAGTTGGTTATAAACAAACAACAACACCTGATTGGACGAGAGGAAAAGGTCGTTTGCTAACTAATCGTCGCTTTAAAGTTACGTTGCTTGATCTACTATTTTCAACTTGTCGAAATAATTGCAATCAAAGTTTCAATTTTCATTATCTCATCTGTTTCTGTGACGTCATAATCTATTTTTAGATGATCTATAAATAAAGAGCTTGCGCTTCTGAATCTCATTTTTAAAGATTTGGAGATAGAGTTACGAAACTTTAACGCGACGTAATGTTACTTTACTAATTTGTATAATGATGCAAACACGTTATGTTGTATATAATGTTTTGTATATTATGATGAATTAGTAAAAATGAAATGAAATAGAAAATACTAGATTAGTGTTGATTGTAGCTCAAGTTTACCCTGCACGGCTGAAAAAATCTTAAAGCACGAGGCTTGCCGAGTTATATTCAACACTGATCCTAGTATTCTATTTACCCTACCATTTTAAATGATTAAAGCGAATTTCTATTTATATCTTTTAAAACCGATTATTTTCCGAACTTGTATTTAACCATTTTTTGCTGCTACATGTAGTTCGTTTCGTCGCCATGGACGCTCAAATCGTCCCAAAATCACTGTTTAAATCAGAAAACCGAAAAACAATTGAGATAATTTATGATTAATTTATTCTTCTGATATTATTTGGATCTTATAAATCACCATTAAAATTGTTTTGTTTAAAAAATAAAATATTTTTATAAACTGCCCGGCGTTGTCCATTTTGGTTTTATATTGTCATGATCGCGAAATTTGACGACGGTTTAAAATATTACTTATTCGCGATACTATAGTGCTTATTGTTGAACAAAATGGCAAACAAGAATAATTATCTACAACCTGTTTAAAGGATTATTTCACACATTAAGCAAAGACAGAAAGCCAGTGAAACGCTCAGAATAAAACCCACACGAAACAGCAACCGGACGTTGACCAAATGAATTGCGCATTCGAGGTTTATTCAGTACCCGTCGAATAAAGCAAAGTTTATTCGATAGTTAATTTATACGATTAATGTAACCCTGATGGTTAACACAAGAAAACTTCCAAAGAGAATGTGGATAAGATAGTTTTGTACACATTTTTACTACTATACATCTACCATCCATACTCTCATTTCACTACATGTGTCTACATTGTAGTTAATATTGCAATATTTGACATCTCCTTAGCGTAAGCTATTCATTGCTTTGTCCAACTATTAGTATCATATGCTTCTCTTACACGTGGTATATAATCATATCATGTGTGTGTACATGTATTTGATGACAATTAAGACTCCATAAAAAGAATAAAAACAGCTTTCAGTTCATATATAGAGGTTAAGTAATAAAATAATCGCCTTCGTGTAGTGGGATTTGTTTACTTTTGTTTTTTCTTCGCATTGTTCTTTTTGTATTCATTTAGTACTAGTGTTCTCAATACTAAGCAAACTAAAAAGATATATAACAGTAGTTTCGTTTTACTTAAATAATACCGCGATCAGGTTTTAAATATGTGCCATATAATACACAAAATCAGAAAACAATGGAGTAAAATAATGAAAATAATACAATGAGTAAAGTTCTAGATTAATCAAATGACAGAAAAGATACACATTTCGTTTACGCTGTGGAATGAAATCAAAAACACATTAAGACACCCTAACCTGGAGATAGAACAATTATTTGCTATTCTTAACATACAGAGTAAACTGCGATCCCATGGGCATTTCTGGGTATGAAAGGATACTATGATTACAATTTTTCATTATACATGGCTTATCCTCTGTCAACGTTCTAGGTAGGAAAATGAAAATCTCTCGTGGGAAATAGAAACGCCCACCGACACGGAATTCTCTCACGTAAATATTGACTTCAAATAGTTAAACGTCATATTTTTTTAAGTCCAAATGATTTCTTAGAACATAAAATTAAACGCATTTATCTTGTGCACGTATTACTATGAGAAATGTTGCTTGAATGTATGTAGGGTGGCTAGTCTCATTTAGGTGATTGTTTAATGGAAGAGCACATGGAACAGAGTTTACATGTTGTGGCATAAGACTCGTTCGTAAGTGCCAGACCAATAGACACAATTCATAGTATTTAGCAAACATAACTCAACTAAATGATTTACTTCACAATATAACAATATCATATATATTACATTGTATACGTCAATTCACGGTAAGCCAACTGCCTGTATTGTATATTCAAATGACTAACGTCCACCAGTGCGAATACCAATGTTACTTCGTACATCGTTTTCGTATAGACAAACGGTATTGCGAAAGTGCCTCAATATGTCAACACCAATTTGCAGCTTGTTCAGAGACCAATTATTGAAGGGATATCCTTCTCAAATTGAAAATTGAATTTTCCACAAGAA
>Ga0224511_10003505_pt1 | contig 11344 bp, 9 predicted proteins | sample SF_May12_sed_USG_2_FD_169988 | JGI IMG/M metagenome (GOLD analysis project Ga0224511, IMG submission 169988) | Sediment microbial communities from San Francisco Bay, California, United States - SF_May12_sed_USGS_8_1 | ecosystem: Environmental > Aquatic > Marine > Sediment | place: USA...
CCCTCTCCCTCTCCCTCTCCCAGTTGTCACGGTAACGGAGTAACGGAGGAGAAGAAAAGTATGCAAAACTAGAAACTTTAGTTTGAATGGCTTCTCTTTGGTGAATAATAACTGCCGAGCCTGCTTTATCTGTGACATCTTATCCGGGTTCAAGAACTTCTGCCAATCAAAAATGGGCACTAACACTGTCCTGTTGAGCTCCGACATCATAAGGCATTTTGCGCATACAGAGAACTTTTCTTAATGATGCAACGCCAACAGTGTTAAGGCAATCGGGTTATCTTGCGAGGGTATGCAACCAAATGGTCAGCAACAATTGTGAATAAAGTGTCTGATAGAGAAAATGGGAGACGGTAGTTAGAAAGGGGAGACACCCACCAGGGACATTGGACTGCGAAAAGCAGAGGAGTTGGCTCAAAGGTTTAGGACAGGATGGGCGTGAATGCAGCAAAAGTTTGAAAATCACATGCAGCTTTTCTTGCCGCTTTATTAATACCAATACCATCACGCGCAAAAACGTTCTTGCTGGTGTGACATCGTGAGATGTTGAAACACGCGGGTTATCTGGGTACGCTGGATGCACAAATAACCATGCCATCAAATGTGCGATAAATGAGGTGGGAGAAGCTTCGCCTTCAGTTCGGGCATTTAGGAAATGCGAGCACAACTCGGTTTGGGCACATTGCACTGACTTGGGCATTGTGCTGCAATAACCAGGAGACATGGTTCACAAGCTTGTGAAGGGAAGGGCAGTGTCAGCCTTAAAGCCTTGAAATGATATACCGCTTTTCTCTAAGGAAAGGATACCAATGACAATGGAGCTCAAAAACATATATTTCTGCAGGTCTGACGTCAATGATGTTATCTAGTCACTCTAGCCAGCCACACAAATAGTCATGTTATAAAGCGTGAAATACAATGAATGGGAGTTGTTCCGCCTTCAGTACCGCATTTAGGAAATGAGAGAACAACTCCGTCTGAGCACATTGCATCGACCGGGAACATTGCAGCACAGTAACCGGGGGACTTGGCACTTGGAACAGAATGGGCAGCAAATGAAACAACAGCCTAAAGATGGCATGGGGCCTTTCTCCCCACACATATACTTGCACACAAAAGACCATTTTCCAACCCAAAGACCCAAATGATCATGTTATAAGATATGTAATAACTTAGGTGGGAGTTGTTCAGCCTTCATTTCAGGGATTTAGGAAATGAGGAGACGCTCCGACTAGACGAAATGCACCACAATAACCAGAGAATGTGGCTGAGGCTGTGGATGAGGCTGGGATGGGCAGTGAGTGCACCAGATGCATGATAATCAATTGCGAGCAATCTATACGGAACACGTACCAATACTATCTGTGTACGAAAACACATTTTTGCAGGTGTGATGTTGAAAAAACCTGGGTTATCTGTCCATCTTCGCTAGCCACCCAAATGATCATGTTATAGGGTATGAAATAAATCAAGTGCAAATCGTTCCGCCTTCATTTCAGGGCTTGAGGCATGAGGGAGCAACTCCGACTAGACACAATGCACCGCAATAAGCAGAGAATCTGGCTCATAGGATGAGGCTTCGATGGGCAGCGAATGCACAAAATGGATAATAATCGCATGCAACTGTGCCATACGGAACGCGGACCAATGCTATTGGTGTACGAAAACAACACATTTTTGCAGGTATGACGTCACCGGTGCTGAAAGACTCCAGTTTATCCAGTCATCTTAGCTAGCCACCAGAATGATCATGTTGTACGGTATGAAATAAATTAGGTGGGAGTTGTTCCATCTTCATTTTGGAGATTTAGGAAATGAGGGAACAACTTCGATTAGAGACAATGCAGCACAATAACCAGAGAGTGTGGCTTATAGGATGAAGCTAGCTGGGATGGGCAGTGAGTGCATCAAATGCATAATACGTAGTCGACTGCGACTGTTATGTACGAACGCCGTTTGTGTACGAAAACACGTTGTTGCTGGCCTTTCAATAACCCAGGTTGTTTGGCCACCATTGCTAGTCAAACAAATAATTCCGTTATAAAGTATGAATTAACTTAAGTGAGAGTTGTTCCGCCTTCATTTTAGGGATTTAGGAGATGAAGGAATAACTCCAACTAGACACAATGCAACACCCAAGAATTTGGCTGTAGAATAAGGTTGGAATGGGCAAGGAATGCGCCAAACGCGTGGTAATCGCATGCTGTTTTTCTCTAAGGAACGCGCACCAATGCCATTTGTGTACGAAAACATATTCTTGCAGGTGTGATGACAACGGTGTTGAAAAAACCAGGTTATCCGGTCATCCTAATTAGCCACCCAAATGATAACGTTATAGGTTATGAAATATATTAAGTGGGAGTTGTTCTGCCTTCATATCGCGGATTTAGGAAGTGAGGGAACAACTCCGACTAGACAATATGCACCACAATAACCAGAGGGTGAGGCTGGAATGGAATCTACCAAAAGCGGGAAAACTGCATGCAGTCTTTCTCTGCACATGTTATGCCAACTTATAGTCAGTAATGTTTTTCGGTAAACATTTGCAGCTGCATTGAAATTTTATTGACTACACGATGTGCGAACCCTATAGTTATTATCGTATATGCGCATATATATCAATGTTTACATACCAATATTGAGGTGATGTAAGTAATCCTATGAGTACATCACACCACAGTATGTTCATGATCTACATGAACGCACGCAGAGGGACTGGTACGGATAGGTTGAGGTGGTCTGATGCTTTGGTTTGAAAGTATCGGGTCAAGTAGAGGTGGGATGAGAGGTAGAAAAGAATTGACCGGATTCAGGTCAGGTAGGGGTTGGGTGCCCAGGGGCTATGAGGTCGGGGGGAGTAATCATGCAGTTATAAAGGCTGGTGTGGCATAGTATGGTGTTTAGGGGTGAGAGAGGGTGTTGTTGGTTTGGCTGGGGGTATAAGATGGGATGAGGATAGTTTTGGTTGTATGAGATGGTGCAGTGGTGAGAACCAGTGAGGGTGTGGATAGTGGGTTGCGGGTTGCGGTCCCTTCCTAGCAAACTGAAACCGACCCGAGTCGAAGTCATTGGCGCACCAATGCAGACAGTTACCATATGTTGTACAAGACTTCTTCCAAACTCTGGGCAATGATACTTCATACATTTTCCTCTTTCCAGTTCAATAGAGTAAGTCGGCTGCAGTTTGTAGGCAATCACTGATGTTATGAATTTATATACCAGAGATATTAATTTATTTGCACCCATATTATGCGCTGAACCACTGGAAATGCCAGTACAAATTCCTGAGTAGAGAAGTTAGTAGCCAGATTTTCTGCCCACCGGCAGACATCACAGACAGGCAAACTAGGTTTGGAAATGTAGCCCGGTGTCAGTTGTTATTCTGACTATAAGCATTATTATCAAACCAATATCTTTTTAAATGATGATAAAATAAAAAAAGACTGATTTATGATCACATCTACCTAATAACAAAACTGAAATTTGACTGCATCAAATTTCCAAAGTTGTCTTTTCTCTGAACGATCTGATCTGAGGAAGGGCAATTTTAAATTAACTAACTCGGGTATTGGGTATTCTGGTGGTTTGGTATACTGTGGTACTCTTTTTCTGTATAGAATGAGGTTGTACATTGAGTATAGCTATAATTCATAGATATTAGGACTTCGTAATTCTGTTAGCCTCTAGGAATAAGGATTAATTAAAAAATCACCGAATTATGATCACATTCACATCAAAACGAACATCACACATACAGCTGAAGATACCCAGCTAGCTAAGCTAAATTATATTCCTTTCCCTGTGCGGTGTAGGCTGATGAAATGGTCCTATCCAGCAAACCTAGTCATGTTGACAAGGCAGAACAACCCCTAATTACCAGATTGCGGTCGTGTTTTCTGGTTATAATGGGCATCAGACGCAATGTGATGCTAACATGGGTGACAAGATTTTCTGGCATTCAGCCCCTCCCATACGACAGAATGGTAAAAGGGGATTTCATGGGATACGATCGCTGCGGCAATGCCTTCGCAGCAAACCTAGACAACCCAAGGCAAACCATGAGCTCCCATGTTGCCGACAGAATTCCTGTACTACCTGGCTGTTACCAGGGTGACTTGGATCTCCCCCAACATTAACTCGACACACCAAAGAGCCAGATCACCTCCTTGTGTTTATTTTTTCACCAATTGAAATGGGAGGACAACTCCCGATTAACTTGTTGGTAATTAGGTATTCCGGCGGCTTAGCATACTAGGTTCCTACTTAGCTGTCATTAGCAAAATGTATGGTAGCTCCCAATTATCATTTCGCAGCCATGGATCAGAATCATCAAGTTATGTTGTATTTCATCCATTGCCATGTTTCAAACCCAGGCCCAGAATTCGAAAAGCCTGTCTTTTAGTTTGTTGCCATGTTGTATGGTCATTTGAATTCAAACGCTAACTATGAATTGGTTAACCGATTTCTTTGTGAAGACAAGACAGTCAGAAATACCCCCTGCATGGTCAACCAAATTGATAACTTAAACCGACAAGACCTCATTTTGCTGCCCAGCTCACTGAGATGTAAACCACCTATGTGACAAGGTGATGCTATCTTCAGTGGTCACTTGATTTTCTGTTTTCAGCCCCCTCTCCATATGCCAGAAAGGGTATATTGCAACCTGGTAACACAGGTCTTCCCAATTTACCTTCCCCCACATGCCGAAGAGGGAAACTAGAGAGCCATGAACTGCTGTGAGGCAGGACAACTCCAGATTAACAAATTTGGAATTAGGTATTCTGATGGTTTGGCGGACTATTCAGGAAAAGAATAAGATTTCCAGGCAAGTATAGTACGGTCATAGATATATGCACTCCGTTCTTTTAGTCTCGAGGTATATTGAGTTGCTCTCCTCGAAGGCAGGTTTCTCATGAGGTGGCCTGCTATGGACAGTACTGCGTGGAACAGTACTGCGGCGGTTTCCTGTCGCCTTCCTCAGGTTCCTGGTTGGGGGTGAGTCAGTGTCACCTTGGTGCTGGTGTGAGTCCAGTGTCATAAGTTCTATCCACCACCCAATCAAATGCTGACGAGCCGAATCACTGGTCTAGGCTGGGTATTACATGGTTACATTCTAACAGGGTAGGACAAGTCCCAATCATCGGCTCTCATTTGGCTTTTTGGTATTGACAACTCAATGGCTTTATGAAGATATGCACACTGACACATGTAGATATGTTGTAAAAAAAAAAGATTACTATACAAAAACGCCAGTTACAAAAAAAAATTATGCACAGAATCAGAGCAAAGGACAGCATTGTTGTACTTGTGTTCCCATTAACAGCTATCCGCACAGTGAATCTTATGAATTGTACAGAAGCTATATACTGTACGTAGTGTCATTCTCATTGCCAGTTGGAGCTGAAATTCCCCCCCCCCCCGCTTTCCGAAGAGCCGATCAGCCAGCTATTGCATATAAAACACGTCGAACAAACGGAGAACAACTCCACATTACTCTGTTTGTAAATAGACAATATTATTCTGGTGGTTTGGGTAGACTAGGCTATTATTCATCTGTAGAAAAAGATCTTAAGGTTCTATTGACTGGTTAACCATGCAAGCTAGTAAACACCTAGTGCTGTTAGTTTTCAGGGCACCAGCCAATGTCTCCATGAGGATAAAACCGCAAAATTTGTCTGACATGCAGTTAGATCTATGAGTCCAAGTGACGTCTTCCATTAAGAAGATTGATCCATTTAAATGGCTGGATAGAGGGCTGTACAGATGTACGCAAAAAGGCAAGGGGCTAAAAGGCATGCAGGTTATGTAACGGCGGCTCCAATATGGAGTATGAGTGCGATTGTGTTACAAAAACCAAAGACACCAACCTATGATCACATTTATGTCATGAATCATGACTCATTACATGCATTCCCAGCGTTATCACACAGACACGCTAAGTCAGTAAAGTCTTGTTATGTTTCACTCCATGCTGTGCAGTGCTGACAAAATGACTGCATAATCTAGTGATATGGTGCACATAGTGACCAACCAACGAGTGCATTTCAAAAATTATGATAAAATCTGCTTGTTGAGTGAGACATGCCGTGACACTAACAGAGACAGTTGGTCTGAAGTATCATTGTTTAGGAGTAAACTTACTGTCATTTATTGCGGTCAATGGGATGCCATAAAAGTGATGGACTTTTCTTGCTTTCGGCTCTCTCCCATATGCCTGAGAGACCCAGTAAGTTAGTATCATATGTTTACATCCAACCGCCCCACCCAAATGCCGAAGCGCCGAATTGCCGCGTATATACCGCGGTATTCTAAGAGGGTAGGACAACTCCCAAATATTAGCTTGCAGTTATGTTTTCTGGTTATTTCGGCTTCGGACACGAGTCTATGAATTAGTACTCAGCATCTGACAAGGGAATGGCTTCATGAAGATAAGACACACCGACTAATGTGAACATATTGTCAAATTCAACTTATGCGCTGATTATAAAACAATTTATGTGTCGGATAGCATTTACTTCTGGGTCCACAACACAGCTACTCAGTGACCCGACTGAGCTACTGGCAGTGAATCTTACATGATTTATACAGAAACTACCACACACAGAGTCACTCTCATTGCCATAGGATCACTAATCGACAAAGTATCCAGCACCTTCGATTAGGCTCTGTGAGGATAAGATCAATACGGACTGATTTATACTCAAATTTACATAACACTCATCATATGTAGGAGTTACCACATCAGATAATTTCCGAACTTACCATGTATCATCACTGATTCAACTAAACCAATTTAATTTCATGCTGTGTATCTTTGAAAAACTGGCCACATCCAAGTGAAATGCTATGTGGTCCACCACGCAACGCCCGCATTTCAAACATTTTTTTATTGGAAGTTATGCATGAGTTAGGCAGTGACACTGAAAGTGACTGTCTCATTGAGTGTTGCTGCTTTTTATACTCCTAGCATCCATGACACTGCTTTTTAGAGCAATTGCAATGGTGGTAGTTAGCTACGAGGCAGTCGGAGCACATGGATAAGGAGCGCATGATGGTGGTAGAAGAATGGGCATAGGGGGCTATTGGGCCTGGTCACACTGTCCTCAGTCTCTGGGGCATCGCGGCAGTCGTCTTCGAAGTAGTAGAGGTGGTAGAAGATATCCTTGTAACAATACAGTAAGGAATCAGTTTGGATAAAGATAGTCATCCTTTTGGCGGAAAGAAGGAGCGCCTCTCTGGTTCAGGTGGGGGCAACGACTGTTACCACTGGGTTATCCTCTGTTGGTACTAGAGGGGGCTCCTCTGCAATCACAGGCACTATAGTAATCTCTGAATTAGACGCGATATTATCAGTGGGGCTAATAGATTCTACCATGTCGAAATTAGGCGTTGGATTAGAAAGCGGTGCATTATCATCATGAAAAGGAACACAATCGCTACTTAGGCAGGTAGAGGAACTCCACGACAGACCATGTCGTACGGAACTGAACTTGATACAAACATTGCAGTGATTGACGTACTGCTCTACATCAACGGACAATCCGGGCCAATAGAATTTTCCCGACATCTTGATGCCCCTCCTGGCTTCTGGCAAGATAAGTAGGGCGTAATGGATGAGGTACATACATTCGGTTCCCAGGCTCAGAGGTTTTTAGGACCTTTAGGTAATGACTGGTCTAATTTCACATGGCCATAACAGGAAATAAAGCTCGCTAGATCGTATCTGAGCAATAAATTGTCAGCTCGAAGACTATTACTCACAAATACCCCATTATGATATTTTACGTGTTCAGATGACAATTAATTGACTACTGGCCATCAGCTGGGTGCTCGCTGAAATCCAACCTTGGTCCCTCCCTACACAGGGCATTCTATTCTAACCAATCATTGCTGATTTCGCTCTGCAGTGTACGGCTGAGTGGAACGACCCATTTGCATTTGCTGGTCGTTTTCTTTCTATACTTGTTATTAATTTACTCTGCCTGAGCAGAGAGATTAAATAATAGGTTCATGACTTTTCACAGGTCTTTTAGGGCTTGGCTGATCTCATTTCACCTAGCCATATGTCACACCAGACACAAAGCAGCAAATAATGCTGAGCAATTATTGTTAGCCATAAAACTAATGTTGATAAAAGACGCCCCATTATTTTAGCTGCTCAGGTGACAAAGTGACCACTGGCCATCAGCTGGATGCCCGCTGCAATATCTAAACTTGTTTTTTCATCGCTTAATGTCATCCTTTTATTCAATAAAAGTATTAACATCTGGCTATATTACCTCTCAAATATACAGCCTGCAACCTGTGAAAACCCCAATATCCAGATGGGCGATTCAAAGACCAAAATTAGTAATACATCATCTGAATTGTGCGCAGTACACCAATCATGAGGCATGAGTCAGTCATGAGCTAATAATAAAACCATTCTAAATATTTCAGAATTACAAATTTTCAAAACAATTCCAGCCATAATAACCAAATAGCTGCGGAGCAAAGAAATCTCATGAACATTAGCAGTAAAAGCATTTTGCCATGTTAGAGATGACTGATGATGTGTTTTTTCAATTTCTTCTTCAGCTTGTTCATGGCTGAATACTATGCGACCAGCAACCCGAGTCCAACACTTGGGCTTACCGTCCCCGCGACCAATCGGCCATCAACAACCAGACTCGGCAACTAGCTGATCAATTGGCATGGTTTGAAATCAATTTGTAATACTAGACAAAGTCTAAATCAACACACAAAAATTACACAATATCAGATTACCCAAATGTTAATCTGCCCTTAGCACGAGCTAGAAAATTAAATAACATCAGCATAAGGTCTTACTACTCACAGAAAAGTGTCCCGCTTTACAACACTGACCTTAAAATTGTCTCTCAGTCAATGGGTGACAAAAATGGGTATGGGACTGCCTTATATATCACGAGATACAGGATTCAAAAATGTCCTAGTCTGTTTTTCTGTTACTCCTTTTTGACCAGTCCAGTGTCCATCTGGACTTAATATTGCTGCGCCATCCTCGGCAGGTATTGCGGTTGTTGTTCTGGCCATGTTGCGCGCAACATCCGTCTTGCGGCCCTGGACGTGTTTGCGATGTCCTGATCCACGTTCTTAGCATCACGTCCCAAGGCTGATCCTGGGTGGAGTAGATCCTCACCTGATATCAGGATACCTATGTTAATCCTGCCTCTCATGTCCATCCCTCTCCAGCCCGACCAGCCTGTCAACAAAACATCCGAACACGTCAGCTTCTAATCAACAAGTTAGCTCAGATACATGCAAGCTGTAGACAGCCCTTAACCTGCACCACTATAAAGTGAAGGTGAAGGAGCCAGTAAAACGATGCAAGAATCAGTTTTCAGCACACCGAGTCATTCGCTTTTTTGGAAGAGAGCAGACAGCGATTGAGTCGGTGAACGTACTCAACAGGATGAGCCGCGTGAAGGCTTCTTGCTTTCATCCCTTCCGGCAGAGTCGCGATCTCTGTGGTTAACCCGGCGCCCACTGGACAGAGCAAAGGAGAGATTGCTCAGCCAGCGGTCTGTGAAGAGAATAGATAGTGAGCATGCAGTCCTGTCAAAGGGAGTCAAGCGTCCTGTCAAGTAAAGTCCAGTGACACTTGCGAGTCGGGGCAGTCACCCCAGCCAGCAAGCGAGAAAACCAGCGAGAGCATCCACACCAGCTAGCGAGCACCAACGCCAACAAGCGAGAACACCAACTGCCAGCAAACCTGCAAAGAGAGAGCAGGAGAAAGGGACCACCTCTATCAGGGAGACCGGGGAGGAAGAAAATCTGATAGAGGTGGGGGCGGAGTGGTGTGGGCAGTCAGTAAAGTCACACTCGCCAGTCGAGACAGTGGTCCCGTCCAGCGAGCCAACCTGTAAACATATCACAAATACAAGCCGGCAGAACTAGCCAGACGACCTGGGTCCTCGGGCTGGGTGGTGGGGCGGTCAAAGCAGTAGAGGACTTCTAGTGCTTCACCCGCACCCAACTACCCCGCCCAAAGAGACAGATAAGCTGGCTAGGCAAAACCTTAGCTAAGATAGAAAGAATAGAAGGGGTACTACCAACTCTCTCAGGGGGGCGAGGCCAGAAAGAACCTGATGAGAGTGGCAGGGGGAGGCCAAATGGTACCAACCCATCACCCGTCGCCCATCCCAAGCCCTACCACTAACCACACCCCATACCCAAACCCCACCTAACTAGGAGAGCAGGAGAAGGGGACCACCTCTATCAGGGAGACCGGGGGAGGAAGAAAACCCGATAGAGGTGGGGGCCGAGTGGTGTGGGGACAGTCAGTAAAGTCACACTCACCAGTCGAGACAGTGGTCCCGACCAGCGAGCCAACCTGCAAACATATCACAAACACAAGCGCGCAAAACCCTAACTAAGATAGAAAGAAAGAGAGGAGGGGGCCACCAACCCGATCACCCGTCCCAAACCCCACCGCTACCCACGTCTTCTACCCAGTCAGTCCAGTCACCTAACCAAGCTCTCTAACTAAACCTTTCTGTCAGGGTTGGTACCCTTAGCCTTTCGCTATCCCTAGCGTCTCACAAGGCAGCGAGGGGCCCGGCTGGTGCTACGTCTTGCCCAACGACGAGCCGTGACTATGCATAGGGCAGGGGCGTCTAGATCCCTGAGAAATAGCAGGTCCACCATCAGGTGTGCCGCCGAATCCGCATACCCACTGAAGTGTTATGAGCTAGGAATCATGTGAGGAGCTCATTCTCACAGCGGGTGCTCACAAAAACTAGGACTTTGAGCCGAGTGCACTAGCCATTGAGCTTTCCCACTATCCTTATCCTATGAACAATCTGGACACATGGATGTCCTACTTAAAGGACCTCCTATGCCCGGAGCTCGCTGCCTAATGACAGGGCTCCACTCCGTACCTTTCTGTCAGGGTTCGCTATCCCCAACATCTCACAAGGCAGTGAGGGGCTCAGCGGGTCATCCCACTATCACTATTCCATGCGCAAAAATAACCCTAAGATAGAATGAGAGAGCAGGAGAAGGGGACCACCTCTATCAGGGAGACCGGGGGAGGAAGAAAACCTGATAGAGGTGGGGGCCGAGTGGTGTGGGGACAGTCAGTTAAGTCACACTCACCAGTCGAGACAGTGGTCCCGGCCAGCGAGCCAACCTGCAAACATATCACAAACACAAGCGCGCAAAACCCTAAGATAGAAAGAAAGAGAGGAGGGGGCAACCAACCCGATCACCCGTCCCAAACCCCACCGCTACCCACGTCTTCTACCCAGTCAGTCCAGTCACCTAACCAAGCTCTCTAACTAAACCTTTCTGTCAGGGTTGGTACCCTTAGCCTTTCGCTATC
>Ga0224511_10003506_pt1 | contig 11344 bp, 8 predicted proteins | sample SF_May12_sed_USG_2_FD_169988 | JGI IMG/M metagenome (GOLD analysis project Ga0224511, IMG submission 169988) | Sediment microbial communities from San Francisco Bay, California, United States - SF_May12_sed_USGS_8_1 | ecosystem: Environmental > Aquatic > Marine > Sediment | place: USA...
TTTCTTAGGATAATTGCTTACATAGATTTATATAGTGTATACATACAACTAAAATAATATGATGCAATAGTTATGACAGTAAAATATGACTTGATACCCACCATGTTGACCATACCGTAACACGCTTGTATGTATGTTACAGTATGTGGAGGTATAATTGGCAACAGTCTAATTCTCGGCTAGGAATAGGAGTTTCATCATCAGTGTCAAAATCGACATCTCAATCTCTTCGACCTCAGATCTCTCCCATCGGAGAACGACGGAAAAGTCGACGGATCTCGCGGCCGCTGGTGAAAGGAGAAAGTGCCTGGTGAAGTTTTGTCAAGATCATTAGTCTAACATCAAAATAGGCATATGTGATGTTTGTATTAGTTATTACTTGATGAGTCTATTTTCGATTTTTTATCATGTATTTATGTCAAAATTTCGCATACAGAAAAGAATGAATATGTATAACGATCCAAATTTTTACCTCCTTTGGATGACCTTGCATGGAGAAATGATTATTCTGAACAGAAACAGAAGCAGTGAAACGAAGGACCCTGTCGACAACACAACTTATCTGTGGGTCAGTGGGTCACACAGGTCAGGTCACAAGGCAAGTTGATGAGCGAGGCTATTTGAATGCACGCATATCATGACAGCAATCCTATCGCAATGTGCCAAAAGGATGCTTTGTAACATTATCAAACGAGTGATAGTGACTAAGGAGTACGTGCAAATAGACATAAAACCAGTGTCAGGATCGACCAGCGGTAGTGAGAAACTAGGTACCCCATACCTTGTATCCCAATACCTCCGAAACTGTATACCCCATACTCTCGAAACCAGGTAACCCGTACTCTCGAAAACTACTACGTATCCCAAGCTCGGAACTATGCACCTAGTACCTTAGATACCATGTACTTCCATAAGAAATTTGACAAAAAAGTGGAAAAACCCCAATAATGTTAAAAAATTAGAATTTCACCAACTGTTTTTTACATTAGAATATCATGTCAGCATGTCCCAACCTGGGTATTGAAAGTGAAAACAATAAACGTAACTTTTATGCTGAAAGGTCAAGGGTTTAATCTTCATTTTTGAACATTGGTGGGTTATTCCACTTTTTTGTCAAATTTCTGGTCGAAGTGCATGGTTTCGAAGATACAGGGTACATGGTTTCGAGCTAGGGGTACAGGATGCATGGTTTCGAAAGTACGGGTACAAAGTTTCGAGGGTACCGGGTACAGGCTACGGGTATATAGTTTCTCACTACCCATAATGTTCACATCAATAGCATCAGAGAATAGGAATTCCCACAAAACACGTGATTTCCGACTCGCCGTCCAAGTATAACGCTTTCTTAATTTCCGGTTGGCTGTCCAGCGAAAAACATCCTGCTAACTGTTGCGTTGATAGTTTTTAGCAGTTTTGCAATTAGGATGGGCATAGCAGATCGACTGAAGAGGACTTTAAATGGAGAAGACGAGGAAGACCAGGCAGGAATCCTCACACAGGTTTTGCATGTCGCTCCTTCCCTGTGCTTCCGCGTGTCTTTGCTCTGAACTATTCTACTTACCTAAAATATGAATTGAAATTTGAATACGCTTTACGCAAGGATTAGGAACCCATTACTTAGAAACCAAAGTGTGTTAGTATCAACTGATCACGAGTCATCATTATTTCACATTATTTCATTCCAAAATCATTGGTTCAGACTCCGAAAAGTATATCAGTTTCAAAAGATTTGTGGACGCATTTCAAACACTGAATCTCCTGCCTGAGCTTGCACTTCCTCTTGAAATAGCTAATTCGTAGTAGCTGTGGCTGTGAGTCATAGACTCCATCGGTCTTTTGAGTTGTTGTGAGTCTAAAGAAGAATTTCTTGATGTTAAGAGTGTCTGCAATATTTTTGTTAGCCTCTGACTCACCAGTTCATCTCATATAAACATTTGTGCATATATACATACAAACACAATTTGTCTTGCAAGCTGATAACTGCCCATACTATGCAATGCGCTTTATACAGGGTCTAGCAAAGCCATGGCATAAAGGACTTTATGTCACTGAGCAAAGCTCCAGTACCAAAGTACATGCTTCAATATAATATTCAGACTAGGATTCAAAAGGTTCCAAGGCGAGTTGCTTTTTTAAAATGACTTGGCAGCTTTGACTTAAACTTTTCATCAACATTTAATCATGTGTAATTAGTTGTTATCCTTTAAAATAAAACACAACAGTCATAGGCTATGTACCCACCTCATTTTGGGAGGTTTACAAACTCCCAAAGTGCTATAAGCAAATGAGACCAAACTAAGTTATGATTCTAATATTTGCTTGGCTTGGTTGGAACTCCTTTTGATAACATATTAATATCACTGATAGGGAAAATCTATAGCAGGCGCCGTAAGTGAGCTCTCCCTGCCATGCAATGCTTTTCCCAATCAATCATGAAGTTTATATGATAAAACTGGTCCAATAAAACTCCGAATAATTATGGTGATATATAGGTCCAGCCAGTAACCTAAAGCTGCATAGCTCAACCTGTGTTAACTTTGCTTATATCCATGTGTAATCTATAACCATATCCTCGCTGTAATTTCCACACCTAATTTTGCTTATTGATACTAAGATGTTCTTATCTTGACTCAATGCTGGATGCAGACATACTTGCCAAAACGGCGAGGCGAAGCCAAAACGGCGAGGCGAAGCCAAAACGGCGAGGCGAAGCCAAAACGGCGAGGCGAAGCCAAAACGGCGAGGCGAAGCCAAAACGGCGAGGCGAAGCCAAAACGGCTAGGCGAAGCCAAAACGGCGAGGCGAAGCCAAAACGGCGAGGCGAAGCCAAAACGGCGAGGCGAAGCCAAAACGGCGAGGCGAAGCCAAAACGGCTAGGCGAAGCCAAAACGGCGAGGCGAAGCCAAAACGGCGAGGCGAAGCCAGTGTGTACAGTATTATATGCTTGCTTGGATGTCATGGATCATTTGTGAACTGGGACCTGGGTATTCCTGTTGTCTTGCATACTAACAGTGTGGTGGTAACCCAGTGTACTAGATATTGTATATACCAAAAACCTAATGCGTAGAGTTAGAAGGAGGGATAACTCTCTGCTTTCATATACTCTGAATTTTATGCCAGTCACCAGCTACATAACCCTTTATTACTGACCTGTTCGGGTTCATTCATGGGGCCATCTTTCCGAACTAACTGTGGTGTAAATGAGGTTCTGCAGCCAAAAGGCTTCAAAAAGCCTGAGTAATTTAGATCTGGGACCCAAGTTGCTTAATTTTCACCCAATAATCCTAAATTTGATTCAATTTCAGATTTCACCCACCTGAATCTCCCCAAACCAAAGATACTTAATCCTACTATTATACTATTCAATTTTAACTCGTTTGTAGTTTTACTATTGTTACTCAGTGAATGGTCGAGTTATTTCATGCTGGTGTGGCCCGGGTGGTTTTTTACTCGGGGAGATAAATGCAACCTGCAGAAATTTCAGGATTCTCACAATAAAATGCGTTAAATTAGAGAATGTGACAAATGTGCCATGTGGGAGAGCATCAATTTTATTTTTGTGAAATTAATTCATCTAAAATGATTCCCCATAGTGAGGCTTCACAAAGTTGTTTTGTTTTAAAATTCACCTTTGGGCTATTCACAACGAACCAAAGTTATCCATATACGTAGACAGCATCCAAAGATACTCGTAAAAAAACCTCCGTGGTAATGAAAGAGTTTTATTTTTTGCAGATCTCAGACAGCAGTTCGTTGAGTTGGTCGACAAGAATTAAAGGTTTCCTGATTTTCTTTGTATTGGGAATTGTCTGTTCCATCTTAGTAAGTATATATTTACCACTACTGTCGTTATAGTTTTGTTAAAGTTTACCTGGAAATGTCATTGCAAAAGCAAGTGGTGGTTCCCCTTCATTCATATCATTAGTTTCAACACGGCGAAGATTGTAGGGTTTGTCTTGTAACTGAAGAGTCACAGAGTCCTACTCGATTTAAGCTCCTTTAATATTATGTCTATCAAATATTTAAATTCAGTCGGAGTTCTATCATGAAATTGGTCAACCCTGTCACATGTCCGATCTTTCGAGTTGTAATAACCACTTTTTTCTTTGTCACTTTTCCAGGGTTCGGTGCTGTTGTTTTTCTCGCTAACTATTGGCTATATTCCGTTTGCCGTTCTCTATTCCCTTGGAACTATCACTTCGCTGTGCAGCACAATGTTCCTTATGGGACCGTGTAAACAACTCAAGAAGATGTTTGACCCAACTCGTCTCATCTGTACCATCGTTCTTTTGGTGAGTCAGTTCTTTGTTTAATTATGTAATAATGTACCTATTTAACCCGTGCTGAATCTAGATTTCTACTTAAAAGGGTTATGACATGGACAAAAGTCACTTCACTGGGCCCAATACCCAGCGCTAGTATACTCCTGCAAGAGGATTTTTCAAACATCAGCGCCTAAGTCGAAAAATCAATGCAAACCCCAACACCTCTGTGTTAATTTCCTATCTGGAGGCCAATTTTGTTCCATCGACGGTTTAAAAGTGCATTGCCGAGGGCTCTAGGTATGCGTGTTGGCTAGGGCTATATTTAAGCTTCCATTTGAGCTGGGTATTGGGCCCATTTGTTCATGGTAGGCTTCAGAATCTGAAAACAAGTGAAAACACTTTTGGCCATGAAATAACCCCTTTAAGTTTAGGTTTACATGCAATTTCTGTTTAATGAAATTTAACTATGGTGTTTATGTGCTTAGACAGTTCCACATAAGGATGGGATGATTTTATTCACGCATGACATTATATTACATTTATGCCAACGGTGACGCCGGGGTACCCACTGAAAATTGCATGTGCCAATGGTGGAGAGCGGACGTTGCATGCTTAATTTCTTCTCTAGTGTTGGGCCTGGGGTGTAAATAACATATGCACTATCATTGGTTCGAGCTAGTTAAGCACCCCAGCGTTGACCTTGCCATACCACTGCCACTGCTGTGGTGTTGGGTCGCTATACGACAGAACCTTTTTTGCAAAATGATCTATGCTTTATAAAAGCGCAACTCATGAATATGGTCAAAAACGTTCCTGTTCAGTATATGGGTTGGAGTAACTAATGGATCCACTATTTTTAAACTTTGATTTTAGCTTTGTGTAGCAATGACGATCGTCTCAGCAGTTGTGCTGAAGTTGGAGGGTCTGGCTATATTATTCTGTATACTGCAGTTCCTAGCCCTCACCTGGTACTCTCTGAGCTACATACCATTTGCCAGGTAATATCCATGACACTAAGGCCAGTAGTCAAACCAATTTAGGGCTAGTTGGGTAGCTCAGTGGTCAGAGCACTTGGCTAAAAATTGGGAGATCCTGGGTTCATATCCTAGTCAAGCCGAGTTCCCACGGTATTAGCCCCTCTTGTAAACTCCTCTCAGCTTCTATGGGTCAGATTTAGAGGGGTCCACTAAATGGAATGGCATAGAAAGGAACAAAAAAGAACTATAAATAACAAACAGTTTATACTGGTCAGGCCCCAGAAATCTAGTGAATCTTTTTAAGTGAACATATAGATATGTTCTCTTGTGACGGAATTGATCATGGCCCACATTCGCTTTGTTTCTGTCTAGTGATGAGGGTTTGATGGTTATGCTGAGGGCAGCTTGGAGCAAGTCTTTCGTATTGTTCATCGCGATGGTTGTTATACTGGGGTATTCCTGCAATACAGTACTGGTGCACTATGCTCCCATCATAGTTGATGTGATAGAACTACTCTCAATGGCGAGCAGTGGTGGATTCGATCGAGTTGACTTTGGCGCCAACTATTGATCGAAACCAAATAAAAAAAAACAAAAAACCAAACCACCCTCCACCAACCACGTTAATCAATTCTGACGTAGGCACAGGTAGGACTCCCAAATTACATGGATCTGGATAGCGGGACAGCTCAGTGGCCAGAGCACTTGGTTCACAATCTTATCCTAGTTCCAGTCCTGGTCATGCCAGGCCCCATTAAAAAAGTAACTCATTGCACAATTCTTAGCTCCTACCACTCCATGCAGAGCAAACCTTGGATTTATGATGGGAAAATGCTGGGCAGTACAATGATAAATAAAGGCCTATTAGCTTCAGCTTAGCCCAGATGTTTCTTGGAACCGCTATCTAACCACTGTATTCTTTCTGCTACAGAGATGCAGTGAAGAAATTCTTCACCTCTTGCTGCGTGGACTAATCAACCAGGCAACCCGTGAGACCACCCGTACATCCATGGCACACTACCGATTACGAAGGACCTATTGTTAACCCCGACGCATCTCTCCTAGAACCTGGTGCCTTGTTAGATACTAATAGCTCTTCCACTGTACTCTGAAAGTTTTGGATACTAAACTCGAGTCATTTTACTGTAGTCCGAGCAACATTCATGTTATCATATCGTTGTGCAGTGTTGCAAACAGAGTTTCTATTTTACGTATTTATTGATTTGGTACAGTTAATAAAAAGCATGAATAACACATTGTGATGCATGGTACCACTCTGTGTAATATCATCAGCAATCATCTGATGGTGTGATGGTAACACCTCTTCTGATCTGTCCCCATCCAATCAATCTGCAAGAAAAACGATGCACATCACAGGACCCAGACAACTGGTTACAGAACTGGAAAAACGATCCTGAGGAAAGCTGATGTAATGATGTGAAGCTTTACTTTGCACAATTTTCTATGCAGGACAAAGGTGTCCATGGACAAAATAACTGAATGGATGACCCAACTTCATTTATTCAGACCGCGTAAATTCAGCAGGAGAGACGTACGAGTAGTAACATAATCACAACTGTTGCGGTGTATCCGGATTCCAGTCCCGATGGTTCATATTCATAACAGAAAGACGTCAGTGCTATTGTGGAGAAGTGTACTGAATAACTTTTAGCAATGCATTATTTATAGGCCATGACATAAGCGGGTTGTTGTTTCGTACCATGCCCAGGTCGTAGCGGTATAGCTATATGGAGGCGTGAGTTGTAATCTAACACTTTGACGAATCACAAGCACTGACGTCAGTAATCCCCCTCCGCAAACATGACGGTAAGCAAGCAATCCTACCTCCAATGTTTCTCAATTCTCCTACTGAGAGCAATCTTTTCACCAATCTCTGTGCATACGGGGTTGGTCAGACCGATCTTGGCCAAGTCACCCTTCACCGCCAGTACACGACCACCACTAGATAGCGATCCAATGTTCACCATTAAGCCTTCATTTTTAGACAGCTTTTGCACCTAAAATGGAATGTAAATGATGAGTTTATGAACAGCTAAAGGTGAAGTTTTTGGCACTTCAAAAAGCTAATCCTCTTCTCGTGTATGGCAAAGTCGCCGGGTTAGATATTTGTTTATTGACCAGTTATGGCTTAGCATGGAGCACCACGTGCGGGTCAGTATCATCGCTCCAGGTTGGAGGTCAGTCAACCTGAGTAATTTTACACATTACCCGTCGAAATTTGGCTACTCTTATCGAGAAGGGAGAGGTGGATCTTTAACAACGGTGGAATGATATCTGACCCTAATCCACTGGTTGGGACCTCCATTTTTTAGCGTGGTGATCCGAACCCACACTAGAAATTTAAAGTGAGAGGCTAAACTAATGTGGGGTAGGTTTGATTAAGGCTGTCCGAACGCTTCCAAAGTCTCTGCAAAACCGACATGATATTTTGTCGTTAGGGAATTCGATGACAATGTGTTCAAGAAACGTGGCATAGCCAAACAGGCATGACATTATCGGCCCAGAGTTCCACAACCTACCTTGGCTCCCTTCTTGTCTCCTTCCACTCGGACGCCAAGTAGACGGCGCAGAAGGAAATATGATATCTCAAGCTCTGTATAGATGTCCGGCAAAGCTCCGACTGCTCCCAGAACTTGTCCCACTAATCTGTCAGCTCGGCAGAGTGTTGGGTCAATCTTCGTACCAACGCCTACGGACATTGTTTTAATCTTTCATTTTATTCGGACACTTGGCCATCCTATTTAACGTACCTCCTAAGTCTGAGGCTTGTTGGAGCGATAGGAGCTTGGATAAATTTGAGGAGCTCATACTCACAATGGCGGCCCACCGTGATCCGGATTTGAACCCAGGTTCTCACGGTGCGAGCCCAGTGTTTTTACCACTGAGCTATCCCGTATGAGGGTATGGTGGAACAGTAGAAAAAATCTTATCCACTATCCGGATTCATAAGATACTGGTAGAGCTTTTATCAAAAGAGTTTATCGCATAGCTAAATATGAATAAATGTTTATTATATGTCTGTTGCTTATCCAGTACTCGGTGTCAGTATCAAAGTTTAATCATGCCAAAGTTTGGAGCACCTGCTATTCGAGCATGAAACCATGTATATAAATGAGCTACGAAGACAGACTTTCTGTCCTGGGGAGGGGGCGCAGCCCTCTAGCATTGAAACACAGGTATAATGTTACTAGTATCTAGTCCAAAGGTGAGTATGCATTGGGTGACTTACCGATGAGACCGCCAGGTGCCGCGTATTGCAGATCATTATGCTCAGCAAACAGTGAGACAATCTTTGACCTGAGCGGCCTGCAGGTTAACGAGCCATTGGAGTCTCGAGAGACGATCCCCGGTCGTACCTCAATCTCCTGACCGATCTGCAGAACGCCTCGGAGAATTGAGCCGCCTGCCACGCCTCCCTTTAGATCATCTACCTCCGAGCCTGGCTTATTTACATCGAAGGATCGAATCACTATAAAGACAAGAGTCCCGCTCTTTGCTAACAAAGCATTGCAGTTTTGACCTTTGAGTGGGCTTCAGCGGGATATTTCATGATACTCTGGCAGGAGTGCTTGCTGTTTTGGGCCTAGAGCCCCAGCAACCCGGTTTCAAAGCCCCAACAACCCGGTTTCAAGTTTTTTATATGGCTGAGCAATCCTTAAGAGTTTATATTTCTATGATGACATTTGAATTGGTGCCGGAAATTATCAACGAGGAGTAGAATGAACATAATTTTTTTTAATAGATTGAATTGATTTTTTCCCCGAAAAGGACTTAATATACAAAACCATATTCAAGTTGCTATAATAAATTATGTGAGAGCACATCTGGAGATGAGTTTGGAAGCCAATGAGCGTGGTATTGTGTACGACTTGCCTTGCTCACATGCTCAATGGCTTAGCAATACAGCATGCTGTGAAGGCGGATGCTTTAATAGGTCTCTGAACTACTGTCTCTTTTTTTGCACTTTGGATCAAGATTTGACTTGCTCACCTTTGCCATTACTAGTCTCAATTGCAAAAAAAGGAACTCGTATCCGTCTTTACTTGATTATTAGTCTAAATAACCATATCAATCAAACAATTGGGTGAAGGGACCCGACTTACCGATCAATCGTGGTTGAGAAGTGAAGTCTCGCAGTGGCACGGGAATCTTCTTACAGATATATTCGCAAATCACCTCAATGTTATATTTCAGTTGAGCGGAGATAGGAATAATTGGTGAGCCCTCGGCGACAGTACCTGAAAACAATGGGTTACAACTCCAAATTATTTGTGGAGTTGTCTTCCACTACAGAAAAATTTACACAAGCAGACAACTCCAAATAGTGATGGTAAAAATGGGGTTGCATCGACTAAAAGATGGTTTTTAAAATCGATTTTGGGAGCATAACATACGGTAGATCAGAGAGCAAATTCAACCTACCTTGTACAAACTTTTGTATTTGGTCATATTGCTCGCGAGCCTGGCTTTCTTTGACCAGATCTATCTTGTTTTGCAGTATAATAATGTGTTTGAGCTTCATGATTTCAATAGCGGCGAGATGCTCCGAGGTCTGAGGCTGCGGGCAGGATTCATTACCAGCAATCAGTAACAAGGCGGCATCCATCACCGCCGCGCCGTTTAACATGGTAGCCATAAGAATGTCATGACCAGGGCAGTCAACAAATGAGACATGCCTGAAAATAATATGAGATTCCGTCAACGTCGTACTATGGCTCATACAGAGCACATCTAGACACTCCAATCACGGAGCGGAATTGATAGGGCGGCTATACCATCAGCTTTTGAGTAAGCAACAACCAATGTTTGGTTAGGCTGGTATTTAAAAGCTTTTAAGGGTTAAATAACTACGGCCCAAATGGCCCAAATTGAAACAAAGATGGAATCTAATTACTAAAACTTAGTAACCTAGTGATCTTTACTCTATCATGACATTGAATAGAACTCAAAGTTGAATTTAATATTGGAGAAAACTGAAGTTATAAGAAGTGCTTTGCCGTGTTTTCCCTAGCCCTAAATAGGGGCCGTTGCATTCGGGCCTCTATCATTTCACAATAATGGCACTAACGCTTGCTGACAGAGGTGAAAAACTGCACTCTGAAACCCCATTTTTATATTCTTGTTGAGCATTTTCTCTATTCAGACTAGTGTAACTACAGGTCTAGTATGCACCTGCAAGAGGGTTTTCCAAACATCAGCGCGTAACCCAAGAAATCAATGGAAACACCAACAGTTGCGATAGTTTCCTAGCTTGAGGCCAATTCTATTGCGTCGACAGTCTGAAAAGTGCCTCGCCGAGGATTTTAAGTATGTGCATTGAGTAGGGCTATATCTAAGCTTCCATTTGAGCCGGGTATTGGGCCCATTTGTGAATGGTAGGTTTCAGATTCTGAAAACAAGTGAAGACACTTTTGCCCATAGCATAACCCCTTTGAAGGCCTCTAGTTAGGGCTAGAGAAAACCGGCAAAACAATTCTTATAACTTCAGTTTTCTCCAACATTACGTTCAATTTTACATTCTAATATATGTTATTATGAGGGAGAAAAGATCATTAGGTTAGTAAGTTTTAGTAATTATATCCCATTTTCTTTCTATTTGGCCCATTCGGACCGTAGTTATTTGAGTGACTGATATTCGCTTTTTGGAAAAAGATAACTCCTTTTCGCTATTAAAGTGCTAGGGACATTTCAAACCTGCTCTCACAGAACTACCCCTATCTTCTTTGCTCAGGCCCTGCGGCCTCAAATGAGTGGCAAGAAATGCCCCAATACGATAGTGGGCGGAGCTTACTGATTCCCGTCGGTTTGGTCCCTATCTAAACATGGATCCGGTAGTCAAGCTACTGACTCACTATATAGGCTTATATGATCTAAACAGAAAATGAAGTTGTTTTTGCTGTTTTAGCTATTTGTTCGAAAATTCACTCAATGTACAATGTATTCACGATATAACCCATCTTTTGTAAATTTTGATGAGAATACAAAATATGAAAAAATAATTTGGAGACAGCATGGCCGCCGATCGATCTCGCTTAGCAAGGCACCGGTTACAACGATCGCCCGCCGTTAGCGAGGGCTATT
>Ga0224511_10003507_pt1 | contig 11344 bp, 3 predicted proteins | sample SF_May12_sed_USG_2_FD_169988 | JGI IMG/M metagenome (GOLD analysis project Ga0224511, IMG submission 169988) | Sediment microbial communities from San Francisco Bay, California, United States - SF_May12_sed_USGS_8_1 | ecosystem: Environmental > Aquatic > Marine > Sediment | place: USA...
GCACGCAGATAGTATAAATGTGATTAATATCCATAGAGCTGTGTACGAAGTGATTTCTTCATCAGATGTAGATTTGTTGATAACCAATGAGTGAACAGATCTTAAGATGCACCAGAGAAGGTTCTTCAGTACTGATCCACCATTTTCACATACAGAGGGTGGTGTGATAAGGTTGACATGAAGTAAGTCGGAACTAGTGATGTAACGTTGGTAGGGCATTGGAGCATGCAAGGAAGTTACAGCCAAAATATATTCGATGTGTTTTATTCTACAAGCACTTGGCTATATTATTTAGTGGAATTCCTTGGTTTGAGGTTTTGTTATGTAGCTAAGAATCATGTGAGTAATGACGACTGAAGCCCAGTATGACTAGGGTATGAGCCCAGAGTCTCCCGATCATGATCCAAACACTCTAACCATTGAGATATCTCAAGAAGAGACGAAGAGACGAAGAGATACTTACCGAAGTCCATTTGATACAGTCAGCTTGTTCTTTCCAAGACCAGCTTTCTACTTTCATTTTCTCTTCTGTAAAGATTCATAAATAAATAAGTATGCCGCTCCAATGAAGAAGCCTCTAGGTCTGCACCACATACCATGCCGATAATACTAGTTGGTACGACTATGGAGCACTAATACTAATTGTATTTTCTATTTGGAGATGTTGCGAAACACTCTGCGGGTCTAAAAAGCTCTAGAATACACTATGGGAAAATCTTATTTTCTCCTTGCACTCTTAGCATAGGGAAATTTCAACACACAGCTGCATGATTGCCTAACCATGAAGGGCAAAACAGCGACTAGTACTATTTTCACTAGTTTGCCATGTGTTCATTAATCATCGCCTTCAATTTGGAACACAATAGACAATAGGTTGTCAATGATGATCGTGGGAAGAGGGACATGGGCCAAAATCATTAACGCATCTGGGCGAGATTTTGTCACCTGTGAGGTCAAAGCGGATTTCTTCTGGCATAAGTTCTATGGCCAAGGAGACACTTGGCCTATTTTCGAAACTGTCGCAACTTAACAGTAACAATTTCTTGGCTTTTTGGTCTAGAAGTGGAACAATAACCTGGATTCTATGTATATTTAAAGGACAGACCACTATAGTACTATTCTGTACATTGATAGTTTGTGTATTGACCTGACTCGCGTCGACCGAATAACTTCTTTTTAACAGTTCCAATTTTAAGATGTTCTATCATTTTGATACTCTCATTGAGATCCCTTCCCTTCTGTAGTGACTCATATCTGTAACAAGACAGCCATTGTTATGTCTACTTACAAGATTTATGTATAACAAACCAACTAGAAAAAAGAAAACTTCATGGAGTGGTTTGAGTCATACAACAACTCTGAAGACCAGAATTAGGAGGAAACCTAATAAATTTAAATTGAGGCTGAAATCTGTTCTCTTCTATTATAGGATTTCATATGAGGATTAATCCAAACCGTGAGGTGACGTTAGAATATGAGACTTATCTCTATGGTGAGTCATGGGTTCGAATCCCCAAAAAAAGTCAATGATGATGGTAGGAGGCATCCAACTTTTATTCACTTGTGATTTTGTAAGCCTGGACCGAAGTCTCCCTAACAACCAGGACCTCCATAACACAGGAATAAAAATTTGGAATATAATCAGAGTAAAAGAGTAGTTCAACACAGGGGAACATACTCTAACCCTATTGCATTGTTTAATGCTTGAAGATACCAAATGATCTCACCTGTCTATATTCTGTCGGTAATACATCATGGAGAATTCCAGCATTGAGAATTTCCCTGTGTTAGATGGCTGCTGGGCTGATGCTATATCAGGCTATAATGAATAAGGTTGAGATATCGTATAAAGGTGAAGGCCATCAGCATGATATTCGAGGAGCACCGTGCTACTAATCACTGACTTCTAGTCACTGACTACTAGTCACTGACTACTAGTCACTGACTACTAGTCACTGACTACTAGTCATTGACTACTAGTCACTGACTATTAGTCACTGACTACTAGTCACTGACTACTAGTCACTGACTACTAGTCACTGACTACTAGTCACTGACTACTAGTCACTGACTTCTGCACAATGTCCCTTTTTTGTTTGATAACTCATTAAACACTAGATTAGGTTAGGGGCCGGTGCAGTCACTTATCACAACTATATCATATAATGAAGTTGCTGCTTTGGCAGGGTTGGTATAGTAAAAACTGCCTATGCCCAGGACCAGCTTCACTCTATCAGAACACCTGCTGATTCAGTGTGAATTATGAGCTAGAAGACTGAATGGATGGTCCTGGAAGATTGACAATTCTCATTACTGAAAGTGGAATAAATCAGTTAACACAATTATATGGTGTATGTCGCTCGCTGCAATGGACTCACAGACACTACCAAGTTCCATAGAAGTCTCAGAGCTAGAGTTAATCAACCATAAGAAAAACTGTTTTTAGAATTTAAATGAATAACAATGGTACTGGCTATTGTTTTGCTCCAACTTGTGGCTAATTAATCAGTCTTAGTGGATGACAATGTGGACAGGGTACTCAGGTGCCACTGTGACAGTTGCCACTAGGTTTAGCCATGATCTAGCAGAGTTTGGCCAGGAACCCTTTCCCTGAAGGGCTCTGGGTCTGGTCATGCAGTGGGCATTATTTGGCTGATCAGTCCGCCGAAACAGTCGTGTTGTTTTGATCACACCCATTGAAACAGCATGGCTACTGGGAGGTAAATTTTTAAATGAGATGCACGGATGCTGCCTTCACAATTTAATTCTATCCTTTGGCTAAGGTAACATCGAAAACCAGTGGAACCACACACCAGTTCAAATTAAAGAACAAAATAGTTGAGTCCACAGTTGTCCATGATGTTGGTGAGTCAGGGTACCAGCTATTGAAATCAATGGTAAGGGCACGCATTCGGCTTTGATCAAACAGGACTGTCTACGGCATCCACGACTGACTGTCATGGCTCATTCATATCAAGTATTTGGTATTGTGTCCCAAGGAAGGCTTGGGTCCGCATCATTGGATCAACGTCATCCTTAAACCATTACTAGTACTATAGGGAGTTATACCGGCATCCGCATCCATGCTGTGATCATCGCTAGTTACTAGTCACTAGGGATCAACTGCCGACACTACCGAATTTGGCAATGGGATTTAAAATCACCACATTCAAAGACCTTTAAGTACACGAGTCTCGGAGTTTGGAACTGATGACAGAAGATGCCGAGCTATATAACAATAATGGAAACACCACCCGTTAAGCTGCACGCATAGCTGTGCCAGTCTGTATCATTGTGTTACATCTAGATAAAATCGAACAGAGGTTACAAGCACAAAGGCAATATAAAACTCGAAGCTGAAAGCCTTGTCGAGGTACCCAATCTGTGTGATTGATGAGGTAGATGATTTCATAAATGAATGAAGCGATTTTTTGGGATATCAGGATATTTTCAGGATTTTCCTGATTTAGATGTGAAGCAATCCAGTTAGGCAATCTCATTCTGGTAACGAGGATTTTATAGTAACTAAGAGATCTCACACGCTGTCCCAAGTGGGCTCAATAAGGTGTTAGTATGCAGTGACACAGATCTACAAAAGATCTGAACAAACTCCAATGTGTTTTTCACTTTTAACCTCTTCGGATAAGCTGTCAGTTCACCAGTTATACTTTCTAGCATAGAGCACTGGAGTGGGTCAGTATCAATGCTCTACCTCATATTTTTTGTTTTTGAGTTTAGATCGCTATGAGGGGTTGATACTCACGACCGGAGATCGACATGATTAGGGTGTAAACCCAGGGTCTTGCGATCTCAGCCCTAGAATGCTCTAACCGCTGATTAATTCCGCTATCCCAGGGGAAAGGGTTGGATTGAGCTGGGTATAAACTAGACTAAAGAGTTTAATATACCTCTGTGCTATTATGCCTTGGCCGTCTCACGATATCACAACTCGACGTACGATTGACATGTTTTCTCTGAAGTGTTCCTCTTTGGGTATCAGCGGTGTTAAATGATCCATACACCCAACCTGTAACAAAATACCAATCTGACACGCTCAACAGGCTACAAGTCTGGGCTCACGCAGAAAGAAGTCTGTTTATGCCAAAAGTTTGTAATAATTGCAGAATTGCGGACATACCTCTGGCTCTCAGGCAGCGGGGCTGTAAGAGCCCAGGTGCACCTGCATGGAAGTTATAATGGAATTTATCTCTATGCCCACCTCGATGTAGGTGGGTAGGAGAAGGTCCATAAAGATTAGTACCTACAGGAATGCTGGGTATCTAATACTAGGAATTTATTGCTGATGAACATACTGTAAACATGCAGTCATGCTTTGGAATTTTTCAATCATGGGACAATGCCCATAATCCCCATAAAAGATACAACATCATGGTTACTAAAATTAGTGTTATGTAAGCTTCATGATTTCATGATATATAATAGTATGGTATTATATCTAGTTTTCACTGATTCTAGTGGAATTGTATAGCTGGGGGTGATTGGTTAACCAAATGATTGTACTTTAGAAACCCTAAAAATTGAAACAGGACAGCGAAATGGCCATATTTAAAACACCCAGCACTGTGGGACTATGTGAAGGAGTTAGTTATTCGGTCATGTAAAGCCACAATATAAAAACGCAAAACCTGAGGCAGTAATCTTTTTGTGCCTATAGTGGATTCTTGTTTTTTTACGTTAAAAGTGAATCAGTTTTTATGTATGAGTTGTATCCGTTGGAAGAAAAATCCGTGAAAGCGAAGAAAAGTGAGAACCTGCAGAAAGAAATTGACCAGTTATTGGTATGCCAGAGACCCTTGACTTCTGTGTTTGATACTCCAGCTTAGGGTTGACATTCTAACACAGACTCTTGACATGTAGCTTATCCTACTGGGACAACCACACATATCAGCTTTATACTGGATTATGGATCAGATATAGGAAGTGGGGGGGGGGTTGTGGAGGTGACAGACTCAGCTATATACCAGCTCAGGCTGCTCTGCCTATAGATATAGACTCCACCCCACATTCTGCACTACAATTATTCTGTTTTGGGATAAAATGATGGCCTAATGGGATTTTCTGGGCCTGGTTCTCTTCATAGTCTGGGTATCACTTTGTCTTCATTCTCGATGGGTATCTATTGTGGCATTGAATAATGGAAACCACCAGTAGAGTAATCTTCTCTATTAGGCACATCATGGACTATCCTAAAAGCTAGCTGTTGGATTGGTGGTGCTATCCAAAATGAGATCATCTTGTCTTGCCCTTATGGTTCTCACTTCAGTATAGACTCTTTGGGGGGAGTGTGGCTGTTCGGTAACAACAGGGGTCTGGCCCAAAAAGTATATTCCACTGGTAAGGGTTCCGTTAGCTTTGAAATTGATTCGCGATGTTCAAAATTGCATGGTTCGGATATACTTTAAGTGGTAAGGGGCAGGCAACTTTCTGCTCTGACAATGGATATATCCAATGGTATTGGACTTCAGTTTGTTCATTCTAAATAATATTGTTTTCTTCATATCCAAAGTACTATGGCTTCAATTTCTTTACACAAGGATATGCTCGAGTCAATGGCACATAATGCTACATCAATTTGAACGATTTGCATCACTTCAACTGCTCTAGTTGGATTTGCATCACTTCAACTGCTATAGTCGTGCCTAATAAACTGTTATCAGGTGTTGAATTGCCAAGCCATAATTTACTCTAATCTTCAGTAACTCAGTCAATTTCGCCATCACTGATGAAAATCCTACAGGTATTTTTTTGATGAGAAACTGACAGTAAAACTAGGCTATATGAATTTGAACCAAGGGTCTTTTTTGTTGACAACATGACCATGCCATATTGCCTACCATTCTTGGATACGCATACAGAGCATGTGGTTTAATGCAGTACTAACCTCCTCTAGGTGGTCCTTTAGCAGATTTCTCTGTGCCAACCATCGGTTGAGCTGTTCGTCTCATAGTTGTAGAGATATCACGCTCTCACGGACCCACACTGTAATGGAGATCTAGGTACTATAACTATCCTCAACAGACTGTAAAGCGACAAGGGTGAGTCAATCAATCTTATTACCATGGTTACGGTGAATGATACCCGTCCAACGGTTGGGATCAGATCGAGTGGTAATTATACGCTAAGACCTCTAACGGCACAGACTCTCATATTTAACTATATAGCTGGATAGATGCTGACGAGAAACAAAAATCTCTTCTACCTTTGGTTTCAATATAAGCAAGCATCTTATTCCAGGACCATGAAGATGTCACTTTCTATGAACTGCCTGGAAAACAGCAAGGAGAATTTTTTATGGGAAAATGCACACCACGTTGCTTATTGCTATAGCAGGCAACTGAATGCAAATAGACACGCTTACCTACTGCATATGCAGTTGCGACAGAAGGAAAGTGTATTTTGTACACTATGAATTGGTGTGACACCAAGAACATAACCATAGGTGCTAGGGGTGTACATCTGCCAATAAGACCCAAGAGAAGACAAGCGAAGGAACAAGTATCTACAATGAGTAATAGAAGACAACTCCTAATGGTCAAATTTGGGCTTGGACCGCTTGATACAAAATTTTGTATTAATCCCAGAATGCAGCGTAGCCGACCCACCGCGGCTAGCTTGAAAAGCTTGATTCGGTGGGTTTCAGTTATTTGAGCGGATGGTGTCCCTTAGCCAGTGAGCATATGGGGGGGGGTGGGAAGGCTGTTAGAGAGCAACTTGTACGGGCAACTCCTCTCCCTTGCCATCTTAACCTTTCCCAACTCAGAAAGAACGGCTACCCATTCCCTGCAGGGTGACACAGGTCTCTTTTCGAGAAATCCCACGCTTTAGTGGCCTTGAACTAGGGACCTTCATCACCAGTGGCGAGCGCATGGAACTACTCAATGGGATGGTGTTAAACTGTCTAACACCAACTGAAAAAAACCGGGCCCGATTGAGAGCAAACTGAATACCCAAGCAGTTAATACGGTCGGCAGAACGTCCTTAGGACGAGTATCGAGAAAAATGGGCACTGGCTTATTGAAACTAGCCATAATATGTAATCACGGAAAAGACATTACCCGAATGCATTTCGCCCATGCATTGTAGTGTTATCCATCCTGCATGCTGTATTTCAGTTTGTTTTTCTAACATTTTCTTTTATAAGATGTCCGAGTCCAGTTATTATGATTGCGAACAAGGAGTCAATTGGTGATAAAACTGATATTTTCGCATTTATTGCATTTAGCAAAAACAGCAAGTAACTTGCGTATTATAAGCTATCAACTGAGAAAGGACATCGTGGTTTGGGATGGGGCAGGGTCAATTTGCTATCATATATACACAAAATTAGTGGACCTAGAAACATGGTGTAATGGGGGTGATGATCTCCCATGGAGAGAGCATTAGGTCTATAAATATATAAAACACTGGATGACTAAAGCCTATCATATCACTAGTGATATTTAGGTAGCAAAAGAAACATTAGAAAAATGCATTTTGACATCCTTACAGCAGCGATTGGAGCCCCAGTGATAAAACATGGCGCCCCACCGGGTCATACGACCACTAGGTGGGTGATATGTGACAAAAAGAAAAGCGCCATCTCCTTATTTGGGTGGTTTGGCGTTGGCTGGAAGTGTCGAAGACTTGACGCTCGCTTTACTCGTACTTCTACCAAACGAAGAGTATTGTTTGGTGCCCCGGCCGGGCGTTCCTCCCAGACTTCTACAACGAACATCAAGGATTGTGAGCGGATTCTTATCCAGATAGAACATAGGCTGTCTACGCACCAGGGGGAGTGAGTGTCACTACACAACACCGATCAGTGGAAGGGGTGGGTTACACAGGGCCGTGAGATGAATGCGGCTACAGGCGGTGATGGGATGCAACACACCACAATACTATAAATAGGGCTAAACTCTACAGGACACTCGGCTACGAACCTCAGATGTCAATGGTACTTTTAGTGGCTAACCTATGGGAAGGGACAGCAGGGATGAGCGAGTGTCTGGGTGACAGCAGCACACACGGGCGAATGGATGAGCCCCGCAACCGGAATAAGCGAGGACAATAGGAAGTCGGAAAGGTGAAGATGAGAGCGCGGCACAGATGTGAGGGAGGCTCAATCACCTAGAGAAAGAGAGCTCTGAAAAAGGTGATTAGTTTTCCGTAGCACAGCCACTGAACCAATCCCACACCGCGAGGAAGAACAGAATCGTTTGCAGCATGCAAATTGTCGCGTACGACTGTCATTAATGGAAAAATAAGATTGTTGCGGTCAAAGCGGACAACGACTGTACACCACACAGTGGACACGGAAGCAGCAAGCGGGTGCTGGTGCTCTTCTCTACCTGAGTCTGGCAGCTTGCTCTAAGTGCCTGATTTGTGTCATTTATGAGATATTTGTGACAACTTAGATGATTGGCGTCTCATTTGGTGCATACTAGTGGGCGTGCCAGCGGAGCTAAACGACGGTGTGCTAGAAAAACACAGAGAGGAGCTCTCAGAGAAAGTCTATAGCGGGGTGAAATCGCTACGAAACCACAGCTGCCCATGCTCAACGTGTGCACTAATGCCGGATCGCCATACGACAGTTTATATGTTTCAGACACATCCGAGAGTTGACCAGCTGTATATGACTGACACGGGGAAATGCGTTAATAAAAAAACGTCTATTTTGCTGGGGCTAGCTCAGACGTGGCTGAGCGAGCAACATGCGTATGGGGATCCGGGCTAGCGGGTCCAACATGCTCAGACAATGCTGAGTGGCAAAAAGCCAATGCCAGCACACTGACATGACGCGGGTACCTAGAGGTCACTTGGTGGTCACACGCTCGCTGAAATCACGACAGTCTCATCACTACACTCCCACACAACGGTATACAGGGGTACAGAGCAGCGTATCATTGGTGGGACAAGACGAATGGACAGACCAGAAATGCAGAAAATTAACTATAAAGATGGTTGTCACTTGGTAAAAAGGGGAGGGGCTAAAGACACGAAGGCTGCAAAATGCGACGCCTACCCGCTGATCCTGGACTTGACGCGTTTTCCCATTCGTTGCACCCATCGTTTCTGTTCATCATTATTGGCCGCCAGCAACAGCAGCTCCTTGGCAGCTTGAGCATCTTTATTCACTAAATGAATCAGCGGATTAGCACGGATTAGTCGCCGAACAAGGAAGACATTGGGTTGAGTCGCGTGTCAACACAGCAACGGGTTGTAAAACCTTCAGTCGGCTTGGGTCGAATTGTGTGTTTCTTGGCTAGAGCAAGAAGTGCTATTATTGAGATGCCTGGCAATTCCGAACCAGTTTGCAAGGGTTGTTTACACACAACTGATAGCAAAAAAGTTGCAAGGATCGATTCCATCTTAATAATACAGCTTACAAATACAAAAAAGGCAAATATCAATAAAAGAACAGAAGGAACAGCTTTCCACCCGGAGTTCAGGAAAACAGGATACAGCATAAAAGGTGAATCCTTCCCGTACCCTGTCCATTGAATACATCAGCACGTTGACTACACAGAATTACCCACCTTTACAGTAGGCTACAAACTCCTCCTTTTTGTCCATATGCTCTCTGTGGAACTTCATATGACAACCTGCAAAGGGCAATTGATAGCCGGCGTGGTACCTTGCGAGCTTTTCTTTCTTACATGACCCCCAACTGTTCAGATGCATTCCGACTAGACGGTTTACCCGGTCGGTAGGGCTTACCGATCGAATTGTTCATCGATAGCCCAACGGTAAGGGCTCATCGGTAGAATTTTCAAAACCTGCCGATGATTCGTATAGTTTTAGCCAATCAAAATCAAGCAAATGCAGTAACCAATAATCTGCGACTTGACAAGGACTCATCACCGCACACCTTTTATCTTGGCTCGTTTCCGGGGCGTCGTAACAAAGAACAGTTGTAGTAACTTAGAGATGTCACGCCGGAAACGCGGTACTCCGCATAAACGACCTACCGCGATACTATTGGTCAATGTTTGACCAATTGTAATGTGGATAAACTATGATGTAAAAGCCCATGGAGAGATAATCAGGACATTGCATCGGCTAGTTTTCTACTCAGAATGAGAAAGCCATACTGACCGGATGATCGGTCCAGTCTGAATGCACCTTTGTGGTGAAACTGTGGGGTTACATTCTCAGTTTTGCACCAGTTAGGGGTTAATATGGAATACCACGGGTGGGTCAATATCAACGCTCCATCCCAGAGCAAGCTCGTTTTTCAGCTGGTATTGATGTGAGCCCGCCGTGACCGCGAGTCGAGTTAGAGTTCTAGTGATTACTGGGCTATACCGTGGCATTACTCACGTTTACACTCCAGTGCATTGGGAGGAGAGAGGACGTGCCAGGCTGGCTTGTTGCAGTAGTCACACGTGGTTGGTGTGCGATAGTGTATGTCCAGGAAATCATGCCCTTTGTATTGAAGCACTCCAGCATCCACTGGTTGGGTGTCCGGCCTTATTGAGAGCTCCCCGTCAGTGTAATATAGAATCTGTAGAGAGCAAAAGACACATGTTTCAATGAAATATCCGTTAAAGATATACCCACCACCTAATTTATAGGAGCCTCAATTCAAAGGAACTAATAATCAGAAGACCGTGAAACCCGATTTCTTTGAGACATGAGATTCACCGAAACAATTTTGGAGGAAACATTTGAGATACTTGGTAAACTTAAGTACAGGCAACTGGAAACCTGCTGAGGACCAATAAAATGTAAAACATATCCCGATCCCATGGATAATTGGCCTGGTTGGCACAGGGAGCTCACCTGAAATATCTTGGGAATATCTTTGGGGTCTGCCCGATGCACGTCACCTTGAGATACCGCTCGCACGTGGGCCAGCTTGCTACAATGCAAAACAAAAGTACACTGAAACTCGGTTAACTCGAAAACTTGCTTAACTCAAGCGAAGTTTCATGGTCCCTACCTGAGTAATGATAATTTGCTGGGCATATCTCGAACCTTTAGTCATAACTCGAACAGATAAAACTGTGGTTAGTGCCATCAAATTACCTATTCTGTGGCTGGATGTGTTTACATTCTTGTGTAACAAGCTCAATTTCATTGTTTTCTTTTCATAAACGAAAATCTCAAATTTTAGAAAGTTTAACCAGGAAATGGAATACACTAAAGCGGAATTTGTTTGCTATGGTGGCCGCATGGCTAAAGTAGAGGGAGAGCGTAACTCACAACTCAACCTTTTTATAACTAAAACTTTTCATAACTCAAAAAACTTTTCATGACTCAATTTTTTTGGTGGACCCCTGCAGTTCGAGTTATCCAAAATTCGCTGTATAATGATAGTGGCACCAATTGCAGCATACGCCAA
>Ga0224511_10003508_pt1 | contig 11343 bp, 6 predicted proteins | sample SF_May12_sed_USG_2_FD_169988 | JGI IMG/M metagenome (GOLD analysis project Ga0224511, IMG submission 169988) | Sediment microbial communities from San Francisco Bay, California, United States - SF_May12_sed_USGS_8_1 | ecosystem: Environmental > Aquatic > Marine > Sediment | place: USA...
CCTAGAATGATCGTTTCTAAAACTAGAAACGCAAATGGTTAAGAAACACAGCAAGGAAATCTGATACCCAATGGAGTGAAATGCAATGAAAAACGTAATTGGGTATCAGTTCTGAGACTAATCACAACGAACTGCTCAAGTGAGGTAATAAGAAAATTAAAAGCATATGTTTTAAATTTGTTATTTTCCTGAAAGTTTGAACACAAATGTGGATTTGGAGATGTTTTAACATTTTGTAATATTATGCACATGTAATGAAGGTCATCATTTTTATTTAAATGATATGTAGACAAATAATGTAATGGAATATTTAAATGATTATAATGACAATCATTTTCTATTTCAATGATATTTACACAAATTATGTAATGGAATCATTAAATGTTTTTGATATAAAAGCATCATTAGCAAGCCGATCCCGGGTCCCGGGTTTTAGTAGCCCCTGGGAAAACCGGGTGCGACTCTTTTACATAGGTTACAGAGTCACTATGGTCATAGCTTAGGTCTCACACCACTAAGTGTTTGTTTTTTTATGTCAAATAAATATAACAATGCGATGTAGCATGTTAAGCTTTTGCGGCAAAGATAAATATCGCATTAATTTACGCATATAAAATCAGATAAAACAAATTAATGCCTAACTATAACCCGAGACTATGGCCTACAAAAATATGGAAAAGAGTGTTTCCCGGGAAAACCCTATCTGACGTAAACATTCCGGAAGTTAGTATTGGTGGTTCTCAACATTTACAATACAGTGCATAATTATAATATAAAGAAATTGGGAACCATCTCAGAAAAAGCGGCCATATTGGAACGCCAAATCCAAACGAATAAATGGGTTGCGTCTGTCGACGCAGTTATGCGGTTACATCACACTAAATCAGACTTCCGGTAAAAGGTTGCAAACGCGCGAATTGAAGACAGCAGGAATCCTAAGAAATTGGATTTCGTAACGCACTACTGATAACATGTCTTACTCCTAATCCAGAGGACGTTATTATGCAACCCTGTTATTTTTTGGTACTGGTATATATTTTTAGTAATTTACAACAACCCAAGGTTTTATCGACACTTATTATTCGCGTTTACACTTGTTCATTGTATATACAAAAATGATGTTCCTTCTTGAATATATATGCAGTTTAAACAAAAATAAAATAGTGTACACCGAAATGATTTAGAATTTCGCACAATAACAAGCATGTTAATGTGGTATTTATGTGTCAGTTATGCCTATTACTGGCTTATTGTTTGTTGAAGTTTTCGTTGTCATGGCATAAACTGAAAGGTCAAATGACTTCTATGTGCATGTAGTATTTAATTGATGAAATATTATCTGCAAAAAGTTAACTGTTTAGATGGGAAGAGAGAATCACTTATACTTTATACTGCCTAAGGAACGAATCCGTTACATTCACAGTACTGTGACCAGAACCGCTAGTGCAGTATGATGATGAAGGATGTAGTGTTTGAAGGCTGGATCGCTATTCGCTATATTTGTAGTACGAGCAATATGGCTGGATTTCATGAATATATAATCATATACATGTATATCGAGGCTTATGTTCACCTGTTTTAAAAACATGTAAAAGACTTTAACATTTGAAACATTATATATATAGATTCTATATGTAGAATATTTCATTTGCCGTACTGAGGTCCTTTGAAACAAACACATTCATGACAGTGTACAGAAACACCATGGTCAAAAAAGAAAACGAAAAATGAGAAAAGCCGCCCATAGCCCTTCCGCTCCCCCCCCCCGCGCCAATCCCCGACAAGTGAGCTGTCCGCGGGTTCATGAGTCGTGGGTTCGATCCCCATCTCGGCCATATAGCTGATGTAATGATTGCACCGAATATTTGTCAAAAACGTTATTATGAGTCGGATAAGGACTAAGCTGAATGGTCAATAAAATGTCTTTTCTGTTGCATTTGTATTCATAACATATATTGCTTTATATTTTAAGTAGCTTGTACTTTGGATTAATTCCTAAAATGCAATCTGCCAAATTCGCTAAAACGTATTTGTTACTAAACCACTCGTAGCAGATAACGATATCCATTTTTGTTTAAAGAACGCATACAACAGATCATATGTTTGGACATTTGCCATCCAAATGCACGTATTATCTGCACTTCCTGGTCAGAAATATGTTATACTAGTATCAGGAATATAATTCAGCGTAGGCGTTCCATATTTTCGTAGTCCTTATCCCAGTCTCATCTTTAGACAAATTGCCTGAGGAGAACATAATATTTAATGCACATAATGTAAATGAGCCAATATGTGTGTATATATATTCGTTTAAACGTATAACAAATATTATTGGACACCCTGCACATTATCTTAAGTTCCATTTAAAAATGAGCTAGTATACTGATTGCTCCATTTGTAATAAACGTCAGATAATGATATTATAATGATGTTAGGATAATTTGTTCCTACAACTTGCAAAACAAAAATTATTTAAAATTATATATGTGCTAATATTCATAGATATAACAATGTCTATTTAATGACAAACCAATAACGACCTGTCTTCCCTACACATCTTTTAAAATATTTGCCTCAAATAAAAATGGAAATCAGGCGTGTGATGATTCTTGATTCATGAAATTGAGCCGGATTAAACGTTCGCCGTCAATGATGCTGACAGTCAATTTGCTTTTATAGCAGCAAACCTTTATTATTGAATAATACCAAAAGAGGCCGGTCACAAGTCGGATAGCTAACAATGTCTGTCCCGCCTCCCCTCCGCTAGCGGGCTGTGTGACGGCAGTGCGTCGATCACGTGATACGGTCGTTAAGTGCCACGTGACCGGTTGTGGGCCGGGCCATCGGCCGGGTAGGATGTCGCCGCGAAGTATTAAACGCGACATTATAGACATCGTTCTCTCATTTACCCAGTATCATCATTTTGCAGTGATTTGGTTTTATGAATACACAGTGAAAACAAACAAAGTCCGGAGTCACTGAGAGGATACTGTTGAGAATCGCACGGTTACAAGAAATTATGAGATTTTAAAAGTATAACTTTAATATTTTCACTCAAACATGATGGATCGTGGTAGACACCGGGACACAGGCCTTGTACGGTGGGTGGACCATTTATATCTCAGCTATAACATATGTGCTCATATGCTTTTTTGTTTCGGTGAATGTCAAAAACAACTTTAAATATGGGCAAACTATTTAGATAAATATTATATGACTTTATACTTCTCTTGACAAAAAGAGCGTTAGGTATGTTATTGTAGTTAATTTGATTTCAGAAACACGTCTAGGTAAAACCAAACCATGCTAGTGTGGTACCTACATTAGTTTCAATTTAAGTTAATGTTTTAGAAACATAAACATGAATGATTGATTTAACTGTATTTTGGCTAACATAAACGATTTAATGTTGTTGAGTATACACCTCGGGCACAAATAAATAATTATTTTCAGGAAACATACGATTTGGATTTCCGTAATAACGGAAACGCGAAGGGAACTATATTCTGAATTTACAATCATAAAACCGTTATAAAATGAATAACAATGCTAAATTCCTGTTTATTATTTAGAAATTATTAATATTAAATTTAATCATGAAAAGTATAACGGGCATAACAGTTTAATAACGAGTGTGTCAGAAAACCACGATGCCAGTGGGAACACTCATAAAATATGATAGTCTCATTTAAAACACGACCAATATTATTAAAGCCTGAGCGAATAAAAAGGTAAAAGCAAAATTAATGTTTATTATAATCATATAAAACGTGATGGACTGCAATACTCTAAAACTGGTTTATTGCGGTAGTTAAAACGAACTTTCCCCGCGGTTGCAATGACATATCACAGTATTAACAAAACCTTTACACAATAATACATCAACAACAAATAAGTAAATATACATATATCTATTACCCCTAAGGCATATGACTTTATTTCATTTCCAGAAGAACATACTAATTCGTTTTATTTTATTTCAGATATTATTTTTTCTTATAAAATTTTAGCTGACTGGCCAACATAATAATACATAATTTAGTATGAGTAGTATAAATGATAAATGACAGATATTCCGAAACATTATATGTTATTTTATCACAATTTAAGTACAAAGACACCTAATAGCTACTTATTATTGAACTTTATTCTGAAATATAAATCCTATGAAATCACAAAAAAATCACGAACTAAACATTTATTACATATACATAAAATAATTAGACAATATTCAACAAGAATTGAAAAAAGTGCGCTTTTGATTTTATGTGAAGTTAAAAATGCATTTTTTCGTAAGTATTTGTGAAAAGGTATAACGTTGCTAGAGTGGCAAGGACCTTCTGTATTCATAAAACGTTACGATTTTAAGTACAATAAGATGTATAACTAAATTGGATATTGCTAGCTTAATTAATTACGACATTATTAATTAGCCGTGTTATGGTTTTATTATATTATTTTCTTTCTTAGCGTTATGTGTTGAAGTTCAATTCTAGTGATAAAGAAGAATTGAGGCTAACCTGAAGTGTTGATAGATATTTTTGATAAAGAACATAGTTGTATGCTTTGATAAATAATAAAAACAATATCATGAAAAATAAAAACATTGCCTTGTTTGAAGTAAATGTCGTATTGCAAATAGTTCGTGCATGTATCCAGAATTGCACCGTAACACCCCATTACGCTCGAGTCGCAAAACGCTCACCGATAGCGACGACAGCGTCGTAAAACGATCAGTTATTTCATGAAGAGCATTTTACGGGACAACTATGCCTCTTTGTCGCATAACGCTCACCACTGAGCGTTTTATACGGTACTCAGTACGCAAAGGGGCGGTACGCAATACGCAAAACTATTATTTCGTAAGCAGACCTCAACATTTACATTACAATATTGCAGTTTTTTAACGAGAAACACGACAAACGTGATATTTAAAGTCGAAACACTATACTTGTTTGCTATTTTTTTCCTTAACAAAACTTAAAGATTGGTTGTTGCAATCAAAATATCGTCAACAGAATATTTCTTCCGTAAATGTAATGAAGAGTATATTACATACAAAAACAACCTAAAAACATTGACTTAGTCAAAAGATACAAGGCAATAGATTAAAGCAAAGTATATTCGCTATATCATTGTTACAACGTTAAAAAGTCAACGCGTTTTTTCTTTCTACAGCTGATGTTTAGTGCGTGGGTGGCGGCTGTAAAATGTGGTTTCATAATACATCATGGTGAAGTCATATTTTTCTGGTCCTATGGGATCATGGAATGTATGTTGTTTCATTTGAAACAGGAGTCCCGCTCATGCGCCAGGGGGCGTCCGTGGTGTGGAATCTTTCATTACGACCGATGAACAGCTTTAATAAAACCGAGAATGCTTTTTCCCATGCTTTTTAAACACTTTCCTTTTTTTCTCAGATTAATTAAATCCACTGCGCTTTTCAAACTTTCCGAAGTACAGAGCTTATAAAATAGCATTTAAACTAGGGTCGCCTCGGGCTTTACAGTGCAGTCAACTGCAGCGTGTGGCATCAACGTAACTGAGCGTATGCTCATACGCTCGCGCACGCTGCTTTACGTTAGGGGTACGTTAGGCATACGCCGTGTACGTTCTAACTACGCTGAAATATGTCGGTGTACGTTGTTTTATACGCACATACCAGTGTATGTGTTGGACGGGTTCAACATTGTTCAGAGTAAGCCAGCGTATAGCGTAAACGTTACGCATACGCTAACCACACGCAAGGCAAACACTGGATTTGCTAGACATACGCTTAATACGTTAGGGTGACGCTAAATGTACTTTACTCATACGTTATACGCACTACCGAATCTAGGGGCGGGGCAGTGCGCACCCCACCGCCCCCCATCAACGGTAGCAGACCTAGGATTGTGTATACCCCCAATATTTGCGCTCGCGGTTAATTTTTAAAACAAGTTTTAATAAGAAAAGGGCCATAAAACATACTCAAAATACAGTACCTTATACTATAACCTTCAACAATGATGTCCAACACATTATCAGCGTCTTTAAAGCTGAGGTTTATACTGTCTTTAAGTCTGTATATCATTAACTATAAACATTAATTATTGCGACATATACCGTGATTTAGTGAAATGATGGTTGAATCAATGTATGATTTTCATGATCCCGAACGTTGGTAATGTTCGTACGCTATTTATACGTTTGTAAAGAAGTGTCCTCGATAGCTTGTGTCAACGTATTTGGAACTAACACGACGCGTGCCTTACGTACCCTAACGTTCATTATTTAAAACACTCGAAAGTTGTGCGTATGAGTATTTTTTTCTGAAATTTTCACAAGAAATACATACGTTCTATCTATACTATAGTGTGACTGCTACTTGGTCCAACACACGTGTGATTATTGACATTTCGTATTAATATTTAAAGATAAAGGAATTATACAATTATTTTAATTGACTAGCATATTGTCGAATCTTGCATTGATATCCATGCCTATAAGGATAGCGTGACTGAAACCAAATATGGTCGAATAGACACTGCTTTTACAGCCTTTTGTAGTATCTGATTTTATACACTCTTAAAACCCAAGCTACATGTACTCTAAAATGGAGGATATATTTGGAAACTTAAAAAAGAGGGAAAATATGCAATTTTCCCATTTTTTTAAACTAATAGAATCCAACTTAAGTGACATCGTTTAGTTATTTAATTCTTGACAAAACTAGGACGAGTGTGCATGTCTTTAAATTTCGTTTCCGGTCACACACATAAACGCGTTAAAATTGTTTCCAAGACCAGTCAGATGGTTTAATAATTAACAAATTATATGTTCGCAAAAGTTATAAAAAGAAACACATTGATTGATCATACGACTACGACAAGTCACAAGCAATTATGTTTAATGATTGAATAATTGACATTGGATGAAAAAAAAACCTGATATAACTCGAAGTCAGGTGCAGTTAAAAATAAAGCCACACATATACTACGTAAACATGTAAGTTAGCATTGCATGCAACTGCATGGACAAACTACCGGCGTTGAAAATCTGGCTTTAAAGCAGCTGACATCCAGATGCTCAAAAAATGAAGAAAAAAATTACGGTAAATACTGGTCAAGTTATGTTCAGTGGAGAACTCTATTATTACTGACCCCTTAATTTAAGTGAGAAAGTTGACAGAATCGTTGGTAAAACATCGTTTTGCTTTGCATAATCTACTGCGTTACTAACGCAGTACCTGTTATGTAAAATAGGAATATCTCAATGGCAGAAAAGCGCAAAATTGTATGTTTTAAAAGCAAAAAGTGAAAATATGTAGGTTTTAACCGTTATTTTAATTTCTAACAACTATTATGTATTTGAAGATATATTTTGAAATATTTGATTTTCTAGCATATCCTGGAGATCAGCTGCTTTAAATTAAGTCAATAATAACAACACTTGAATTTTAATTGTTGATAAATGTGCTGTTCAACACGAATGACTTCTTAACTGACATCTGTTTTGTTTTCGTATCTTAACACAATCTCTAACACTATTCTCTCTAAATCATCTCTTTTAACTCCTTTCTTCTTATTTCCTCCCTTCTAAATTATCTCTTTTAACACTCTACTCTCTAACTTATGTCTCCTACATCAGACCCTCTTACTCCTCTCCCCTCTTACCCTCCTCTTTACCATAATCTTTTACAACTCCTCATTGCAAAACCCTCCCCACTTATTCTTTCCTCTAACTTCTTACCTTGACCACTGTCCCCTCCCCTCTAACTTCTCTCTTCTAGCATCCTCTTTTATAAGTCTTCTCTTCGACACATGTTACCTTTAACTATTCACTTCTAACATAGTCCTATCTAACTTCTTCCTGATAACACTCCACACTCCAACTCCTCTCTTGTAACACGCTCCTTTCTAACCTCTTTATTCTAACACCTCACTCTATATCCCCTCGTCTTACACTCTACCCCGTTAACTCCATCCCTCTAACACCCTACACCTTTACACCTTCCTTCTAACACCCCCTTCTAATACTTCCTTTCTAACTCACTCCTTCATTATAACACCTAACCCTCTAACACCTTAACTCTAACTTCTACCTTCTTATACCCCATTTTGGACCCTACCTTCTAACCTTATCCTCTATCTGTATATTTTCTTGCACCTTCCTTTCTAACACCCTCAAAAATTCTCCTATCTAACATCCTCCTCACTGGGGGATCAAGGTAGGGGGGCGCACCCGAAAAATGACGTTCCCTTCTATTGAACGGTGTATTGGAATTTTCTTCAAAACTATTAATACTACATGTTATCAAAAGTGTATGCCTTATCACGCAGTTATGAAAACATAATAATACTTAAAAATATACATTATTTACAGTATAATCCGTTTATAAGGAACTCTTCGGGACGATGAAAATATGTTCGTTATAACCGGAGTTCCTTATTTATAAACGAATAGTAAACTAGTTCATTACTAAAGATTGGGGAATAAAAATTAGTTCCTTATAACCGGCAGTTCCTTATTACCGGGTGTCCTATAAGCGGACTTTACTGTATTTCATTTATTACACATAAGCAACTATATGGTAACACGGATATAAAAAATAACATATAAAACCGTACAGAATGTAGACAAATGTTGATGGAAAATAAGATGTGTATTATAATATATAACGGGTGTTGAATGCCAGACGGATTTATTATCATATATACTATGTTGCTGATATTCTGGCATTCAACAGTCGATATTATCAAAAGAGCTTCAAAATCGAGAAAAAAATGTGGCGATAATGCATTGTTTTTTTAAACAAAAACGAAAATGTTATTATTAACTGTATATGTGTAACCAGTCAATAACATGAGATTACTTGACTTCCTAAAAAGTTTTGATGTATAATTACTAGGACGTACAGATAGGTCCGTTGATGACCATAATCCATAGTTTATAATTTGTTATTGTTAACAAAAGATTACAGTAAGAATTTTACAACAAGGTAATTGCAAACAATAGGACACATGACACTGTTTGTGGTTAAATCTATTGTTATTCAAATTAAAGGTCAGGTTTGTAGAGCTATCACTTGCGCTAAGTAAAGGATTTGCCTTTTTTATTCAAATAAGATGTGCACGAGGTGTAAAATAGTTTTCTATTTTTCTGATTCCAGGCCCATCCCGCTGTACGGATCGCGGAATCCCGCACCGCCAGACCCCAACAGCCGCCCCGGTGTGAAATCCGTCGACGGCTCGACACTGCTGTCAAAACCACATCCCGTGATTTCACACGGCGGCCCCTTCATCTCTCTCGGCGACTATCGTTTTAACTACGCGCATAGTCTAGGGACTTCTGGAATTTCGCAAATTCTGAACGACGTAAACAAATTCAGTGCTAAAACTATCACGTCGTTAAGTGAGATTGGCCAACGTCATGCTATACCACATCATAAGGCGTCTTTATCTGAACACCGCAGGCACGCGGATATGCCGGGCGTGAGGGCTCAGCCGCCGGGAGTTCTAGCTCGGACACCGACACTCTCCGAGCCGGGGACGTCGCCCACGGAAGGGACGGTCCCCGTGATTGTTCACTGCGGGAATCCGTTCCCCGCGCAGTTCGGGTTCGGACGGAAAGTGTTCCCATGTCCCCAGTGTCGCTACACCACAGACAGGAGGAATAATTTGAAGCGACACATGCTAACGATGCACCAGACATGTGCCAAGACGCTGGAATGCTGTGGATTAGTGTTTGCAACCAAAGCCTCACTGCGAGAGCACGCAATGATATTCCATTACCATGGCTACACGTGCTTCTATTGCGGCCGGCGGTTCTGTCGGAAGGCGTTGCTGAAGCGCCACCTATCCGTCCACAACGGTCAGAAAGACTATGTATGTCCAGTCTGTGATTACGCTACAAGCCATAAGAGTAACTTAGAGCGGCACCGGAAGGTGCACTGTCGACCGGAAGAGGACAAAGATGGGTGTAATGATATGTCAGACAATCAAGTACAATCATGGAACACGCCGTCTAAACTGACTGACGATAACAATAACTCCAATGATGAATCCAGTGATGATGAAGACGAGGAAATTATAGTTGATTCGGATTGATGTTGATTCGGATTGATGTTGATTCGGATTGATCTGTTTTGTGTAAGCTTGAGTCGTGTTTTCATGTTTTTATAATAATGTAAAATTTGGTGAATATTGTTAATGTGATAATAAACATATTATTATGATTTTATTCATGTTTAAATTATTGGTTTACATAAAAAATAAAAAATGGAAAACAAAATATGTGTGTTTGCGGATTACTGTTAAGTTTACTTATAATATATAGCCTGTTTACATATAATATGTACATGCATTGACTGTAAAATTAAGATACACATTATTGGTTTTACGTTGATTGAATGAGCTACACCACATCAATGGAGCTTATCGTCAGAATACATTGTCATATAAAAATGTCGCAATACATTCGGTTTAATTTAGTAAAAAAATGTTCACACAAAATTTAGAAATTAAAACAAAAAAAACGTTCATGAGTACTGTACGTTACACTGTCAGGTAGATCTTAGTTACTTGTCGAATATTTACCTTTAAAGCTCTCATTATTCAAACCATAATTATTACTTTCATTGTCTACAAATACCCATTTAATGTTAAGATTTTGATGTGGATATAATGCACTTTAATGTTGATGCCTTATGTCCCTCTAGAGATGAAGATGATAAATAAGTAAGTTATATTTGAGGACACATGGACATGTACATATCCACTTTCTTTTTTCTTGTATTAATATACATGTAAGCACAAACTGTTGGCATATGTATGTGGTGTTAAATAAAAACTATACTGCATTAATCAGCTTTATTTCGCTGTTATTTTTGCGCATGAAGACATATTGCTAGCACAAAAACCGAAATACGTTACCCCAGTAAGTGAAACGAACCCCATGTTGCGTGTTAATTTACTGTCAACCGATTACATTTCAGTGGCTAGGCTTGGCATTGCGTGAATTGCGTGGATAGGCATTTGCGACAAAACGTACATCTGACAATTTTTTTAATTTTTGCATGTGTAGCGGCAATCCATAAGATGTATAAATTCACTCTTAAGTGTAACAAAACGTTTATAATAATAGAGATATTTACATACGTGTAGTTCATAGAAATTATAGACAAAACTAAAACAAACATGAACGTTAAAGTATTTTGTTTTACAATTATCTTATAAATATGTAGTTAAGTTACCTAATAAAAGTATATAATGTATACTTTTGAGTCTGACCATAATAATAATAATAATAATAATAATAATAATAATAATAATAATAACAATAATAAATAAATAAATAAATAAT
>Ga0224511_10003509_pt1 | contig 11343 bp, 7 predicted proteins | sample SF_May12_sed_USG_2_FD_169988 | JGI IMG/M metagenome (GOLD analysis project Ga0224511, IMG submission 169988) | Sediment microbial communities from San Francisco Bay, California, United States - SF_May12_sed_USGS_8_1 | ecosystem: Environmental > Aquatic > Marine > Sediment | place: USA...
ACATTGAATGTTTAATTGTTATTTCTTCTTGATGGGATATTTTTAATCATTGGTTATATTTCTCCCTTCAATTGCAATACCCAGCAACCCTTAGCGGTGTCAAATTTGAATTTCATTTGACACAAAATCAAAACAACAATATCGAATATACGCGTATTCATAACGTGCTGCTATTCATACAAAGTTTATTTGTTAAACACCCAGAAAGCATACAATAAAGTCCGCTTTTAAGGGAACCGCTTATAAGGAACCCGCTTATAAGGAACCCGCTTATAAAGACCTTCTCGTTACAAGGAACTGATTTTCATTCCCCATCTTTACCAAGGAACTTCTTTACTTTACGTTTATAACAAACTCGAGTGATAAGGAACATCTTTTCATGGTACCGATGAGTTCCGTATAAGCGGATTGTACTGAATTTACATATTTACGTTGCAGAATAGTTAACATCTGTATAGAAATACAGATTTTCAAAATGCATATAAAGTAACATGACAAACATGTTATTATTGTACAGTTATTCTATACAAATATGCAATACGTTGCAATACTAAAACTATGAGAATAAAGAGTTTACTGTGGTACAACTGTAAGAACACACACGCTGTTATTATAAATAAACTATGAACAAAACGACTATTAAATCTCGTAATGTTTTGCTGCCAATGGATCTCCAATGACTTTTAAGTCCAAGCTGTAAAATAATATGTTTAAGGGGGTACACACTTGATAAATAGTAAAGCCTCAACCTCAGAATTTCAAATATACCTGCTCTCCGATGTGCTTTGACACCGAAGAGCTTTGTTTGAAATCTGTATATTGACTTTGGCAGCTAACGACACCTGACTAGTTAATGTAAAACAAGATAGGTGGTCATTTCTCTTTTGTGGTCTAATAAACGCAACAGTATTCTATTATAATAATATCATTTACTTGTTACTGTTTCAAACACAGATGCATACAGAAACAGATATCTTAATAATTTGTAACGGTTACTTAAACATAACTTTAGAAAGATTTACGGGTCGAATAACGTCCTTTGTGTTTTAGAATAGTGTGAGACATGACCAAAACTGTATATAATTTTGTTATAGTGCGATATAATTGATTGTTAATTGATCCCTACAATACGCAAAGAATTCATTATTTAAACACACTTTCCTTCTTTGAAATTAACTACAGAAAATCAAGTGCATACCCTCCCACGGGAGACGAAATCCTCTTAGTGCTTTACTCTTAGAATGAATGCAGTGCATTTAAAGGCCCCACGGGTATATATTCGAACCGGGATATATTTCCATTGATGAGACTCAATGTTTATCGTACGTTTAAAGATTACTTTAACGTCGTTTGGCTTAGATTGATTTATTGTTGTGTTCTCTGTGATCATTTACTTCCATTAGAACCACGTCGCAGTGATCATGCGTTAAAGGACGATTTCTTTTTCAAAAAAAGAAAATAAAAATGGTATTTTATCGTCAAACAGAACGGAACAGTATCATTACGCCCAAACATTTTGTAAACACTTCAAACAAGTATACACAACATGTACTGATTCAAATGTTGACAGCCACCAGAAGTCTATATTTGGATATAGATGGTTACTAAAACACGGGACAAGGATTATTCCGCTGAGAAGCGAATAAATATATCAGAAATAAATATTTCTCTTTATACGTATGTTTCAACATTAACAACTGTAAACAGACCACTTACTTTTGTGTTTTCTAAATGATTGTTGAGTTTTATAATAATTTACATTATCGTATACAATTATTGGCAAAATCGTACACCGTCTGTATAAGAGGAGCAAACAAAATGTTTAGTTGCATATTGGTAAAAAAGTAACTACACACGTTTACATATAGTAGTTTGATCATATAAAAATCTTTAATGTCTGAGCACCGTGTCGTTTTTACTTTAACATATCAGGGAAAACATATATTGTGCATGTGATGTCTTTAACAAGTAGTTGATAGAAAACAAATAAAATGAAAAAAAACTGTCATGACATGAAATTAAAACAAAGAAATTGAAGAAATGTTTTATTATCTACCTGAAAGTGGGTTTATTTGTCGTGTTAGCGGTGATAACAAGAATGTTAAAATTTGACACCGCTAAGGGTTGCTGGGTATTGCAATTGAAGGGAGAATGTTTAAAAAAGTTACACATTTTCCACGTAACGCACGCATAGCTGAACGAACTTACACATGGTACAGTGCTCAGAATCAAAAGCACATAAATGCACTAAATAAATTGAAGAGATGGGACACGTGCTAGGAGATACATTTTGTGCTTCATGCATTACCGAATAGATGTTTTTCCTTATAAAGAAATTATAGTTGCATTGTGAGTAATATCGTTTATATTGCCTATACATGTACATTGTATATTGTCTTCAAACGTTTTTAGCATCCGCTGCAGTTTGCAGCTTTTCCCATTTCAACTGTTTATAATCTTCCTTTCCAGTGTTTTTCTTTTTAGAATCATATTTGGTTTGCCATGTAACCTTTCCCGGATGGTTTGCATCAAGTATGTAATATCTGAAAGCAACAACACTCCAAACATTGCAAAAATCAAGCCAACACCCATAATACCAAAAATGGCGGGTGATTCACGTAGATCTGACCGACTGATCAGTTTATTCTTGGCAAGACCAGTCTCGTTTTTGGGAATAAGTAGCTCCTTGGTCAGATATTCCTGGATTTGTGATTGAGTTAGATTGACCCATGTTTTGTTTTTCACACACAAACATGGCATTATATACAGCGGTTTTAACCTCTCATCCGATTTTTTTGCATCTGAAAACAAACGAAATGAAGTTTATATTGCAATTAAAATAAACTTTATAATTTTAAAGTTGTTTAAGCGTTTCATTGCTGTAAAACTAAACTAAATTTATAATATCAAAAACTGTATTGAAACTAGAACTTTGTTAATAAACGTCAATTTTATACCCCCGCCTCCGCTATGCATTAATCATTTTTCTTTTCCTGCAGATGAGTCATGTCAAGTTGTATTTAAGTCACATAAATATGTGAACATGGTTCACAAACCAAAAATGACAAAATAGATACAGTCAAACCAACGCCCTGGCAACCGACATAGTGACACTTTCATAACCCATTTCAAGGTTTGTTTGCAGATGTGTAAATGTGTTAAATAATGTATTTTCTTAATTAAGGTATTATTATCTGTGTCCTTTTCGTGAGCACGTGTTTTAAGCAATTCGTTAAATGTAGTAAGTATAAGACAAAACAATTATGTTGAAATAAATTGAATTGCACATTTTGTAATATTCTAAAGAAGACACCTAAACATCAATTGGAATTTTATTAAAATGTACGTCAATTCTGATTACATGTACAAATGTTTAATTATATGTCTATACATTTAACGATTTAACGCAAAGCTTTTTCAAAAATAGGGCCTACTAAATATATATTTATAATAGTATCATAAGTGCCATGTCAGAAAATATTATTACCTATAAGTTGACATGTTGGAATTGTATGTTCCCATTGTCCAGACAGTTGGCATACGCTGCTTTCACTTCCAAGAATCGTGAAACCAACGTTGCACCCAAAGTGAACTTTTGCACCGTATTTTGTGCCGTTCGGTAATGACACGGTGCCATTTGTTGGTGTCATAGGATGTCCACAATCAACTTAAACAATACCGCTTATTTAATATACTATGATACTAATTATGCATAATAATCAAAACATATCCAATCAAAACAATGCCTTCTATGCAAAAAGCGGATCAATAAAAAGTTCCCTTCCGTAAAATTTTAAATCTTATATATTCCTACTTAAAGTGCAGTTTGGAGCTGCAGGAAGCCATTCTGAAGTCTCAGTACACGTGCGTTGTGCGGAGCCTGATATGTTAAACCCGAGGTTACATGTGTATGTAGCTGTTGCATTTAGTGTGTTGTTTCCTACCAAGCCAAATGTAAAAGAAAGTGATCCATTCTCAGGTGGCATAAGGTGACCGCAATCTGTTGGAACAAAACAAAATATATGTTCATAACATCTATAAGAATAGTATGACGTAAAACAATACTGACCGCATCGTACTTGCAAACGAATTCACCATTTTGTAGCATACACTAAAACTGCAAAGGTATTGTCATAAGTATTTTAACATGAATAGTATTGCATTATACTTCTTCAACTTATCAGAACAGACTAGACAAGTAAAATATTATTCAAAGTTGAGTGATATGTTTTTGTCAGAAGCTCATCACCTATGAGTTGACATGTTGGAGATCCTGGTTCCCATTGACCAGACAGTTGACAGACGCTGCTTGCATTTCCAAGAATTGTGAACCCAACGTTGCACTCAACGTAAACTTCTGCATTGTATTGTGTGCCGTTTGTTACTGAAACGGTGCCGTTGGCTGGTGGCATAGGTTTCCCACAATCAACTAAAACAATACCGGTTATTTAAAATACTATAAATGTATGCATACTCTTCAGAAACATATCCAATCGATTGCAATAACAATGTCTAAATTATACACAAAGATGTTGAAAAAACAACCGTTTCCGTATTAAAAATTAAACATATTCCTACTCAATGTGCAGTTTGGAGCTCCAGGAAGCCACTCTGATGTCACGGTACACGTGCGATGTGCGGGGCCTGATATGTAAAACCCGACGTCACACGTGTATGTAGCTGTTGCATTCAATGTGTTGTTTCCTAGCAAGCCAGGTGTAAAAGATATTGATCCATTCTCAAGTGACAAAGGGTGACCGCAATCTGTTGGAACAAATAATATTTTTGTAAAAATGAAGATAAAATATTATGACTAAAAATTACACTGATATTGGCGTACTCGCAAACGAATTCAACATTTGTAGTAAATACTTAAAGGCCAACTTTACATTTATTTTGCCATTTGGCAACCTAAACTACAATATTAAAGGTATTGTCATAAGTATGTCAACATATATAATATTGCACTTAAATAATAGGAAGAACTAAACATACTATAAAATCAAAACATTATTCAAAGTTGAATGACAAGTTCCTGTCAGAAGCTATCATCACCTATAAGATGACATGTTGGTGTTTCTGGTTCCCATAGTCCAGACAGTTGGCAGACGCTGCTTTCATTTCCACGAAATTTATACCCAACGTTGCACTCAAAGTAAACCTCTGCACCGTATTTTGTGCCGTTTGTTACTGATACGGTGCCATTGGTTGGTGCCATAGGCTGTCCACAATCAACTGAAACAATACCGGTTATTTAAGTTCTAAAATGGTAATAAATCAGCAATAAATCAGAAGGGCTTCGCTTGTGTAGAAAAAAAATGACTGTGATGTCTTCCTACTAAGTGTACAGTTAGGAGCTGCAGGAAGCCATTCAGATGTTTCCGTGCATGTGCGTTGCGCGGGGCCTGATAAGTTAAACCCAAGGTCACATGCGCATGTAGCTGTTGCGTTCAGAGTATTGTTCCCTAGCAAGCCAGGTGTAAAAGATATTGAGCCATTCTCAGGTGGCAGAAGGGGACCGCAATTTGATAAAACAGACTATGGTTGCTGACTGAATGTAAGATCTACAATGTACGTGTATCAAAACTAATTGGTTTTTATATGTGAAATATTTTACTTGCAGGACCTGAATTGATCAAGTTTGGTTTATTTACACATTTTGAGACGGACTATTAGATAAGCTAAACTATGTACAATAATGGAATAACAATGTTGTTATTAATGGTGTATTAAGTTTGTATAAAAACTAATACAGTAAACTCCTCTTATAACGGCTCCGCTTAAATTGAAATATCGGTTATAAGGAACTGGTTTTCATTCCCCGATCTTTACCCTTCTTTATTCTATGTAAAAATATATGGATATAGCGGATTCGGTTATAAGGAACTATCGCTTAGAAGGAACTCATTTTCCGGTCCCAAAGCTTATAAATCAATCTAAATTTCGTTCGCTTAGTCGGAACCCACTTTTGGTCAAGTTCGCACATCGCCGCTTGATTACCCGATTATTGACGAGAACCGCGTCAATGTTGTTACAGACCGTCTAAAGATCGTTTATTGTTTGTTTAACGAGATAATTGGCGTGTCATTGTTGAATGTTTTGATAAAAGATGTTGAAAGACGAACTGTTTTCAAACAGGCGAATTAAAATAACTGTGTTCTTAAAACACAATGTAGTATTTCCTTCAGTTTGAACCATATCTGTATAAGCTTGTTTCATGAAAGTTTAGAAGTTGTAGAACTAAATGATGACTGTGGGCTCATAATTTAAGAATACACAATGGATAATACAAAAAACCTAGACACGAAAGTAAAAAGCAACAATATAGCGGAACAGACCAAGTTGATATGATTATTGACAAAACATATTTACACGAAATGTATTGTGTAACCAAGTGTTATGAAACATTATCACAAACTTTATAAAACAATTCAACAACTAATTATACATGTTGATGTACCTGCAAAAGGTGCTGTGGCGCACCGTCGTATATAGGTTGTAAACGTACTAGCTGCGACCAAAGTGCATGAAGTCCCACAGCCAGTGTACAAAAGGCATTGTTTATTGGCTACATGGGTAAATGTGTAACACCCAGTCAAGTTGAAGCATGCAAAGAAGCAATCTCCAGGTGACATAGACTCTAACACAACTGACGCTTCCGTACCATCTACCTTTGTACTGAAGTGTTGACTTAGAGTGAAATCGTTGCAGTCTGAAAGAGAGTTTAATATGCCTTATAAATGAGGCTTTGGAAGATGTATTTGTATGAGAATTGACAAAGCTCAGGCTTTAGAATACGACAGGAAATGTTGAAGCGTAGGCAAATAGTACAATGTTGTAAAAAGAAAAATGGCAGACACACTATATAATAATCTAATTAATTCGACATAGTATTAGCTTAAAGATAATATTAACTAATATTATACCTCACCTAATAGTGTCCTTCTTTATTCTATATATAAGTTCCGTGCGTTATTTTGCCATATTCTGTATTAATCTTATAACGCCCGCAGCACCGGTCTTTATTTGCACCAAGTACGGACCGGCTTAATGGCACTCAACATTTTTTAAAGATGCGTATATTACGGCACTGTTTCGTACAGTGCGGAACATATTTTATGACGTTTACCATTAACTCTAACAGCACATTGTTGTAAGACAACGTTGTTTTAGTAAAACAGTGTTCGGTATAATAGAAGAAATAGAGAATCTCACTTCGGGCCCTTTGGCATTATATTGACCAGCCTTCGGCTTCGGTCCCAATACATTGGTGGGACTGCTGGCTGGTCAATATAATGTCATAGGGCCCGAAGTGAGATTCCCATTGAAATCCATAAAAGCTGCGTAATTTTCCTTAACATTCTTCATTTTTTCTTTTAGCTTCTGGTACAAAAACGGTTTCGATGATTTTAACACACCGGTTGAGATTGACAGCGCATGCTTACTCGAGCATTACATGCACTAACCAGTACAAACTTACAAAATAAAAACGAATGTCGCTTGTAATGAGTTTTAAACTAATATAGTTTCAATTTATTTCTCGGTCATATTTGTCATGGTGCCCTAAAACTGCATTGTTTGCAACATTTTTGTTCTTTTAAATATCATCAATATAAATATATTTCAACTTGCAAGCACATTGTATTAAATCACGTATTATGGTTGGTAACAAAACAAGATCGAATTTAACGTTTTGCCCAACATCCGTTCTACTGTTTGCTCTTTTATCTTTTATCTGAATATTGTTCAAAGAAACAGCCAGTATTCTCGTACCAACAGTGTGGAACAAAGCATAAGTAAAAGTAAATACTAGTTTGGTTGTTATATTAAAACATGTATTTAAATGAATTTTTAATGAACTTAATGCAAATTGATAAAATATATTTGGAGAGAAATGCCCTTAAAACCTTTAGAACATTATAACATGCATACATTGTTTACGTCTCTAACAGTATCAAAGCACAATTAAACTATTTTCGAAAGATAACGTTAAGCTATAACTGCATAATTACGTACCTGTAGGACAAGTCATCATCGTGATAATTTTGGGGATGCTATAGTAAAAACCCGTAGGGAAAAAGCAATGCGCATATTTGCACTGGAATGTGTCATTCGAATATTCTGCCACAACATTGGTGACGCCATCATGACCATTGTAACAGTTTTCTTGGGTGGAACCGAAAAATCCTGAATCTCCACATTGCGGTGGCAAATTCATTCCACAGTGTGTGCATGTTGTTTTCGTTAGCTCGCAAGTCGTAACACCTAATGACGGAGAAGATTAAATATGTATTAAATATAAAAACAAGAAATACCATTGATGCAAAGCATCAAAGGGCGCCGTTCAATAGTTAACTTACTCGACCAATCATTTTGTGCGCACTGTGTAGTAATCAAAAAATAAAACAACTCGGGGGACAATCGTAATGAAATTTTCTAAATGTTACCTTTAACACATTAACAAATAAAGTTAGATGAACATTTAATTCAGATATCGATCAAATTAAAGAAAACAAATTGTATCATGGTTTATCAATGTAGTAAACATAACAAAACAAAAAATTAACAACTGTACATCAAATTAAAAACTGCTCCTACCACTAGCTAAAATAAATTCCCATTCCATAATAGGCGCGCACTTCAGTGCGGCGCCAACAACCCAAAAGCATTATGTTCCCCATGCAGGATATGTTTCCAGGGAGCTTTCCCGTTTTCTCATAATTTATTAAATACTACTGTTCAGTAGTGAACATTTCTGTATGGTTCATACTTGCAACGAAATTCCACGAGAGTTTTGACTATACGTCTACTAACATTAATGACAAATACCAATACAAAAGTTTAATGTAATTACCTTACAAGTGCTAAAAACAAAACGATAATAGCATGGTTTGTCTTTGTTTTTAAGGTATTCGAACTAGACACACACGAGCTGTAAAGTAGATATTTTATAAAATAAATAGCATTACAAAAATCAGCAAGACGACAAAATTATATAATTTATTATGAAATATATTATTCATTTAGTTTTCCTTCTAATTGATAATAGTTTAGCCGATTCATTTTAAATATTAGGCAGTATAAAACCTTTAACTAAAAACAGAACATCTCCGAAAGTTAGTTGTCGACCTTTCTCGATATTTTACTTTTATCAAAGAGCTATGTAATGGATTGCCTTGTTCACATGTTATAATAACAAATATGATTACATTACCTTTCAATTGTGACAAAACAGCTATTACCACGAGCATAAAATTCCAAAACATTGTAAAAGATAATTGTATTAAAATAAATCACACATTAAGACGCGTACAACAGAAAATGTATTTATGAGATATAACTTAAATCAAACCTAAACGTAAGTGTTTGCAAATGCATTGTGTTGATTTTCCATTGCCACTCGATAGGTTACCCGTGCAAAATTTATTTTATTTCGTTTCAAAGGTTTGTTGTTTTCTTTTGTCTAGTTTATACAGCATTTTGTATCACGGACAGCCCAATGGTTTTAAGATATCAGTTTTATTTCAAAAGTGGTAAAGGCATTCGATTTTGTTACTCAAGGTTTCCTCTTTGTAGGTGAAGTCACGTTTACCAATATATTTTATATCAATCAGGGCTTTAGTTCGTTTGATTGTCTCACTTACCATAAACCTACGCACATATCGAACATCAACTATTTAAATACTTCCGTCCGATTTGAAGTGTTTATTTTAGTTTTCGTTTTTCTCCATTTTGCATTAAATCGTTTTCCAGGCAAAACTGGTCCTTATACTTTTATAAATACATGTAGCTTAACACTGATACAGGAAAACATATTCTGTGTATGTCTAGCTGCTTGTTCTGTAAACCTGCTCTACCCTAATTATCTAGTAACTGTTCCAAGAGTCGTGGTTTTTAGTTCAGTTTGTTCATTATCAACAAAATTAACGACAACCTATAAATACTTAGCCTTAGAATAAGATCGATAGATACGGTCTACTTATTCAATGAAGTTTTACAATATATTTTACATCACTAATGTAGCTCGTCAAAAAGTTGAAGGGTTATGCATAGCTCCGAAGAACTTCAATCTCCTCCCCTTTCTGTACTGTCCTTTTGTTCACGTGCTAATGTTTACCACAAACAGGACATACACTTCCTATGTATTTACTATATCAGATTGTCACTTGAAAATCAAAACCTTAATCAATTGGATGAAAATTGACCATGTATTGTTGTAAAAGATCAGGATTGACAGTTGAGGAACTGTCCATTGCCGTAGAATCCTGAGAGGCAGGGTTAATATTTTATTTATTCTAGTAATTGGTATTGTAGCTCGCGTATCAATTTAATTTTTATTTCAATGACATCAAACAACGCTCAAATATATACATTATACACTGACAGAACAATCTTTATAAAGGATAACCAATACGGTGGTAATGCACTTGAATAATATTACCATGTCATTGTTAAAACATATAACAAATAAATTGATGTATTGAACATTTAATGACAACGCAAAGATCAAATATATTGTATACAATGCTATAACAATCGTTTCATCATCGAAACAAAGGATAACCAATAAGGCGGTAACGCACTGAAATAACATTACTATGGCAGTGTTTAAAATATAAAAACAAAACATGATGTATTGGACATTTAATGATAACACAAGGCAACTTAATTCCAGTGTTAACATAAGGACCAATGCCGCACAGCAAGTTTAATGGTTTTCACAAGCATACACACTTCAGTAACTCAATGTGCATTAACAGAAATAAAACAATGAGAATTGAACAATTTAATTGTTTTCAACAGAAATATGCGACGTCACGATGAATTGTTGAAAGTTTCAACCGAATAATGACATTTGTCTTTAAATTTCCAGATTTTAGTAACCACATGCATTACTTCAAATACTAGTACACGAATTATACTGAAAGATTATTTATTGATTAATATTGATTTTCGTGTCCTTTTTTAAATGGTTGGCTTAGATTTACATGACGGAAAAGCATGCAAAGTTGTCAATAATCGTGTTTTTCACGAGCACAATGGTACTTTAAAGTCACAAGGTCACAGAGAATTTAATTGGTTTTTGAAGAAGGCATAAGAGTTTGTTAAACTATATTGATTGTAATTTTATTATGTTCTTTCAAAACGATCTCTGAAACGTTTAAAATTAAAATACGAAGTGTTTAAAGTCGGTGTGAAAAAATACGAATGCGGTGAGCATGACAATAGCGCTTTAGTTATCGTCGATGAATCATTTTTAAAATGTGCTCTTTAATAATCTTATACCTGCTAACAATAATGTACAGATTCATGGAAGAGTTTAAATACAACAGCAACACCAAA
>Ga0224511_10003510_pt1 | contig 11343 bp, 14 predicted proteins | sample SF_May12_sed_USG_2_FD_169988 | JGI IMG/M metagenome (GOLD analysis project Ga0224511, IMG submission 169988) | Sediment microbial communities from San Francisco Bay, California, United States - SF_May12_sed_USGS_8_1 | ecosystem: Environmental > Aquatic > Marine > Sediment | place: USA...
ACTAAAGGGGGGGGGGGGTTGAAGGGTGGCGCTGTTCATAAATAATAACAAAGGTCTGAAAACTCTCATACACACGGTGTGAAAAATTATGAGACAAGTTACATATGGCAAGAGATAAATGCTATGCTTATAACCCGCAGTAACTAGCCATAGATAATTGCCTACTTTGGAGCCAGTTAGTGACTGGAAGGTGTCATTTAAATTCCTCTTACTCCTGATCACTGTATCACGCATATTTCTATTGTTTAAACTGGTTCATGGCTACTGGGTGGTCAAGGATGCTAATCAATTGTTCAGTCACAACCATAGTTAAGTCTTAGATATCTATGGTTCCTAGAGCTATCCATCATAAAGTTAGAGAGGATAACTATATGCTATTGCCACATTCAAAGACATATATATCTATGGTCACGACCATAGACACATTGTATATTTACGGTCACAATCATAGACACATTACATATTTATGGTCACAACCTAATTTTCTGCAGCTCCATCAGACAACAAAATATGAGGACAAGAAAAAAATTCGAGCCGCCATAAGAGATTTGCGGAAACAGAAAGGTAAATATAACACCAGTGCATGACACATACATTTGGGTGCCCGCGATGCCATCTGACTGAAATTACAGAAAGCCACGTGTCGCGTCGTGATGCAAGTCTGGTTATGACGTGTCCAATGCTCTCTGTAACTAAATGATGTAGAAGCGTAACATACAGGCTCTCAATTGGATGTGCATGTATTTGGGATCCTCTTTCCATAGCTGGAGACAACCTAGATGTGACTTATAAAGAATGTGAAGAACCTATAAATCCAATGTTCCTCAACGAACATTAGATGCCAGTTTGGCCCTGAAATGTCAGGGGAAGGCAAAACCCAGTTTTCATCTGCACACTTGGGCGGATGACCTGCCTTTCTGGCGTGCGTTCGTGAAATCCCCCTGCCAGAAACCAGAGGTACTATGTTTACAAAGCACAGTGACATGTCACTCCAAGATAGTACACTGTAAACCTTACTATCATTGTGTTCTCAATTAAACTACTCTTGATAAAGGTTACTACAGACAACGTAAATGTATTGGCACTAGGAGAGGTGAGGTGTGGCGAGGCGCAGAGGAGGTATCTGTCTCACTGTGTGTGTAGTTTCAGCTGCCTGCTGATCAACGGCCCTCACGATAAAATATGATGGGCCATGTTTGCTAAACTTGGTTTCCAGTATGGTCTGGTATGTGGTGCTGGCGTAGAGTTACCCTCCACTATAAGGGAAGGATAACTCCATGGGTGCAGGTGACATTGGCTAACCAGGTGACCTGGCTATTCAACGGGTGGTGGGGCGAACAAACTAGTTCTTTTACTTGTTCTGCTTCAATCGCCCCATCTCCCACCACATGCCTAAAGGCCAGGTCACCTCGCTAATATTGACCATCTTCTGCTTTGAGACACAACAATGTCATAGTTCTCCATAATGGAAAGGAATGGAACTACGAAGTGGTAGATTTCACTGGTGTCATGCTCAAACTACTTCTAAATGATAGAATCTGCTGCTTTTCAGCTGGCTCAATCATAATAGCTAGAGAGGAGAAAACTCCAACTACTCCGGAAACGCCGACCACCGCTGCCCTCTCTGTACTGAGGGATGTAAGTTATCTTCTTTGGTACCCTGAGCGGAGTCAGGGGTTTGCAGAAATTGGCTTACTGCTGCTCAAATGCAGCCTTTCCCAGGATGCAGCCTTTCCCAGGATGCAGCATTTCCCAGGATGCAGCATTTCCCAGGATGCAGCGTCTCCCAGGATGCATCACTGGGAGACTTTCTGCTTGCATCTGATTGACTCTATGGAGGGCCTTCTTTGTGTAACTTCGGGATCCGAAATCAACGAGGGTGTTGAGAAAGGCAACGTCTCTGCCCGAACTGGGAATCGAGCCAGAGACCCCAAGTCCACTACCCAGTACATTATCCACTAAGCTACCACTTCACCCCATAGATTGTATATCTTCATCAACAACCTTCAACTCATTCAGAAATTTTAGTTTATAAGCCGGGATCGGATTCTTTACTCTTTATGTTCTACTTGGGCATTTGACCATTTGCCACTCCTCCTAAGGCTGAGGCTTATCCTGAACCAATAGGAGGTAAGAATCATGTGATGAGCTCATACCACACTAGAAGTCAAGCAAGACCAGTGCTTGTTCTTGGGATCATGGGGTTTTTTGTTCAAATGCCCTAGAGTCTAGAGCTATCAAATGCGAGCTATTTATGTTGTGTATGACATAGCACTATTGCTCTTTCAGCTTTCTAGCAGAACTCTTGATGGAAAGAAAGATACAGATGTCCCTGATGGTAAGCAGTTGGTTTACATGGTCTTGATAACTCTTCTGTTTGACATCAGATTGTCAGTCTAGAATGGTAAATCATGCATTAGAGCTAGGTGAGACTATATAACAGTGACCCTTCAATAGATAGATCTTCAAACCAGAAGAAACTCCAATTGAGCCGGCCTATGCAAATGTCAGCTGTTTTAGCAGCAGGCAATATTTCATTCTAGCTAAGCAATATTTCAACTGAAAGACTTGTAATTGAACTAGGAACTCAATTTTTTGTCATGAGATGTCTTTTAAGTAGTAGGTGACCATTGTCACAGCGCTGAATTAACTATTTTCATGATTTTAGAGTCGAGAATCATTGATGAAGTCGTCTCCCCTGTAAAGCATGAGACTCGCACAATCCATTCAACAGATGGTGACATCACCATCGATTCTTATAGTAAACATCTTCGTACTACGAGTAAATGTGATCTGTTTGAGAAAACCACTAAAGTGAGAAAGACTTCTCATGTCGGTGACCTTGACATCGTAGAAGAAGATAAAATTATAACTCGAGAAAAGGTACATCACGCACAAGAGATAGATTTTGACTCGGTTTGTGCTTGCTTCCTTACCTTCGCCACATGCCAGAAAACGAAATCACTTAACTGTCTTTTTGAAATTCTATTCACGCACTTGGCCACCCTATTTAACAGATACCTAAGGCTGAGGCTTGTTGGAGTGGTAGTAATCAGGTTAAATGTAAATACCTGCATACCTTTTCCTGCTCATATTCTAAATTACCAGAATATCTAACTCAGGCTTCTGTTTGTTTTCCATGGCTGCAGAGGCTCCGTAATAGAACATACCAATGGATCTTCGATGATGTCACCAAAGGCGCATCTATGTCATAATAATACGTTGTTGGCATGACTCCATTGCATTGTTGGTCGTTGTCATTGAACCAGCCCATTGTTGACTGTAAGGTTTTTATAATGGGTCAAAGGCACTCTACCACTGATGCATATGGGACATAGAGTTATAGACATAGAGGATAACTCTATGATTGCCCAGTAGACGGTCCTGGTAGAAATCGAAGGTAGCGCAGAAAATAGTGTATCCAATGAGTTCGGAAATTTGTAAAATTCCGTATATCAGGATAAAACTCATAATTAAAACTGTTCATCCAAATTTGAGATGGCATAGTGTTTAGATAACTCGAGCTATCTACCTCAGCCTGTTAGATGCTTCAATGACAGGACGCTCCATTTACAGAAATCAGTAAGAGGCTCTACATGCATTGAGACAGATATTATCACAAAGGTCAAGGTGACAGAACCTGATGGAACTCAGTTTATAGATGAGGATATCAGTGTGGAGAAGACAGTGACAAGCTCCTGTGGGGAGCAGTCAGTCAGTAACATTGCAGTGTCAATTACGGAGACTCTAGCTCCGGTTAGTATAACTGACTTTGGCGTGATAAAAGAATGTTGTCTTTGAATAGATCTCAATGATCACTACATCTCATAGTGAAATGACTCAGGTGGTCTGCCTCTTGGCCTTGTGGAGAGTGGGGCTGCGAGTTTGCCCATCCATATGTCAATGAGTCCGACCACCTGGCTAAAACAGTAAGTTTCCTTCTTAGGGTTATCCTCCCTTAACGTCATATGGGACCCTGAATTAGAACATCATGATAGTTTCTACCAGCGGAGGAATCATGTTAAATGATTACATCATAATAGAGAGGTTAAGATGCGAAGGGTATGCCAAAATGGTTTGCTTTAACTGTTGGCCCAATGTAACCGCTACGCGTAGAGAGGTTGAAATACCAGGTTCCAGCGTAGCGATCAATGAAACCCTTCGTGAAATGATGAGAATTCAGCAGCTACAACGATCAAAATGAGGTCGCCGTCTCGTTTTCACTCAGTTACTATAGTTACTACAGCTTAGAGCCCAGGAAATTCCGTGATAGAGCCCTTGGGGGAAGATTACCCCAGCGCGAGTACTCAAAGCACTCATTAGGGAACTCGATTTTACAGACTCATTTTTATGATGGGTTTTTGGCCACCCCAACACCGCTATTGTAATAAATAAAACCAGATATGTTGCTTGAGGCTTCGAACAAGACGTCTGGGTAGGTTTCACCGAGGTCCACCATGAGCAGAACAAGATGACAGTAATGGGAGCTGTAACTGTTTAGAGAATCCTACCGGCTTTGCTAATGGTTAGGAGTCGTCTGGGAAACCCTTTTGGTTACAAGATACACACATTTCCATTACGTATGTCGCACAGAAACGTAACCATTGCCGGTAACCTCTCTAATACCATCTGGCAGAGAAAGAACACTCACTTACATAATTAATCTCAGAAAACAATGTTTTAGAGCCACGACCATTAAAGCCCTGCAAACCATTACCTAACAATGATGACTTGGCCATTCCTCTTTTGTGTCATGGATTTATTCATTTTATCTGTATTTTCGTATGTACCACACCAACAGGGAGGCATTTCTTGTTCTTCAGACCTCGACACAATGAAAAAGTAAATACACATAGCATTTTCCTCCCTGGGGAAAGACTAACTCCCAGCACCTTCTGAATCTATCAATCATCTATTGTACCTACCCCTATATCTGTTTTATCATTTGCAGCCGACTCTTGTGTCCGAGTTAAAAGACTGTGAAGGAGTGGATGGTGAAGCCGTCAGCATGAGCTGTGAGTTTTCATCTCCTGATAACGACATCTCCACTACTTGGTATAAAGATGATGAAATAATCAAGCCAAGTAAGGATGTGTGTATGACCTGGTCACCGCCCATTGCTAACCTGGAGATCAAGGAGTTGCTCTACCCAGACGATGATGGCACCTATCGCTGCGTGGCCACCAACAAACAAGGAAAAGTCAGCTCTACCGCCAGACTGACTGTAAAAGGTGAAATTATAGTAGTTTTTCCCGGCTCTTTTTGACAGCTCGAGCATGTGACTAATCTTCACTGTACCTACTGCTAAATGGGAGTCTTTCCCCTGGCTAGGTACGGTGACTCATCACTACAGAATATAAAAATTAACTGTTTCTGTATAATTTGAGTTGAAATAACTTGAATTGCTATTTGAAAAAAAATTGTGAACACAGATCAAAGAGGGTAAACTTTGACCTCCTCTTTAATTGCGAATTCAATTGTCTAAACCTGAACCCTTTCGCCCAGCTTTACTAAAAAATGGGCATACTTCTGACGCATTTGGGCTCCCTTCATCCCCCGTTAGTCGTAAGTTACAGAAGACATTATGCATTTGAATCAGAAACTAGATTTGGAGATCATATTTGGAGGCTGTTATTTCCAGTGCGGGTCATGAGGTTTGGGTCATGGTTAACAGGGTGACTTTGGTCGAAGCATAGAAGTGAATTAAGGTCAAATGCCCTTTTTATGTTCTGTAAACTATACCCCTACTTTTACAGAGCCTGAGGCAGTAACCCTAGAATTCTCATCAAAGGTAGCTGATTACTCTGCCACTGAAGGGGATAAAGATGTGCGCTTATCCTGCAAGCTTAGTGAGAAAAATGACAAGGTTGAAATCGTCTGGTACAAACATAATAAGGTGAGCATCCAATACGAGGGGGTTTGGCTGACCGGCCCAGGCAGTCTGCTGTCAGACTGTTGTGAGTCTTCTAGTGTTGGTGGTGAGTAGTCGCACAAATACGGTGATGGAACATGTGCATGGCCTCTACCCAAACCGATGACCCAGTCAGGGGTATAGATGTACAGACAAATGCGCGTAATAAACACTTTTTTATTATGAAAACTCCGCCACTCAAAATACAGGTGCTTGCATTGTTCATTATTAACACCCATTTTGATTTACAGTTGTTAAAAAAGGAACCACATCTCAAGCAAGTATTTGATGGCCAGGAAGCTTTTCTGCTTTTCTCCCAAGTCTGTCTCGATGATTCTGGGGAGTATGAATGCCTGGCTGAGCTGGGTAGTACTGAAGTCTCTACATTCTGTAAACTACTTGTTAAAGGTAGGTTCACATGAGCGTATATTAGTTGAAAATGTGCATTCAGTTTGTAATGATCCCCACCTGTCTTGTCTGTTCTTATGTTCTGTGCGTTTTGCAATGAAATCTTGTAGAATACGAGTTTGTAAAGGGCATTAATATGGAGGCCATGAATGTGAATCTCGAAAAGGGCTCCTACGTATAACAACACTACACCATTATGGTGATCGGACTTAATTTTAATCAAGGTCACACCTTTTTCTTATATGTTCTTCTAACCTAACTGGTTACCTGTTTAATTACAGAAGGCTCCATGGATAAGCCGAGCCAGGAGAGCACAATTCCAACAAATAAAGTGAGTTAGCCCCGAAATACAAGACCCTTCCTTTTTCTACAAAAAACTCAATGAATAAAACGATCAGCCATTCCGTTCATTGATTTGCCAATTATCCTTGGAAGGGGGCTGGTAATAACAGAGGAATGTGGGCTATAACAATACAAAATTATGTTTTACATAAATTCAGAAGTATACAGTCAGAAAATGGTAAGGTGGTATGAAGCGGTTGTAAACCCAACATGTATCGAATTTATTACTGTCTGTATGCCCAGATGTACTAGCTGCAAAGCGCACAGGGTTATAAGGGGGGGAGGGGGGAAGCCGGGCACTTGGCCATCCTATTTAATGGGCCTCCTAAGCCGGAGACTTGTAGAAATGGTAAAAACTGGGAATTAGGGGAGGAACTCAAGCTCACTGTGGGCGCCCAGCATGACTAGGACTTAGACTCCAGAGTCGCTCTTAGAGCTCCAGAGCTCTTAAACCTAACACTCTAACCATTGAGCTATCCCACTATCTCTCTACCTGTGGGAAGTTAAGCATGTCTCCGTCTGCTTCAAGTCAGACTCAAACGTTATGGAACATTTGGTGCTGGTTATGCGGGTCTGCTCTAGCTGGTAATAATTAATTCCTGTTAATGGAGAATGAATTAATTAGTTTAATGAATAAGAAGGGATGGGGGAAGATAGTTTAGTAATACTCCTCATCTAGTCAGCAGAGACACAGACATGGTAAGCAGTCGCTTGCATAACGTTATGGGTTTTGAGGATGGATTAACTGTTTTTAGACTACTGGTACATGGACTGTTATGTCATCCATCATGGGTGGTGAGAAGATGTATTGGATGTTAATCCAGGGGGGCGTGGTATTTGGGTTTGAGTTTTCAATCCATGTTTCTAGATTTACATGTGAGCTCGGCTGTAGACCGTTGTGGCAAACACCCATTCAAAACTCAAGCTTGGAAATTGTGTCTATAGCGTAGAAATTCAAGTATAAATATTGTTGTTTGCGATATTCTATTTTCATCATGATGGCAAAGGTAGGATGGTTGCCGTCCTCTGTTGTTTTCGACAAGGTTGGTACTTGGTGAGGGCTTATAGTTGATAGCGCACTGAGTTTAGAATTAGGATTGACCCAACCATGGAATAACCTAGTAGAGAAGAATTTCCAATAAGGGTACACCCAGGTAAATTCTGAATCGAAGACTCAGTGGGTTAACTTCTGCATACCGTCTAACAGTAGTTAGGATGGAAACGAAGACTCAGTGGGTTAACTTCTGCATACCCTCTAACAGTAGTTAGGATAGAAATAAAGAAGAAAACCCCATCATCAGTGAACGGTGGAATGGCCTAGTTTATTGCACCTTTTTGTCATGTCTTCAGGCTGAAGTAGTGACGAAGGATTCCAATAACAACGCTGATGAACTTGCTTCTAGTTTGGAGGCGGTGGAGATAACTTCTAAGGCTGAGACTGAAATGAAGAAGGATGAACCAGATACTAAGGCTAAAGGTATGCTGCGTACATTGGGTTTACGTCCTGACTTAACATGCAGGTATCAAATTCAATGAATTTGGTGCACATAAGTAGATTTCATGGGTTTGCATACGTCATTTTTGCAGATGAAGTTGACTTTGTCCCGGATGCCCTTTCCTTTACCGCCATTATAATTTAAATTCAATACACTGTACACTGTACATTGTACATTGTACATTGTACATTGTACATGGGTTGTGCTGAGCCACAACTGCTCTCATGATGCTATTAGCATTGATGAAGAGTAATGCATTTGGGTGGGAAAATTGCGTAATGGAGGAGGCATGGCTATCAGCCATCATTAACCTGGCTAATTGTATGGCGGTTACTGAACATGAGGAAAAGCGCGCAAACGCAATAAACCGGTGTTGCAGAGCGTAGGTGTGTATATATTTGTATACAACTGACGCACTAAACATTTCAGGCACACAACAGCCTACCATAAAGGTCTGAAGCATTTCCTGACCCATCAGCAATATAGCTAGATCTCATGGTCGCTATGCAAAAACGTTGTATTTATTGCGATAGTAATAGTAATAGTAATATATGTGCTATAGCTATGAAGTTTTCATATGGTAACGCTACAACAATGAGTTCTGCGATGGATAGCTATCTTGTACCAATAGTACTTACCACGACAGGCACAGTGCTGTGCACTACATTTCATAGAGATAATGTACACATTATATACAACCATGAATGAGGTTTGGTATGAGTACAGTGTAGCGGTACCAAAATGAAATATGAAATGTGCACAATATTTAGTACCAAAATAGGCACTGTGTTACACACTATTTGTGATAAACATTCTGTTAGGCCATATATATTTCTTGGGCCCTAAGTCAGCATCTCGTATCACTTAGCATATCGGATTTCTCTATCCCGAATTCTAGATCAGCGAATCTTTTCCTCTCTCGGTTTTCCATTTCCTTCTTCTCCTTATAAATAACCTAAGTATCCTGCAGCTGTGTGTGCTATTGTATAATTCTCTTCACATGGAGTTACTGCAGAGCTCTTACCCAGGAATAGCCTAAACCTGTCTATGAGGTGCGCATCGCATCGGTGATAAATCTATTGTGAGATGTTTATCAACACAAAAGCTACTTACCCACCCTTAAGCTGTATATTTTGCTAATTTTGCTCCATGAGGTTTCATGAGGCATTTCTGGCAGTTATGTAAATGCCATACTCGTTCCTCAACATTATTGGCAGCAACTGCCTTATTAGATCAGTGTACAGCTGACTGCTGTTGGCAATAAAAACCTACACATTGGTAGTAATGGCTCTTATCCAAAAGGGAAATTCTAGGGTTTTACCAGTCTATCTGCAAATTGAAGATTCTGGTACATATAGGGAGGACACAAACTGGACAGCGTTTATATCGCAGTTCATGTGTGCTATACAAGTATATGTACATCATATAGATGAATAATAACATAAAAACACAGAAGTGTGCGTCAATAACGTACAGAGTTGCAGTGAAATTGTTTGGTGCCCTGAATGAGACTAGCTATAAGTAGCATAGCTGCCATAATAAAAGTCCATATCCTGAATGTTGGAGGAAGACATGGCATACTTAATAATGAATTACCTAATTGCTAATGCTGCTGTAACTGTTACTGCCTGGTCATTACAGTGCCAGCTTCCCTCACATTAAGGTACATGCTTCATTATAGCTGACGCAAAATTGGAGCAGACCGTTGCGGCTAAAGTTGAGGAAAAGAAAACAGCTGGAGTCGAGAAACCAGGTTTGTACGGAGTTAGTATAAGGTCCAGCTGGGGGTCTGATATCAATATGCATGAACTGGTTGGACCATATAATTAATAGGCTATCTGACGGGAAGGTTACTCATAGTTCTATTTTGGCACGCCAAGTCATGATCTCAGTACAAACATGCTCTGTCTCCTCTCCTATCCTGACCAGTGCCAGGGGTATGCAGAAGTTGGCGTATTCTGAGTCTTTGACTCAGAATTTCCCAGCGTGCGTCATTAAGAGACTTCTTGCTTGCGCCCGTGTGCTCCCATGGTAACTCTGAGAACGTACTTGATGATTTGACCACATCTTTCATAAAGCTGGGTACATGGACGTATCCATTCATGACATTTCTACTTATTTCTATTAACGAATCCTGATAAGACAAAATAAAATCATCTGGTATTTTCATGGATGGCATCACCAAACCAATGGCTAGTTTTTGTGGTAGTCCATGGTTGCCCCTAAAGTTGGTACTCTATGGGTGGGGCTCCTTTAGTTAATGCTGCAATCTAAGAGAGAAACCTCAACGTGAAGCGCAAACCGGGTCCAGAACTGAATGCGCTCAAACTGGAAACTGAGCAATATTAACCTTTGCAAATGATTTTCTCTCTATCTCTCTGTAGGTTTAAAATCCATTGGTCGCCCAGGTACAACACAATTAGGGAAAAAACTGGGAATGGCAGGTATGTCTTTAACTTTAACTCAGAAAATTCGCTACTTCACTTTGTCCTCAACGCTTCCGCGTGTTAATTGTAATTCCGTTAATTGTTAGTCTGCTGCTTGTAGTGTATAAATTGCTTCAGGAGCGTGGCTGAGATTATTCAGAATCACCTCAGCCATACTCTTGTTGATCATGTGCGGCATGTGCTATGAACTATCTCTGATAGATGTTTCCCCCATAAGTTTTGCTTAACCCAATTCATTATAGTTTTGCATCCCTCTGTGTGGAATCGCTTCCCCTGCATGTCGCTAGTAGTACCTCTGCTCGTAGATGATATGGCCGACAGTTTAGTTAATCGCCTTCACGCTTCTGGCACGGCCGGCAATGTCACGGTTAAGCAATCTTGGAGCGGTACCTCTTCATCCAAAGAGTCGACATCAGCGTCCCGTAATTGGGGAAAGCTGGGATCAATGTCTGTGTTGCTTGGTAAGACAGTGTAGTGCTAATGAGCTACTTACCTCTCCCATCGAATAATTTGAGGTTGCTGCATGTTTATGATAACGCAAACCTTGATGTGTGGGTGTTATAAAGGCAGCAACGCATTGATCACTGCAGAGTTCACCCTTCTGATTTCATTATTCGTAGTTACAAAGAGCATTGTCCTGCTTATCACGAAAATTCATTCCCTGCACTATTGAGCTATTCTTCTCGGAGGATAACACTATGCCCTTCACACACTGGGGTCCTATCCTGATATGACAAAG
>Ga0224511_10003511_pt1 | contig 11342 bp, 6 predicted proteins | sample SF_May12_sed_USG_2_FD_169988 | JGI IMG/M metagenome (GOLD analysis project Ga0224511, IMG submission 169988) | Sediment microbial communities from San Francisco Bay, California, United States - SF_May12_sed_USGS_8_1 | ecosystem: Environmental > Aquatic > Marine > Sediment | place: USA...
ACCCCAACAAAACAAATGATAGTTTCTAATATTAACGGAAGTAACATTCACTGCTTTATTATTGTTAATAAGTAAAATGCAAACGATTCTGGTTGCAATCAACATACATGGCATCTTCACTTTGAAACGATGTCTATTTGTTAAAATGGTTTTAATGAAACAGTGACACTGATCAAAACGTTATGTAACCAATGAAATAAAATGATGACTTAACGATGCAAACTATGAAAAAGGAAAACAACAAACACATGTACATTACACAGCAAATCGTACATTAATGAGAACAGGAAATACTACTGTACTAAATAGTTTGTAAAAATACTCGCTACTCAATACTTTTTGTGGCACAAGTAAGTAAGCCTACTTGTAGAAGAAGCTGTACATATAAAACTAAACACATGTATTGTAGACATGCATCACGGAAACATTAAAGCTTACAGTAGGTCATAACAAACGCTTAGCAATAAGGTTCACACAAAAATTAAGATAAAAATTAATCTTTTTGTTAAGTAACAGAAAAAAATGCACAGATGATAATGACTCTTGACATAAGACGTTATTCTATTTAATAACTTCAGTAATTACATGTATGGTATGACAGTTTTATGGAATATAATTAATTTATACATTATAATTCCTAGTATTCGACTAGATATTGCAATAAAATATGACTATAATAATGTTTAAATAGCCTGTTAAATTTGAAACAGTACATTGTATACATTCTGTCAATACTTTAACTGTTCACAGTTAATAAACAAAAGTCCACATGAAGGTCATTACAACAGGCTTTTTACGAAAAGGAAATTGTTTCAAAGATTTGTGTTGCTTACATGAACAATAGTGAGAACTTTGAATCAGAAAAATAAACCTTTTTTTTAAAAAGTGTGTACAAATGTAATAGAAACAAAATTGTAAGATAATAGTTATTAGAATTGGAATCTTCATTTTTTAGAAAAATATAACGTCTTTCATATTTTGTCACTGACTGAAAATAAAGTGACAAAGCAACCTCTGATTACGAATGTCCGAACAATTAATGAATATTATTATATTCAATATTAGTTCATAAGATTGTTAGCAAGACAATGTAAAGGACAACACATATGTTAAAAGCACATCATATTCTCCAAATCATGTTAAAATCAAAGCAATTTTCAATTTTGTACTTTTTTTCAAAGATTTATGGTAATGGCAACCTTGTCTGGCGTCATAATCTATACTTTTCCATTTAAATACATCATTGATTACGTACCAAATTTAGTGCAGTACAAAATAAATTATTGCCAGTGTCCAGCCACATCAATTTGCACAATAATATTTTTCAAATGTACAAATATATATATTTTATAAAAAACTCAATGTCGGTGGCCAACTTGGACCATTTAGTATGCATGTACACCTTATACTATAGCTAAATAGTTGGTCAAAACGATGGGAGATTTGAACAGTAAATGCAGTTTATTGCACATATATCAAGTAATAGACCCTCATAACATTTACCTAATCTAATTTTGTAAACACTACTTATTTAATAACTCAAACACTACTTTGTGTCTTCTGCATATACATATGTTTACATCTCACTGGCTGTCACCATATTTTTGTAGTTCACCCAATGAAGTAAAATATTGGACAGTCACGTGACATCTTTTTGACCAACGGGAAAGCTACAAACTTGTTGGAGGTATGATATATAGCAAATACAAGTGACTGTGCAAAAATGTAAATGCATTGCCTGCTGTGTTGAGACCGACAAAAAGAATTACAATAGGGACCAATTATATAATGAGTCCTTCTGTCTATTAGGTTAACAAAACGTTTATGACTTTAAACGTCAGTGGTGTTGCATCATTTATTACTACTGGTGAACAGCTTCAATAAAACCGAGGCTGCTATTTTCTCGTGCAGGCTATGCTTCCTGAGGGATTTCCCTTTCATTAGTTTAATTTAGATACATCTACGGTGATTCGTAAAGCAATGTATACCTACGTACATGACAAGACATTATGGCTACTAGATGTAAACATAACAATATCACTGTTGAAGTACCAGTAATATGCATGGTGGTTTTACACGATACTATTTGCATAGTGTATATCGTTGCGAACACATGAAGTGTTAATACAGTTGATTTAAAGATTATTCGGTGGATCTTAAACCGCCGCGCCTATGAATATTGTCAATGCCAATCGACTGAGTTCCACGTTGATCTTCTCGGCAAAGTTGAGGACTTTTCTCTCCACGTTTTCGTTAGGGTCACCAGTGTCGCCGGGGCACAATTATCGAGCATGAGACGTCAATCATCGTCCTCTTATCATACTGCTTAAGATTGCCACGAGCTGGAACAAACATAATAGTTCTAGTAAAGTAAACAGATATACAATCTTTGACTTTGAAACATGCACTGTTTGCATTTTCTTATTGCGGTAAACATGTTAGATCGTTGCGTTTGGCTCTGGCCACCAAATCGTACTTTATATCTTCCTTCTGTTTAGCATACACAAGTTATACGATTAAAAAATTAAATTAACCACAGTTGTCATAATTCTTAGCAAAATATATACATGTCAGAACATGTCACCTTTGACAGTACCTGTGAAACATGTGATCAGTTAAGAACGGATGGAGAAAACATAGTAAAGGGGAATGTGTAAAATATATTACCAAGTGGTTGGATCAGCAGCAGCATCAGACGTTTCTGGCAACTCGTGCTCGACCGAATCTGACACTGATAAAACAACAACAACGTGTTTATGTTTTCTCATGTTTATAACATTTATTTGTAGAGTCTTGTGAGTTTAGATAAATTGAAGACGTCGACGAGATAACTTGTGGAATTATACTTCTGTGTTTTATCGCCTAGCCGGCGTTCGTGAACAAAACTGTATATGCTTGTACTGACGCTAAAAATGTACTATAGTACTTCATAATGGCCATTAATTTTAACTTATTTTTGGTTCAGAGTGTAAATGCACATTGTTTCTTTTTCTTCTCCAATAAATGTTTAAAAAGTATGAGGTTTGCTATAGCTTAAAACTGAGTTAAAACCCCATTGAAAGTCATTGACCGTACTAAGGCGGTAACTCAACATCTTTTGGAGAAATCATTTAAGAAATCATCAAAAAAATCAATAAAAAATCTGGAAAACACAAAAGTTGTTTATTCTGAATGTCTATTGCGTCTTGGTGTTGTGCGTGTTTTGTCCTACGTTGGTACGTATTTGAACTCTTGATTTCCGCCACGAAATGTTTTATTTGGATAATAGAAATTGTCATTTTACAAACAGAGCCTCCTATTGTCTACCCCGTATACTCGTAAGTAACTAAATTAATTTGAGAAAAGGGAGCAACCTAAGTAAGAATAATTTGCCTGTGGAAAATAGAAGCCTAGGTTTTATTAAAGCTGATCATCAATATAAATGGACAATTTACCATTCCACCACCCTAGTGACTGTATGAGCGGAACTCTATTTTCAAATGTGAACAACATAAATCCTTGATCCCAACAGGCAAGACATATGTTACTATTCGATTATGTTTTGCCTCTCCCAATTATCGTATTTAAATTCAGAATATAAGATTTTTAAATTAGGTTAAACGTAATGTAAACTCTTTTCGCATGTCCGTTGGTATAATATCACATTATTTTATATGCAAAGTAGATATGGTACATGTGTAGCTTACTGTATGTCATTACGTATAATATTCCTTAGTTTATTACCGGATGTAGCCACAGAAGGCACCAGCGCATTGGACTCATTGCCAATATCGCCATTGGTATTCGATATCTGAAATGAATATAACATTCCATTCCACCAATGCAATAATGTAAAGGCGCCATACTGGATTCACCACAGAATATGTCAACCTGTTCGTCTATATGTCTGTATGTATATAACTAAAGAAACAGTTCTACATTTTCACAAACTGTTATCAGTGATATTTTGTGAAAGTGCATGTGTCGATTATGTCCTTATGTAATGGCATTGTATTAATATGCAAGTACAAAATCAAGACAAATAATAGTGTTTTAAAAGTAAATGTAACGTTATAAAAAACTGTTATCTTATACTAATTTGGTACAATGCTGTTATTAAATAAAGTTAATTTACATAAGAAAACAATGTTTGTATTACTTCGTGTTCACTGGCCCTTGTCGATGATTGCTTTTGAAATGGGTTCTTTTTCCAGTGTGGTGTCTCTTGGCTGCCATTAGACTGCGGTATGAATTGGTTTGGAGATGTTGCAGTTGAACTGTTACGAGTACGCATCCAGCCCACTTTGTAGTTGTCCTTAGCCTGTATTTCTGGGTCTTAATGTATAAAGCGAAATATATATGTTGTGTTTGCACTATTCTATTACTATTCTTATACATTGCATTGTAAAAACATAAAATGTCTACATTTCAGGCAGTATATACGAGAGCGATGTCTTTATGATACTTAAGCAGTGGCGTACAACAACGATAAGGTGTGTATACGCTGATTGATTGTTTGTTTGTTTCCTATGGCACTGTAACACAAGTAAGTCTAGGGCTGTAACGGTTACTAGAAAGACCCGAATATATCGGATCTAACTTGAGATTCGCGGATCCGAATCCACCCTTCACACTCTTGGATCTAGATACTATAATAATTGTCAGTAACCACAACGTGTTATACATTTTAGTATAATTAATAGTTTTTTTCATCAATAGAGCCTAATGTATCCATCTCTTAAGTAATCAATAATAATAATAATAATAATAATAATAATAATAATAATAATAATAATAATAATAATAACTAGATGTTTTTGAGAAAAACGCATGTCTCCCCCCCGCGCGTTCCTCCGTGCGCGCTGTTGAAGGAAGGCAAAGAACGATATATGACCGTTTTGAAACGGAAGCGTTTATTAAGGTAAGAAGAACATGCACATATATATATGAACATCAATAAGGGCTATCATCCTATGAAGTTTGAAGGCTCTGGGTCAAAGGGTACTTGCGTTATTAAGCGGAAACAGTTTTTACTCTTCGGGTCACTGTGACCTTGACCTTTGACCTACTGACCCCAAAATCAATAGGGGTGTTTTACTTAATCAGGGCTATCACCCTATGAAGTTTGAAGGCTCTGGGTCTAAGGGTACTGAAGTTATTGAGCGGAAAAGGTTTTCACTCTTCGGGTCACTGTGATCTTGACCTTTAACCTACTGACCCCCACTCATTAGGATTCTTTAACGCAATACGAGCTATCACCCTATGAAGTTTGAAGGCTCTAGCTCAAATGATACTCGAGTTATTGAGCAGAAGCGGTTTTCACTCTTTGGGTCACTGTGACCTTGACCTTTGACCTACTGACCTCGAAATCAATAGGGGTATTTTACTCAAAAAGGGCTACCACCCTATGAAGTTTGAAGGCTCTGGCTTAAAGGGTACTCAAGTTATTGAGCGGAAACGTTTTTCACTCTTCGGGTCACTGTGACCTTGACCTTTAATCTACTGACCCCAAAATCAAAAAGTTTCTTTATCTTAATAAGGGCTATAACCCTACGAAGTTTGAAGGCTCTGGGTTAAAGGGTACTTGAGCTATTGAGCGGAAACGGATTTCACTCTTCGGGTCACTGTGACCTTTACCTTTGACCTACTGACCCCAAAATCAATAGGGGTCTTCTACTCAATAAGGGCTATCACCATATGAAGTTCGAAGGCTTTGGGTCAAAAGCTACTCGAGTTATTGAGCGGAAACGAAGTGTGACAGACGGACAGACAGCCAGACGGACAGACGGACAAGGCAAAAACAATATGTCTCCCCCAGAGGGGGGAGACATAATAATAACAATAATAATAACAATACTAATAATAACGACTTTATTTTGAATGGATAACATGAAGCAAGCCGTGTTTCATACATTTTACGTATTTACGAACGCTAAAAACAGACACTACATCAGAAATGAGAGCATATACGATCCTCACAATATTTATTATTTTTATTTTGATTTAATTGAGCGGTAAAAGATTTAGAAAACAAAAAGCAACAGCAAAATGAAAACCAAATAATCACCGATTTAAAGATTGGAACCCACGACAAAAATGCTTCTTTCAAACTAAAAATCATTAAAACAAACCAGCTGTCTTATCAACTGTGCCATCAGAGCGTACGTATACTTGAGTGCTTATAATTAAAGGCTATTTGTAAAAATTTAAAGATGACCTACGAAATGTTTTATAACACAAAGTTGCGATCTAGTTCCTGGATGAGACTAGTTTTCCAAAGACACTTATCGTAGTAAATAAACCATGTTTTATATTGGACGTTAGACAGTGACCTTGACCTTGATCACAGACACGTGGGTAGAATTACCCAAGCTGCTTCTTGATATAAGCTACTTAAAAGAAATGTCGGGCATCAATCGGCCAAAAACAACTCAAGGTATTGAGTGGAAATTGATTTTCTATTTTTAGCAACAGACCTTGACCTTGACCACAGGCACATTTGTAGCAATCCCAATCTGCCTTAACAAATGTATTGCATATACGGTATTACATAAGATATGTGTGAATGTATGACGCATTAACTATTACCGCTCAATAATGGTCTTCTATTTTCCTGAGTTTCGTTTGCATTGTGAGCACGGCTTTGTAGGGGATCATCACGTCTGTCGTCGTTGGAGTTGACATCATTAATACATGGCTCGTTTTGCTGTTCACAATCAGAAACCTAAATTAAATTAATATAACAAGAGGTCACCTTGTCATCGCTTTATATACAATAGGCGACACCTAGGAGGTCTAAATCTGAAGGCTATAGTTTTAAAATGTAAAAGTAGGTCAAATAATCAAGTTTAATGTTATAAAATGTAAAAGTTCAATTCCACAATCTAAGTCGTACAAGTGGTCCAAATTTGAAGGCCTTAGCTTTACTCGTATACACAATAACTGTCTAAGATTTGACCTAGTTTGTTTACCCTTCATTACTCATATTCGAACATGGTCTAGACACTGTCAAGACAAACTTTCTGACCAAGTTTCATAAAATTCCGGTCACAAATGTGGCCTGTAGAGTGCTTACAAGAATTTTGTAAGATTTGACCTGGTGATCTAGTTTTTGACCCGACATGACCCATATTTGAACCTGGCCGAGAAATTGCTAAGACAAGCACTCTGATTAAGTTTCATTAAAGTCGGGTTGCAAATCTTGCCTTTAGAGTGTAAACAAGAATTTCCTAAAATTTACCTGGTGACCTAGTTTTTGACCCGACATGACCCATATTCGAACTTGGCCTAGATATTTTAAAAACAAACATTCTGATCAAGTTTCTAAAAAATCACAAATGTGGTCTCTAGAGTGTAAACATCAAATGTTGACGAACGACGGACGACGCACGACGGACGACGGACAACCACTGGCCAAAATAGCTCACCATGAGCACTTCGTGCGACCTTTCAAACATGTATAAAATCAGTCTAACTTAATAGTATAAGTCAGTGTTCATTATGATGCCTTAATGTTTAGGTTTTTTGTACAAAATAAAGAGTATACGTGTAAATGTAATAAAACATAAAACAATAGTTACATCACTTGGTGTTCTGTTGGTGTTTTGATGTCTTCGTCGCCAAAGTATTAGTCCAACTGAAATTTATTCGACAATGATTTTATTATAAGACACAGTCGGCTACGGAGAGTATCGTGTGGTTAAGAAAGCGCACATGTGTTTGTCCTTATGTTGCATATATCGAATGACCTCTTGATGTTGCATTTTAATCGTACATACCTATTATACCAATAATAATAACCAGGACAGGTATAACTGTCGGTAACACAATCCCAACATTGCTATGTACATGTCCTGTCGTAACTGAAACACACAATTGATATTATTTCATGTAATACAAGTTGCATAACCACTAATAGACGCAGTGGTAAAAGTGGGGATGGTGGTGGTGTTGGTTTTGTTCGATGTAATAATGGTAAATAAAATAATATCATATGTTTATATTGGACGTTGGTCTACACTGAGTCTAACTTGAATTTGGCATCTACTGATAAATAACACAATAACATTGGTATTTTCTACTACGTATATTGTGGTCATATAATGAACGATAAAGGTTACTGCCATTGTCAGATGAGGGTAAAATAGAAGTTGTGCCGCCTGTCATGACCCTGTAGTAACAGGTAATACTAGCTTCCATAAGGTCCGCTCTCTCTTTGTTGACCGAGGTGATGATAGCCGGCTCATAACCTGCAACTGATATATGCATTTTATACATTGTCAGCTTTCAAAAACGTTTACCTTTCATTATCGCCACATTGTTGGATTGATATTAAGTTTACAAACCATTTTATAGCTAGCCTCCATTAAACCAATACGTATACATGTACATGTACTGTGTATATGGTGTATCGTGTATTTTACTAAATGTAGCTGCTGCGTGCATAATTGAGCTAAACCAATATGCTTTCACAGTTTTATATGGATTAGTAAAATAATAATTAAACCTGATTTGTCATTCTAACTTAATACAAATGCAACAGAAGATACATGTATGTGTATCCGAGCTGAGTTTAAACCCGCTTAGACGAGACTTATCTGCCGCGGCAATACGCGGACAACGTTTGGATGTGTTGATATGGCTTATCTTTGATACGAGGGCTGTTCAATATACAATGAGACTGTGCTCATAACTTTAACCTTTTACAAAGTACAAAGACACAAGTATAATAAACATTCAGATCATATTTTTTGTAGTAGACCTCCAAAAATAAGACAGTTTCATCATACAGTTACGAAATGGCAGCCATGGCAACATGGCCATGTTGCCGCTATCGCCACCCACCTTTTGACGTCACGACGTTATTGAAACAGTCATCATAAACTAATATAATAAAATGAATATAAAAACATTTTATGTCGGTTTTAGTTGTTTGTTAAAATTACGCAAACTTGTTCATTTAACAGTTTTAACATTTTAAATACAAGTTCTGGTATTAAAGCTCAAGTTCCGGCTACAGTTATCTGTTTAAAAATGACCCTTAGTTAGCTGTACAACTACTAATGCCTGTATGACGTCTTCTTTGTCTGACATTACTCTGTCTTTTCTAGTTTGCTTATATGTTTATGAAAAAAGTTTTAAATGATAGATTTAGCATTTTATGTTTTGAAAATGTGTTATAGTTTTGTAATAAAAAATAGGTTTTTGTTTGTTTTTCATCATAACAAACAAAGCATAATAATGGGATCGTTTGTCAAGTGGCAAATTGCATTTGAACGTTGACGTTTCTTTCATTGTGAGCAGTTCTCTTTCAAAGCTCATATTTCAATTACCACATGTTTTAATTTCTTAATATTTGCAATATATGTTGGGAACACATCCTTAAAATGTTCTGTAAGTTTTATTTTGAATATTTTTATAATCGTGTGACTTTATTTGTCATGACAAAATGCCATTTGCACAAAATTTTGAACGGGGGCGGTAGTGCGTTACTATGGTAATTGAAAATTAGGTTATGCCTATGTTGTCATTCGTCTATAAAATTTGGACATTTAGTAGGAAATAAGTTATGTTTTACAATAATATTGACTTTTATTCCAATTGAAGGCAATATTTAGGCAAATCAAAAAGTTATCAGCACAGTCTCATTATTTATTGAACAACTCTCGTATCTTATCAAAAATCTTTTAACGCGGTTTGCTGAGTATGTTTTCAATGAGAAGAAATTTAAAAAAATCTTCTGCGCTAATAATTTTTTTTTGATAGAAAGGGCATGAACAATGGAAAGCCATCTTGAATCAAATTTGATCAGGATTTTTGGGACAAACTGTCGATGTTTCACTTACTAAACTGTAAGATGTCCTCCGTTAATGCATGACGTTCAATGTGAAATGTATTATCGTCGCATATTAAGCGTTTTGCTCGACCGCGTAACATCTGTTTTTCATTGCTTGATTAATAACTAATTACCAACCATTGTTGTGATTTATTACAAACAAAAACTAGAGGCGCCGCAATTCAAGGCAAAAACCAGGTGTTCAAGTATTAAAATCGGAAAATAATGACCTTACTTCCAGAGACCACTGTAGCTATCAAAAGCAGTGTCCTAATACAAGTTACATTTGTACCAACACAGAAAGTTGGTTTCAAAGGTTAAAAACAAAAATATAGCAGATACTTGAGTAGCAATGTCAGGCTATTGTTTCATCTTAGCTACACACATGCCAAGTTAAGTACGCACAGGTCAAATTGTACTGAAATCATTGTTTTGTTCATTTTAAAAGATTATTTACACACTTAATCTTGACCTTTTGCTGATTCTTAACGTGTCAATTATACTAATGATCAAGTTCTATTGTGTACATATAGAGCCTATCGTTATACTTGATGGGAGCTAATGGACAAGTCAGTATTGATGGAAATAAAGATTATTGTATTGAATCCAAGAAGACTACACTTTTAATAACAAGAAGCGCCGCAATGCGACGAAACCAGGTTTTCAACGATTCAACCAAGTATAGATGTGACAGGAATAAGAAATGAAAGATGGCAGTGCAGAAAAAATGATACCGTTATTTTGGTTGCATTTTAGCGGAAACTAAATCTCTATTTTTTGTAACAGTAACCTTGACCTTGATTACTTACACCTGGGTAGCAATCCCAAGCTGGGTCTTGATGTAAGCTACCCATACACCAGGTTTTGTGTCAATAGGCCAAACTAAAGTTATTGAGCGGAAACATGAATTTCTATTTTTAGTAACAGTGACCTTGACGTTGAACACATACACCTGGATAGCAATCCCAAGCTGCCCCTTAATATAAGCTACCCATACAGAATGTTTGGTGTTAATAGGCTAAAGCAAACTAAAGTTATTGAGCGGAAACTGATTTTCTATTTTTAGTAAAAGTGACCTTGACATTGAAAACAGACACCTGGATAGCAATCCTAAGCTGCGTCTGGATGTAAGTTACCCACACACTAAGTTTGGTGTCAATAGACCAAAGCAAACTTTAGTTATTGAGCGGAATCTGAATTTCTTTTTTTTTAGTAAAAGTGACCTTGACGTTGAACACAGACACCTGGATAGCAATCCCAAGCTGTGCCTTTATCTAAGCTACCCATATAGCACGTTTGGTGTCAATAGCCCAAAGCAAACTAAAGTTATTCAGCGGAAACTGATTTTCTTTTTTTAGTAACAGTGACCTTGACCACAGAAACCAGGGTAGCAATCCAAAGCTGCGCCTTTATCTAAGCTACCCATACATCAATATTGGTGTTAATAGGCCAAAGCTATGGAAGGGGAAGGCCGCCAAAATTATTGTTATAAAGAAAGTGTGTAAATGTTGATTTTTCACCTCACATG
>Ga0224511_10003512_pt1 | contig 11342 bp, 16 predicted proteins | sample SF_May12_sed_USG_2_FD_169988 | JGI IMG/M metagenome (GOLD analysis project Ga0224511, IMG submission 169988) | Sediment microbial communities from San Francisco Bay, California, United States - SF_May12_sed_USGS_8_1 | ecosystem: Environmental > Aquatic > Marine > Sediment | place: USA...
CGCTAGACGTTATTTGATTCAACAGCTGTCATACGTGTAGGTGCATGCTTGGCTTATCAATTGGACTGAGAGGTGGCATTTGTTGACATTTTGATACCCGGTAACCAGATGATAACCGAAACACGCCCAAGGATCTGCTTCATCATATTGACTTACTGATCTGACAATCATCCTCCCCCATAACTACCACTTGCGGAAAGTTATTGGAACTGCCTAACTATATCAGGGTTGGAAAATTTCTTTTTCGGATCGAATATTTTGATATCAATACACTGGTCTTTTGTTTACAAATACCTAAGACTCTCACAGAAAGAAACGAATTCGTTCCCGATACTCGATACTTAAGCCAATCATTACCATTTTCGTTCCACAAAATGGAACGAGTAACGGTAATGAGTACCGAATTCCATTCAATATTTCCAATCCTACTACCTATAATCTCACCATACACCTCTGTGTGAGCCCCGCCACTGCCAACTCAGTTAACATTTTGCTGCAAAGTTACACAATACAAGTTCTTTGCCAGCAACAAAACCAACCACACTCTCGACGATATCAGATATCAGTGCCGAGCTGCTTTTCTTATGAAGCACTGGAGAAATACTTGGAAGACTCTCTCAAGTTATAACTCACTGGTATCCAATGCATACTTCTGCCAGCCAGGAAGTAGCCTTGTGTACTCCCTCTGTTTCTGCAGGAGGACTGAAACATAAGTAAAGTTTTAACTTCCAGGTACATTCCCCACAAAAGACGTACATATATGATTTTATTTTGTCCAGTTTATCAAGTAATGATATGTTTGCATGACGGCACAGGTTTCCATGAGTCAGTAATAGGGCTTTAGAGAATGATACGGAGAAAGTGTAGCATCAGATACTTGCCCATATTCCGACTCCAATAACAGCAGCAAAGTACAGAGCGATTACAACAAAGTCACCCCAATGTAGTTGCACATTGAGTTGCTCAACTGCGGTCGCCATCACAACAACCTAAAAGTATAAGGAAGGCAATTGAAATAGCCACTATACTACTACTAGTATAATTTGTCTGAACATACTTGTTGCACTGCGTGAAGTCTCTTGCACATCTGAGGGAAGATGTTGATCCATGTCACTAGAAATGGGGAACTTATGTGAAGTATCATTGCCGTGAAACAGGCAAAAGACTTTGAGTTGAGGATCTCGGAATTAAGGAGACAGGGCCCAACTATCGTTGAATGAGGAATGGAAAGCTGTGTTACCATCAGATAAGTTGAACTTGAAGTCACCCGCAGACTCAGTCAATTTGTCCCATCATCTATTCTATGTCAAGTATTATAATATTATAATAATGTTATATAATAATAATTGATATACAAATTGAAATTTGTTTCTTGTTAGTTTCCAGTACTCGTTTACAAGCAGACTTTCCTTACCTGTTTATCACCCGTTATCTAGAGCGTATACGCGCTAGACACCAGCTAATGAGCCAAGCACAAGTCCAGTGAACAGTGTTGACAATGGAAGCTAGACAGTTCAACGCTACTATAATCGAGATTCTGGAATACCCGAAAAGCGAAAGCAGACTTGGCCAATGCTGGGCACTTGATGCTGGGGTTCAAGGCGCAAAGCGAAACTAAGAATTGAGGAATCACAGACGAGCGTAAGGTAGTCTCAATCCGATCAATATAACAGCGACGTAAATAATATGATATAATATGGTCATTTGAATTATGCAAAAAAATAAAATGCTGCGATATATGTCCATGTGTTTGAATACGTGTAGTTTATGGATGGAAAGCCATTCAATCACTCACTACTATTTTCCTAGACTAAGTTAGCGAATCGATTCCAGACATTTCCCATTCAGATACCAGGGAAAATGTAAAAAGTGTGGCTCAAATAACTTCTCTTTTTTTTAAGTGGTCTGGTCTTATAGTTATAGTTACAGAGTTCTATTCTAACCTGTACCAAAGGTCTTGGTTAACGAGGTAACGCATCTAATACAGCCCTCGATTAGAAAACGCATATTGTTTTAGTCTTCCGACGTATTATTTATTCGAGTGAGTTTTCAACGTTCACTTCATCATGATCATGATGATGTCTAATGAACTGTTCATCTTCATGATCATCACTTACAGTTACTGACTTAGTAATTAGTTATATATTCACTAGTACTACTAGTAGTAGTAGTAGTAGTAGTAGTAGTACTGGTAGTACTAGTTAGCGATTCGTGAGTACACTCACAGTCAGTGTCACACTCAGTCGATAGGCTATTCGCAGTCACACTACTACCTCACAGTCACAGTCACTCAGAGACTGAACTGACAAGAACTGAAGAACTTAACTAAAGAAGTAAGAAGTAACATAGTCAGTAGGTTAGTCGCTAGTCAGTGTGAGTGTAACTCATACGACCCTTCTTGATTCAATCGATGTCGTGATCATGATGATCTGCAATTTCAATTCAGTGAATTCAAACAAACACTTCTACACTCTGCAGACAAATGAGAACATTCAACTTCAAGTCCATTCAATGAGTACACTGCAGCAACTACTGAATGTGCACTGCCAGCATCAGAATTTTCACTACTTCTGACTCCCCTTATGAAGTATGTATCCTATATCTGTATTCACTTTATGCTATTGTTTAGCCAAAAGTATATAACTGATCCCCTGACAATATTATTATAAATCATGATTAAATTCTACTCGGGCACTTGGCCATCCTATTTAAGTTTAGTCATTAGTGGACCTCCTTAGCTTGCGGCTTGTTGGAGTGGTAGGAGCTTGGATAAATGCGAGGAGCTTGGACTCGCAACGGGGCCCGTCGCGGCCTGGATTCAAAAATTTGTGTGTTCATGCTTGCAGAGATGGATATTTCGGACACCAATACCTCAGTGGACACCAATAAAATTCCTGAGCCTGGGACTAATATGGAGACGCCCAGTTTCGATTCACGTGGGTCCAGCTGCTCCAGTTTAGCTACTCTTATTCCTCAAACCGTTATTGAAATGAGTGATGAGCCATCTGATCGGAAGGCAGCCAGCAGAGATGACAATCAGCGTGAATCGCAGCTGTCATCCAGTCAGGAGGGTAACTCCTGTGCTTCACCCGTGGAAATTCACCATATCCAGATACGTGGCCAACCCGAAGAGACAAAGAGAAGACGAGTCAGTGAAAGAAGCGCGTCAACCACGCCAACACCCCTGACTAAAGCTCGAAGAACTCAATCAGGTCAGTTCCTCTTAAATCCCGTCTGTTTTACACTTTTTATCTGTGATAATCACAGTCATATCCACCGGAGCGAGTACTCTGATAGAAACGAAGTCGGCACCGAACTTTTACCAACCCTGTCCTGACCATAAAGCTTCACTGGAAACTACTCCTGCAGGATGGATACCATATAATTCATACCGCATCACCTGTTACCATGTTTGTGTAGATGTACCTTCCCAGAAAAAGGTATCTCCAGAGTCACAAGGGTCCGAGAGACGGCGGCTCTCTCCCCGACGTCCCGGGATAGAGTGGGTAGTTGGAGCCAGATTGGAAGCAATGGACTACCTCGAAAAGTGGTAAGCTAAGCGATGAGATGATAATAACGCTTTGACAATTATTGCATAACCATCCCTGTTACAGATAGCTTCATAAAAAAGTACCCAATTAGTTCTTCCCCAGATTAACTCTCTTTGTCTGATGAGATTTTATTTGTCCTGGTTCAGAGAATAAATGTATACAGCTCACCAGTTCGCTTTGCGTGTAAAGTGTTCAGTGACTGGCCCTATGATTCAGGTACCCGGCAAAGATTGTGGCTATCGATGAGGATGAGCTCCAGGTGCTGATTCATTTTGACCGATGGAATTCAAGATTTGATGAGTGGCTTGATATGAAATCTAACCGTATTCGTGCCACCCGAAAAACGAGTACAGAGGCATCGCCTCAGCTGGCTGCAGCGCGTTCTACAAAACTGGTGAGGTTTGGAGCAGCGTCTATGAAGGCACCACCCACGGCTGGGATTTGGATTTCGAATGGGTAGCATGGTTGTGTGTTCTTAATTTCATTAAATGGGGTTAGGCCCCAGTTGATGGTAGATGCACTTTCGGAGTTGTGTTCCCCATTCTTAAACGGCGGAAAATCCACATTCATTGCGCCAATAATGAGTCGCCTTTTTCCAAAAAAAAGACAAATATCGGTGACTCGAACAACTACGGCCTGAATTAGCCAAATAGAAAAAATGTCTAGCCGAAAGTGGAAGGAAAACATCTCTAGTTCGCTAAGTCTACAACTTCTCGACCGCAGAGTACAAAGAGTTTGACTCGCGCCCGCTGTGTTTTTACTGACTGTCTAAAGTGAATCCGACGCAAACTCTTATACACTTTAATTTCCTATCTCGACGCCAATTCTGTTGCGTCGACGGTCTGAAAGGTACGCCGCTGAGGGCTTCAAGTATGCGTGATGGATAGGGCTATATCTAAGCTTCCATTTGAACTGGGTATTTGGCCCGTATGTTCATGGTAGCTTCAGAATGTGCAAACAAGTGAGGACACATTCAGGTATGTTTTAAACGAGGCTTTAAGAAAACTGAACCAAGGTCGTTCATTAATTGTACCTTTCCAAACAATACGTAAAAAGAAAGACAAACTTTTATCTTTTGCTAATGTTTTCTTCTTTAGCCGACAGCATCAATTGAAAATAAATGCTTGAACCAGTGGCAACCATTCAGCTGGCCCTCGTATTGTTTGCAGGTTGATGATGTGCCGCTGTTTGAGGGGTGTATAGTCTTGGCAAGATGGAGCGGCAGTCGAATCACCAGCAAATATCCGGCTAAAGTGGTAACCATAAAAACCAATGGTATAATCGGTGTGGAGTTCTATGATGGCATAGAGACAGAAGTGGATAGTGGTGACAGCTTGGCTGTGCTCAAACTACCCTCCAGTTTACAAGATGAGGTAGGACTCCTGGACATTTACACCAACAAGTTAGGAACTGGTCGCTAAATCAAATGTAGGATTTTAAATCACAGATAAAGGCAGAAGGTTGGTATGGCTCGCATGTCAAAGTCAGAACTGGCAAATGGCTATGTCATTTTTCACCCACTTATCTGTATAGTCTTCAGTGAACTACACCTTAAACATATGGCTGTTTGTCCTGCACTATGAACCATATTTGAACTGGAATTAATGGCTGCAATTTGTGCGAAAATTGAAAAAAAGATCATCTATACGAGACAGCAGCGCCATCTTTAGGAAAACAAAGACAGCATGACCTGTTCCGTACAATTTTTTTCGCATGCCTTTGATCTGGTACACCAAACAGACATAATGTGCTGACCGCCGTTATTTTCTTGTTGACCAGGCTAAAGCTCTATGGACAATAATGAAAGTTCAGGTAGAAAATGCTGCACAGGAAGCAGAGGAGACAACTCCGCAGCATGTGCACCCCCAGAAACGCTCATCTCGAAGGGAATCCATGGCTGCCAAAAAAGAAGAGCAGGATAAGTTAGGTAAAAACGCCTGAAAATCACACAGAACGCCTGTTCAAGTGTGGGATTAATGTCGAAAAGAAGTCTGAAAGTATGCATCATTGAGCTATCTTGCAAGTAGGATCTTACTGTTCACAGAAGCCAACAGATTATATTAAAAGTGTGAACATAGTCCCAGCTAGTCAGCGTCCATTGGTGGAAAGCCTAAAGTGAAAAGTCATATCCGGTTTGTAGAGGAGGTTGAGACCAGGTTAGCGGAATTAACTGATAAATGCATTCGACTGAAGAATCAGGAGAAATATGAAAGAGCTGGTGAGATCAAGGCTGAACAAAAGAGTCAGCGTCAGCAACGGAGAAAAGGCAGCATAGGTGTCAACTCACTGAACATGTCTGCTGAGAGTACTCCTGCTGATGAGATGATGAAGCTGACAGAGGAAGCTGTGGCTGCTGAGGCGGGCTCATCTGAAGGGACGAGCACACCAGCCGCTGTGAATATATCGGATTCACAACGAGGTGGCATATCTGAATCACTCACCACTGACACCAAGAATACCACCAAGGTAAGTGGTACACAGAAGACCAAAAAGACTGCGACAGAAACAGCCTATGGTAAGGTAAGGAAGCGAGAAATGAGATTGATGAATCGCCGAACTGGAATCCTATCATTTGAGTGGCTGATGCCCCTGGTGACCAAAATGTATGACAATACAATGGTAATTTGGATTAGGCCAGAGGCTAGAAGGCTTGGTTCAAGATTCTGAGTTCAAGCCCTTGCTTAGCCAGTCTTCCATTGTGAGTATGAGAACCTCGCACACTTCCCTGCTCCTACCGATGCAGAACGAGTCTTATTAGGCCTGCTAAATAAGTGGGTCGTTCGCTCTGAAATTTATCTTGCCTATCTCCGGCCTATCTTTTTGTGTTGGACTAAGTAGTAGTAGTTATCCAGAATCAACTCTTTTAATGACATATTTTGTATTTTAGAGAAAATTTGAAGAAGTTCCAGAACCTACAGTGGGGAAGAAAAGCAGGAAGTTGGACACCGGTAATTATGAAACACCGAAGAAAAGGAAGCGGCTGTCCGCAGACCATCAAGTGTCCAGTGTAGAGAAGAAGGTTGGCAGAGTAGGTGGTATTTCGGTTACAGTTTCTGTGATAGGCTACTCAAAAATCTTTGGTTTTACTTACTGTGTGAGCTTTCCTTTAGAACTTTAACTGTTGTCAGATACGAAAGCAAATAGTTGAATGAGTGTTTTCTTCTTAGAGGTGGAATAGGTTTTTTTCAACGGTTACCTGGGCACTCTTTTGTGTGCAAGAAGGTGTCAGAGCTGAGCACCAGCCAGGCAGAGCCCTTTTGATTTGATTCTGTTTTTTAACAGAGCTGATCAACTTCTCCTTCTGTTATAATAATACTATGCTGAGTTGTGAGGTGTTCTGTTATAGAGACAACGGTTAAGTGTTGACAAAGAAAAAAACATTGGCAGAGCAGCTAAACGGTCAACAAGGGTTAGTTCTGGAACTCAAAAGGAAGCAGCCAAGTCTGGTCCAGTCAAGGTACTTCCGGGAAAACACTTCACAGTGGTCTAAGACCTCCACTGACAGGCTTATGCTAACTAAGTTCAATCCAACTGGTCCATCCTTTTATGGTTATGAGACTGTCTGAAATGTCTTTGTAGGGAAAAGACAATAAGCTAGTAGTCGCTGGTCTGTTTAAAACAAAGGCTACTAAGGAGAAACCAAATCCAATTGAAAAGAAACCCAAGTTAGTTGCCTCCACTAAAAAATCAGAGAGAAAGTCTAGGCATTCCGTGGACCAGAGTCCCGCGGACGAGCCTGCCCCCTCTCCAGTCAGGGCAACCCCAGAGACGCCGATCGCCGCTCCATCAATGACGTCTGATGGTTTATGTGATAGCACAGTGAGGCTAGACCTGACACCTGTAAATCAGCCACCACCTACCGAGGAAGAGTCTGTGCTGGACGTTGACTCACCATCAGAGATTGATGCAGTCACTGATGATATCAGTGCCGAGATGGCCACGACAGTACCGGTGAAATACGCATCCGATACGAGTATTCCTGTACCGACCGTTACCGCTAGTAAGGAGACAATATCACCAGCTGGTAGTCAGGTAAGATCCTTCGGCCAACTGGATAAATGTCTTCTGCAGTTTGTATGTGCACACCATTCAGATCCAGATCGGTAAAGACCGTTTGTGCACATACCTAACTATCTATGCGAGATCAATTTAATGGGGTTATGTCATGGCCAAAAGTGTCTTCACTTGTTTTCAGATTCTGAAGCGTACCATAAACAAATGGGCCCAATACCCAGCTCAAATGGAAGCTTAGATATAGCCCTATCCAATGCGCATACTTGGAGCCCTCGGCGACGTACTTTTCAGACCATCGACGCAACAGAATTGGCCTCAAGATAGGAAATTAACACAGAGCTTTCGGTGTTTGCATTGATTTCTTGGCTTACGCGCCGATGTTGGGAAGAACTCTGAACTCCGAAAGTGCGCCTACCATCAACTGTGACATAACCCCTTTAATTAGTGACATGTATTTATGGTGGAGACTGAGTTTGGCTTTGTTGGACATACCTGTTATTGTTTTAACCCTTGTCGTGGACTTTTCTTTTGAGACTAGCTTTTGATTTCCGATAGAAGAAAGTCAAATGTCACTTGCACATGATATTTTGTTTATAGTCAGTCTTCCAGTTCATATTACAGCTGTTTCGTTGTTATAGAAATCGGAGAGAAAATCACATTACGGCTATTCTATCATACTGGAGCCTGTAGATGCTAAACCACCCAAGGCGTTTGTGGTCGAAGACGATCACAACCAGTTTAAATGCTCGTACTGTAACAAAGGCTTCCGTAAGCGAACTCTTCTCGACCAACATGTCAAGCATTACCACGAACGCGGGGAGACCGGCCGTAGGCGCACTATCAGCTCCGAGCATACCCCCGTACGACGGCGGCGCACTACTGCCAGTGTTTGTAAGTCAGCACTAGCTTTATCTAGGTACCTCTGATACCTGGCACTGGGCCACTGACTGAGCATTCTTTCATAACCCCGCACATCGTGTTTGGCACTGCAAACTGCCAAAATTCCATTTTTATATGATGTACATAAAACATAACTCCCTCCTCGGTGCCATGGGATTGTGAGTTTAGGTTGTAGCAGCCATGGAGAAGTCCTGTTGGGTTCTTTATAGTTGTAATTCCTATGACTAAGTCAGTGTTTGAGTGAGGGAGATCCATTGATTATGACCAATTGCTGTCGCCCTAATAACAAGTTTTGGGCTTGGCCCATATAGTTATTCTCCTATATCTAACTATGGCTTGGCCATTCAGTCAGGTTTCGGAAGAATGTTTGATTTTGAGGAATTCTCAATTGCAGGCTCTACAGATTCAGAGGCCGTTGTTAGTGTAGCAACCACTCCCCAAAATCCTTCCACACCTCTTGTCAGTCCAGCAATCAAACCGAATGGTATGTTCGCGTGTGCATGTACATTGGATGCTGTGGGTCGCTTTGTTATTGCCTTTTGTGTCAGAATATCGCAGTGAAAACACATTTGTCATGATTATTTTTGCTGATTGATTTTCTCACGTGTATGCATTTGGCTATGCAAAGCACAAGACACTATCAACACTATACCCCAAGATAACTGATCAAATTTTCCCAGGCGGCTTCCAGGTTGTCCAGATCACTTTTGGAGCTTTATAGACGCTCAGTAATTTATAGGTTGCTTTGAAACTCGGCCATAATATCACCGTATTTAGTTAAATATAATGTCAATGAATGTCGCGTCACATAGTACAAGGGAATATGTTTTACTTATATATGTGACGGCTTGCAAAAATGCAAGGCGATAAAACACCACAATCAGCCAATCCATTTTATTTGAGGGTTGCTTGGCGCAGTTGCGCATCAAATGAGTTTGAGCATAAAACAACCAGTAGGCCAGGAGGATCAACTGTTCAATTACTAAATACGTTTCGAATACAATTGATGTTTCTTGCAACTTGCTATTGGTCACATTATCAGAGCTGTCAGTGGCAGAGTATGATGAAGAGACTGATGATGAAGACACCACTGAGGTGGTTAACTGTATGTGTGGCTATAATGAGGAAAATGATCTTATGATCCAGGTATGATGATTCAATTTTTATAGCTTTAACGTGAGGTTGTCTGGTTTATATATTTATTTCGTTATAATAAGTTTTGTAACTATTAAAACTGTATAAATAATGTTATGAGATGTGTGAAGCGTTGCCTAATGGATAGTGTATTGGCTGGTGGAAATTAAAGATCTATGGTTAAGTATGGGATCTGGGTGACCTTTTGTCATATAACCCTCATTCCGAAGCAGTACTAAAGAGACCCATCCATGGGACGCCTTTCTCTATGTGGCACGCAGCTGGTCATTCTGAAAACGAAGAAAATTTCTCAGCACTATTTGGCTTATTGTTGAAGGTTATTTATTTTTTAGTGTGAATTATGTTGCTGCTGGCAGCACGCAGACTGCTTTAATATAACTGCTGAGACCCTGCCAGAAAGATATCTCTGCTTCATCTGTGTAAACACCCCTGGAGTCCGACACGCCAGCAAGCATCTCTATAACCAGGACTGGTACCGACACGGTAAGCTGCTCATACCGCTGTCTCATTTCCAAGATTGCCGCAGTACCATCAATGCAGTTCCTGGTTTCCAATATGGGAAGCACTCCAATAGCAGGCTGTCCATCATAGGAAACTTGGTAGTGAATAACATCGATATGAACACATGAATAGGCAATCAACCCTCGAGTGATAAGGCTGACTCTGCAAACATTTACAATTTGCAAGAATGGTTTCTGTGCTGTCAATTTAGTGCGGAGTTGTTTGACCTTTGATCTGAAAGATTGTGTCATCGGCGATTGCCTACTGTCATATCAATGGCAGAAACATTGATAATATTCAGTGGTATTTTTATGACATGAAGCACAAGAACTCCTTTTTAGATTTTTTCTTGAAAGGGATGACACGATTTGTAGACATAGTAGTACAAATAACATCCCATCAACCCACCATTATATTATTTTCAGTAATACCTACAATAGTTGAGGGATGTGTCATGGGCAATAGCATGAGGGCTCATCATCTGCAAATAAAGCTGGATTCAAGTAAAAAAAAATGATCTCTTCTTGAGTATTTTCTTTTACATGGATAACTCAGAAAAAAAATACCGTAGGTTTCTTTCATTTAAGGATCATCACCTTTTATTTGTAGGTAAACTGCCTCGAATAAGCTTTTTACCCAGCTGTGAATATAGCAAGCGCGAGAGCACTTTGAAGAGCAGTCACAAGGAAATGACTCAACTACAGCTCTGTATGCAAACGCTTGCAGCTACTAAGCGGTTGATGACTGCTGCAAAGCAAGGGTATGTTGTTTCACACCTTGTCACAAAATATTGTCAAGTCACTCAAGAGCATGCTCAATGTTGACAATGGTTTACAGAATACTGTGATTCCAGTTTCATCTGAAAAGAAAACTTATTTTGAATACACTCAATAATAGTAGTACTGGGTCTGTTCAAGCCTCGGTCAATATTGTTGCATATTTCCATGCGATAGGACTAGTCGCAGTTAGGTGGGGGTGAAGAGGGCTATATCTTGTCACCCTTCTGCCCTTTTATATTATGGGAGACAGCCTCTTCATTTTCCTAGGTTTCGATCTTGTTATATGCCTGTGTTAAACATTGGTCCCAGATACAGTTTTATACAGCCTTCACAAGCTTTTATACAGCCTTCACAAGCTTTTATACAGCCTTCACAAGCTTTTATACAGCCTTCACAAGCTTTTATACAGCCTTCACAAGCTTTTATACAGCCTTCACAAGCT
>Ga0224511_10003513_pt1 | contig 11341 bp, 6 predicted proteins | sample SF_May12_sed_USG_2_FD_169988 | JGI IMG/M metagenome (GOLD analysis project Ga0224511, IMG submission 169988) | Sediment microbial communities from San Francisco Bay, California, United States - SF_May12_sed_USGS_8_1 | ecosystem: Environmental > Aquatic > Marine > Sediment | place: USA...
AAAGTCCATGACGCTAACTTTTTTAGAACAAACGCCAACGCGAGACTGCGACAATTTAATTCTTAGGTCTGCATGTACCGGACCAGACATCGCGTGACATCAAAGACTCGGTGCCGCGCAACTAGATTTTTTCCCTGGATTGTCAATCAATTTTTGGTTGGAGTCGGCGTTTGTCAGTCAACGTTTTGCCGGTTGTGCGGACGTGAAAATCTGTAAGCAAGTTATCGTTCATATTTTTAAAAATACGGAACATAATTGCTGCGCTCGCCTTCGGCTCGCTTGCAATACATTCCGTATTTTTAAAAATATGAACAATAACTAATACAAACAGGAAGAAAATACACGAACGATTTCTTTCAAATGAAAATGGTTTTCACATTTCTATGCGGCATTATAACAAAACATTGTTTTCTTGTCGCCAAAGTTTATATCTTCCGCATTTAATGACTGCGTTTCAAGTTGTACTACATGTATATATAAATTTATCAACAAAATTCATTTCATTAAGAGTTTTGGATACAACATGTATTTTATCTTTTATTGCAATGTGTCAGTGTAAAATCATGATTCTAACATGTGAATGTGCTGGGTAAAACAATTACTGACGCTACATGATGGCTATCAGAGTGTACACATTATCGTTGATTGTAGTGCTTGGACTCTTCGTGACAGACGCAAAGGGTAAGTGGCTTAAGTGCGCTTATGTGGCAGGTTTAGGGTGTTAGGTCTGTATCTTGATACTCGGTAACAAAGCTTTTGTGGTGCAGTATGTTAAGCATACTATATGAATTAACATTGGAAAAGGAAATGAAAAAATCATGACAAATAATGTGTTTGGGACAAAACAACAACAACAACAACAACAAAGCAAACATAAAATTCTTGACAGAGCCGGGAATCGAACCAAGACCTCTCACACCGCAGTCCGATGCGTTACCACTGGACCAACGAGACAATTAAACTTATCGAGTTAAGTCAAGCTATTTAACTGTTTCTACGTAATGGGTCGATACACAAGTAAACAAAGTTGCGGGCCACACTTCTTTTTAACTGAGTCGTGTTTTGTAATAGTTTAACATGCATTGACTATATTTAGCAGTGTGTCATATCTACGGATGTAGGATTCATTGTCTAAGTATGGATAAAATGTAAGCTCTTTACAATTCTGGTCAAAAGATACAGGCATAGCATGTTTAAAATGAACTTTTAAAAGTTCAGAAAAACAAAAAAATAATGATAAAAAGCTGCTTTTGTTCAAATGATGGTAAACACAATACTAAAGATGTATAAAGTCATCAAAAGCAACCTGTAATGGCACTATCTCGCACAAATGTTAGCTCAAATACCAGATGCCATCTTCAGATCTTGCCTCTTATCTGCAGCTTTAAAGTTTATACCCAGATCAAACAGGATTCTGATTTGTCACTTATTTAAAGTGGTATAGGTTTCGTATTGTATGTATTAAAAATAATAGAGTACATGATTATTACTCAATTCGCATTGCATTATATTTAAATTTTGATAATTGAGTTTTTGTTTTTTCTGTATCAGTACGATTTATATTTGAAGATCTATATATTGTGTAACAATACCGAGAAAATACAGTGATATTTGGCCTACGTGACATTTCTAGAAAGTAGGCGGAGCCTGTATTGTTTACTGTAAAATGGTGAGGATTTCCATAATATGGGCATTCTAAAGTGGCCGACCCCTATATTTGCAACCAAAATTAATCAAGAACCTATCTTGTGTGTTTATTAAAACGATATTTTAACATGAAAACAAAACAACTGTTAATTAAACATCGATGATTGCTCAACCATTACATGTTTTTGTTCACAATTGAATAGTCTAAATTTCCAAAACCTTGCGCTTAATAAAGAATTCACTATCACTATCCAGAATTGTAAAGTCCATGACGCTAACTTTTTTAGAACAAACGCCAACGCGAGACTGCGACAATTTAATTCTTAGGTCTGCATGTACCGGACCAGACATCGCGTGACATCAAAGACTCGGTGCCGCGCAACTAGATATTTTCCCTGGATTGTCAATCAATTTTTGGTTGGAGTCGGCGTTTGTCAGTCAACGTTTTGCCGGTTGTGCGGACGTGACAAACTGAAAGCAAGTTCGGCTCGCTTGCAATATATTCCGTATTTTGTTTAAAATATGAACGATAACTTAATACTTATAAAAAGTAGATTAAAGGAATTCCCTGCGGTCTGGCCGTGTGACACAAGAAAATAGTAAATTTCGAAAACTACAGTTTTTGTAACCAAGGATTTTGGGGCATTAAACCTTCTTGTGGTACCTTAATTTGTCCTGTATCGGTTGGCATTTTTTTAAACGTTGTATTTGATCAGTTAAATTTTGGAAAAGCACTGGACCTGCTGAAGATTTTAAATGCTTTTTTTATACGAACATGGAATACGTATTCTAGATCAAATAGATTCTAGATTCTAGATCATTCTAGATCAAAGTTGCACCGCTTATATGGGTGAAAACGTGAACATGTTGATGTTATGGCCGTCCAAGAGCACGTTTTGGTTAACAACCAAATGTGAAATAATTATATAATTTCATGATATTTGTATAACGCAACGTAGGCACTGTTTGTTTTTGTTTCACAAATGTTGCATTTACTTTACAGTTTTCCGTTTGTAGGACAGGACAATTTAAAATATTTGAAATTGCATTGATTTTCCGTAATCAGAGAAGTTAAAACCGGTAGAAATGATCACAGGTGCATCGTTATTTAATCAAATGAAATTGTTAATTGATTATGTGGACCTAATGATGTGATTTATTAATAGATAATAAAAGATTATCACAATAAGAAAAAACTCTCCCATTTTGCGAAATGTCGACTGTTAAATTATTTAAAAAAAAATCAAATAAGATAGTGTTTGGTTTAGATTAGACATATTAACATAACTTTTTATGTTTCTATGCAACGTTAACGTTATAGTTTGTGGTACACAGTTTACATATTATGAAAATTGATAGGGAGACATATTGATATAAAACGCTTAATTGGTGTATAAGATTTTAAAGAGTATATATATGATCCTGTCACTAATTATAAATATATAGAAGGCTTAAAAGTAAGTACATCGATCAAAAGAACTAATGCCAACAAATGCACATTAAGCGAGATGTTTCTGTCTGAAATGTTAAAACGATTCTCAACGTTTCAAACCGGAAGAATGGCTTTAGTGGTCGATCCAAACGGTTGTTGACAATTAGCCTGTTGAGTGCAACAATTCAAATCTTGACTCCGACTTGAGCCGAAGATCGGTGCATGCGCAGTTCAGATCAATAAAACACCGGAAAATAACGAAACTCTCCGTAAAACTCAGTTAACTACCGAGACAAGTGAAATCACGAATGGAGTCAGCATTGAAACACTGACCTAAATTTAATGGCAATCAACAATTTAATTGTTGCATATTGCCAGTACAATGTATGGCGGATTTTGCAATATGTTTCGGTGTTATAATTATTATATATATTTTTTCATTCTTTTTGACGATGACATACTAATTGATATTAAACGATTTAATAAATAGCTGCTTAAAATATAATTTATATCCTCAGTATAAACTGAAACATTATTATCTCCTTGTCTTCTGTATTTTGATTAAGGTAAGTCAATACATATTACAATAATCGTAGGCAAAGGAAAATACAAGTAGACAATGGAGTAAAGACGAACGCTAAAAACTTCTTTAGTGTAACCAAAAATAAAATACGTCGGCTAAAATCATTAAATGTTTAAGAGGTGTGCAAATAATTCTACCAAAAGTATCGATATATGAAAGTTTAAAACTAATTGAATTTGTGTAGTGTTACGTGTTCGTGAGATTTTAAGATGAAAATAAACGGTAAGAACTGCAAATAAATGACAAAGCCAACCAAGAACGTTTATTCAAATTGAGTACCACTCATTCATAATTATTATAAGAGTGGGAATGTGGAAGATTAAAGGTTTCTTTGGGACCTTCTGTTTACATATAAGGATCCAATACATTTAGTGAAGCTTGGTTATCATTGCGGTGTTTCGTTTTATGTATGCAACCTTGAAAAAAGTGCAACTGTATTTATTTTTGCGATTAATATTGAGTTTATAGGTTCAAAAATAACATCTCTAAAATCTAGAAAAATATAAGCATGGGAAATGAGAAAATAATAAGACTGTATAATAGAAAATTTTATTATGCGTTTATGTGACACCGTACATAAGCATATCGCATAAAGTCGTTTTCGTGTGTGACATAAACAATGGATCCTATTCAGTATGTACTATGTAGGCACATGAAAGTATGGGAAGACATTTACACATAAAATATAATACCGGTAATTTATTTGCAATTGCAAGTGTTACTGACTATTGGATTAGCTTATAAGCATCCATAGAATTTTAATACACAATAATAAAAGTTATAAAAGAAACATGTGTGTTTTCCATAAATTGAACAATATATTGCTTGAAATTTGTAGAAGGATGTAAAATAAGGAAAACGTCTTATCTGGACAACAAATGATCTAAGTGTCCGAATGGATTGCAACGGGGTTTATAGCAGTCACTTCGTCCGTTCAATTTAATTCAATTCATTTCAATTCTTTATTGCCCCCTTTGATAGAGAATAATACATAGATCAGTTATTTACAAAGGTGTATAACAAGAACAAGGTAATATTTACAGCATCATAATTATACAGCATTAACAGAGGATTTGCACAGTATTTTACATATCAAATTTAAAGTATAGAAGTTTTTCACATTTACAGGTAATGTGAAATTTGAAGCTTATAATTGTAAGTGAAAAATTAAGCCATAGATAAACAAATAATTAATAAATGTATTGTCCTGTATTTATATGATCAAGAGAATAGTTAATTTCGAGTATGTAAACATGGACATTAACTTTAAAGGAATTTAAAACAAAATGACTTTTAGGAAACACATTTTACTAGTTAGATTTAAATGTGATTTTTATAACATAGCATGTAACATAAATCGATAAGGTTTTAACATGTTTAACAATTGAATATTCGTTCTTATATAATGTTTATAGAATTTCACCAGTCCAAGTATTAAAGATTACGTCAAGCCGTTATACATTTTATTAATTGCTCGTTTAAGAATCTTATCGAAACGAAAAATAAGAATTTAGAACAATAATGTCAGCACTGTGTCGCACTTAATATCAGTCCATCAGCAAATGCATCTTACTCTTCTAGAAGTGGAAGAAAGTTCTGAGAGCTTTCACAATGTACGAATATGAGAGTTCGAGGAATGTCCGTTGATCGTCTTCTTCAAGAATTGGCTCAATCGGGACACCGAGCAACTTGAGCGTCTGCGACACACTGTCTAGCTGCGTGAGGGAGTTGACGTCACGATGGCGCGTCGTGGCAGACAGTGACCGGAAAAGTTCATCGCGGTGCATAGCTGCGTTACTGCACTCGCATAGAATATGCACTAGCTGTTTTTGGTAATTTTCGCTGCACTGTTCACGCCGGAAGTTGTCGAGTGTCACTGGGCGCGTCCATAATCGGGCTATGATGTTTCCAATGTGACGCATCTTGCTCAGACGCTTTAGACAACTGCCGGTTTGCTAAAAGGATGTAGTATATTGAAGAATGCGAAGTCGTGGTCTGCTGACATCCGGGCTTCCGTCTGATGACGTTCTAGGTCAGCTACAGATGAGTTTACAATCTTCTTCCATGTATTTTTTGGCGGGATGAAGTGTTTGTCTATAAAGTCATTCATTACGAATTGTAGTTTGTACTTCTGTAGTAGCGAACAGATGTCGGGTATGAATCCCAGTGGGACGGTCTTACAGCCAGTGGTGTGCTGAATGTACTTGCGCATAAAAATTTCTTTGATACCGTGTTTTGGGATAGAGTAAACAGTTTATGAAGAAACAGCAATTTTCGCTTGCTGATCTCTGCTTTCAGAGGTTTGATATCGAGCATAGATTCAACCATATCTGATCTTGTACGCATAGGTAGGCCTTGGAGTTTCTTTAGTGCGAAATGTTGGAAGTGCTTATGCTGTTGACGTCACGCTGGGTTGGGTTGTACCACAACTCGGACCCGTACAATGCAGTTGGAGCGACGATCTTCTTGTAGAGGTTGGCAGAAACTAGTGGGATGACCCCGTATGGATTGACTCCTTGGCTAGCCAGAGCAAACATAGCGTTTTAGCTTTCTGGAGACGATTCGATATCCTGTCCTTTAGGCGTACATTTCCAGAATGGTCGATTCCGAGGTGATGGATACAATGTGTCTTTTCTAAGAACGTGTCTCCGTTCATGATGCAAAACGGGGAACGAGACCTTTTCTGTGAGAACACCAAAACGTGTGGCTTTTGGGCGTTTATGTCTATATTTCAGTAATAGCAGTACCTGTATACAATGTCCACCATTTTCTGCAAGTGGAGGGGGGATAGTGCTAGTAGTGCGATGTCGTCCGCAAATGTAGGGTTTCCTGTGTTGACTGTCACGACTTTTGCCCCTTTTTGCTTGCTTCAAGGTCGTTAAGTAGGTCGTTCTCGTAGACGAGATACAGAAATGTTGAGACGACCCCTCTCTGGCGACGTCGAAAGAACCGGAAGTACTACTAGCAACTCTCACGACGCTCTTCAGATTTGTATAACTTGCTTGGATTATACGAAGAAATGCACCGTTTTACCCAAGCCTTCCCAATTTAAGCAGCATTGCGTCAAAACGGACGGTGTCGAGTGCAGCACGTTGGTCGAGGCTGGCGATGTAGACGTCGTATTGGCGTTCAATATTGTAGTATACTGCTTCCTGTAGATTGAACGCAGCGGTAAGACAGCTGAGGTCTGGCTGGAATCCTTGTTGTTGTCGGTTAGGAAAGCTGATCGATTATGTTTTTACTTTGTTAATTCTATTAAGCATAACTTTCTTGAACAATTTGCATATACATGGGATTAGTGTGATTGGACGGTAGTTGTTTGCATTGTTTAGGTGACAAAGAAGATGAATGGCCGATTCGCCGCCGTAGATGATGTGTTCGTTAAATATACGGTCCAAACCGGGGCTTTTACTCGTCTTAAGCGATCGGACGGCTGTGCGCACTTCTCCGTAGCTTACACGTGCCGTAACTTTGTGACGTATTTTCGTCGTAGCAAAGAAGCTGAGAGAGTTCGTTCTGGCTCTTTTTATTGAGCTTATCTTTGTCATTTTTATGACCAAATACATTTTCGAAATACTTTTGAAAGCCATAAGTTACCTTAGTTCCTTCGTATGTTTTGTTTTCATAAATAATATGGTTACACGTCTCTGTTTTCGTTCCTTTACGTCTCTTCAGTAGCTGCCAAAATAGCCTGTAGTCAAGTTCTGCAGTGGCGTTGAGTTCGTCGTATATGTTATTTTCATATAAAATTATACATTGTTGTTGAAGATTCTTGAATTTGCGTTTTAATTCTGTGTGGGCCGATTTGAGTTGTAGCGTCCAGTAAGGTTTCGCGTTCAGGTTAAGCAAACGGGATGGTAGGTGTATTTCGGCTTCTCAAAAACAGTTAATAATGGCCGAGTTGAGGATTTCGGGATCCAGGTCATCTAAACTGTGTTTATGAGAGAGTGACGTCACAAAGGTGTCGACCTCTTGCTGAAAGTTGTGTAGGTGTAATGCATTGCATTTCTGCCAGTTTATATTTTTGTTGGCGGTTGGGTAAGTAGTCGGCTCGTTAGAAGATGCCATATTCATTTGAAATATCAATGGTAGGTGGTCTGATGTAACGATGTCGTTGGACGGAATCACACGATACGACTTGAACGTTGGTATGGTAATACGCTCAAAAAGGATGTGGTCGACTGTCGTCTGTGTCGGAGTGAAAGTAAACGCTTTGCTTTCGTTACCATAGCTGGCCGTTGAAATCGCCGCCAAGAACTGTTCACTTTGGAGTGTAGAAAGACAATAGCGCTTGGACGTCAGATAAAGTAGCGGTGGAGTTTTCGATATCGCTATCGGCAGGCATGTATATACAAAACATAAAGATTGACGGACAGTTTTTAACACGTATTCAATTCCTGATATTCGATCGTTCTCAATGTTTTTTATGCATGTGACTTTATTTGATATGTCCTTCCGGTACAGTATCGCCGTGCCCGCCTTGCCGCATCGTACATGCGTGAAGTAGTCAACATCGCTGCAAAATGAGCATGTACTTTTATATTTGCTGTTGATAGTGTCCAGAAAAGGTATTGATCTCGGTAGAAGTTTATGCTCAGTGATCAGGGCTACATCGATCTTCTCAGAGTCTAATAGGTTCGAAAGTGGGTTTGCTGAGGACATTTTGCCACGCACATTCCAGTTTATTAGCATAGCGTAAAACATTGTTGCTTCATTCGAATTGTTTCTATGCTTCATATAATAGCTGTGTGCTAAAAATCGTCCTGTGAGTAGTAATCACACACCGAGTCGTAATCGTTGTCCTCCTAGTTTTTGCTGTGCCGGGAACGACCGCTACTCTCGTGTCGATTGTCATAACGGTCGTCATGGAGATAATCGTGTCGGTTGCTGTGGCGGGCTTCGTTGCGGTCGTTATAGCGGTAGTTGGGGTGTGCATGTTGTGCTGCCTTGTGGTGATTTATGAAGTGCGGTTTCCTATAGCGTCCTCGGCAACGTTCTCGTTCACGCTCCCATTCGGTTTTGCTCACCCACTTTCGGCATTCGATATCTTCGGACCAGAGGTCGTCGCTTTTTACTAGTGAGTGCCTCATCATCCCTGTAGACATTTACTTTGGCGGCTGCGCCGCTTTTCCCGTAGTACATGTATATTTGAGTGTGCTTCACACGTTCCCATGTCATGTATTGATAGATATTTTTTGTATACGTCACTTTCGATGTTGCCAATAAAGTATGACGTCACATGTTTTCTTCTAGCAGCGCGAAAATCGGTGCTTGTCTCGCGTTCTTGGGTTTTATTGACTCGGGGTTGTTAGAGGTAGAGCCGCCTGCAGCTTGGCAGTAGTTAGAATCGATGGGATCTTGATGCTTTTCTTCATTCGCACATGTTTAACCTTTTTTGTACGCGTTACAGAATCGAGAGGTAACCTCGTCCCCGAATTGAATCTCTATTGTCTCGTCATCGATCGTTACTGATGCGCCAGCGTTTGTATGTTTTGACGTCATTACAACGTTACAACCAGAGGGTCGAGTGATGCTCAGATGTTTCCGTCACATCAACGGCTTCTAACTGTGTTTTTCGTAGGAGGGATTCACTTATTGAGTCTTTGTTTGCGCAATGGATGAGTCCATTTTAGTCATGTTTGACTTAAGCTGTTGTGTTTCATTTATAGTTTCAGTTAGCGAGCCCACTCTTGATAGAATACTGTTGACTGTCCCATACATTGTTCGAAACAAGGTAGATATTTAAGTGATGTCACTTTTAACACTTTCCAGAATAACAGAGTTAGAAGCTTGTTTCCTTTTAATGTCGACAACGTCTGCCAGAAGTTTGAACAGCAAAGCGAGAAGGTCAGGTGAGTTGAGGTCTTGGTGTATTTCCTGGGGGCCATCGTCATCTGGGGGCACTATCACAGTTTCATTCGTGCTGCTCGGGAAAAGATCGAATATTTCCTTAGTCTTGGCGCCATTCACAAATGCTTGTAGAATGTAGCAGTCTGAAGCACATTTTTGTTCTCGTGTGCCGGAAGAAGAATGTTTTCGCTTCACGAGGCGTCCTTGAGGGCAGCTCGAAAATCCCTGTGCTCTTTCAGCTAAGCGCTCTCTGTAGTCGTTGAGCTGCAAGTAGTCGATTTTACAAAGTGTTAGTAGGTCTCTGGTGTTTGTCGTTCGATCGAGAGCATCCAGCTTTTTATCGAGATCAGCGAAGAATTGTTGTGGTCATATTGGTTGTGAATAGTCGTAGTCAGACTCTAGGTCTGAGTTGTCTCTATCGGCCTGGGCGTCTTGTATCTCTTGCTTTATTTTAAGGTGTTCTCTGTATTTTCTTCTAGCGATAATCGGGCTAGGTTCGACAACTCCAAGAGAGTTTGTGTTTGCTTGCAACATAGTTGTTCCCCTTTCATAAGACGCACTCTCTCTTGAATGCCTGCGGTTTGGTCAAGCTTGACAAAGTTTGAATCATGGACTCGGGGTGGATATAGTTATTGACGCCCTTTTCCCCACCCACTTCTATGGCAATGTTAGTTGGAATTCAGGTACATGCAAGTATTTCAAGCTCTAGAAGAATAAGATACCAAGTTCCAGTAAGAGATCGGCAAGCGTTGAAGGTTGTCTGTTTCCCTGATCGATCAGTAGGGCTGCACGGGAAAATCTTTCTACCTCGTATTTAAAAAAACACCACCATGTTGGACGCTTACATCCTTCTATTTCGTTAGAATAAGTAACATACCCATTATAAGACAATGTAGAGTCATTTGATGTTACGATTGGATATGTGTGTAATTTAAATAAATGGAAATAGCAAAAATTGATGGAAAACCGTATGGACTTACAATAATGTTGAAGCAGTATGCTAGTATTGTTTAATGGTTGTTGCTAGAATTTTGTCTTCGAAACTTCTATCCCCTCACGGTGACCTGTGACGTTTCTGACTCGACCATACGGTGTGTATCACGTGATCATTTCGTTCTAAATCTCCATTGGGACGCAGTAAGAAATCCGTGTTGGTGTGACGGGATAAAACATGATAATTTTTGTTCTTAACATAAATTTATATTAGACAAATGGAAAGTCATTATAAAGCATAGCATGCATGGAGAAAACTGCAGTTTCGGTTTTTGGAAGGTGTTAGTTCATCAACAACATATGCCCAATACGACTAAGCGAAACTTTAACGGAGTTAACACGTGTTTTCATATCTTTGTAAGCCCCTGGAGAAGACACATCGTCCGTTCGTGCGTTCGTGAGTGTGTGCGTGAGTGCCTGCGTGCTGCGTGTATATATGTTGGAAGAGCATGAGGCCTAAAACGGTGCCAATGTTTAACCCCATGAACATCATTTTAAAATGTTTGATACGGTACCTATAATTTATGTTATTTAAAAAATAAAAAAGTCTGGAGCTTGTGGTTCCATGAAAGAAGGTTTTTGAAACTTGCAATTTTTGAAACATATTATCTGACCTGGTGACTGACTTATGCAACAATGTAAAACCATCATGAAAATTCTAATAGAGAGGTAATTCAAGAATCAGTTCGTGTAATGTTTGATCAAATTTGGGACATCTAATCTAAGAAACAAGAGGGCCCAGAGGGCCCTGGGTCGCTCACCTGAGGAAAAGGTCAAAGGTCACAGTGTAGCCAATAATAGAGAACCCCAGGGGCATAATTTGAACAACTTTGGTA
>Ga0224511_10003514_pt1 | contig 11340 bp, 8 predicted proteins | sample SF_May12_sed_USG_2_FD_169988 | JGI IMG/M metagenome (GOLD analysis project Ga0224511, IMG submission 169988) | Sediment microbial communities from San Francisco Bay, California, United States - SF_May12_sed_USGS_8_1 | ecosystem: Environmental > Aquatic > Marine > Sediment | place: USA...
AACAACATACATGTACACTCCATGATCCCTGAGGACCAGAAAAATATGACTACACAATGATGAAGTACGGGGCGACTTTTTACAGCCGCCACACAGGCACTTAACACCAGCTGTAGTAAGCATCCGACAGGGTCTTTCGTCTTAATTTGTCATATTCTGTGACAAAGCTCTAAGAAGAAATGTTTCTATACATTTAGCAGAGCGAGCCTAACATATTTGGCGGATTTTTTTACACCTTATTTATTGCGTCTAGTACGATTGCGCAATACATTTTAATCGAATAAGTTTTCGTCTTTCAATTCATATTTCGTAAAAAAAGTTTTAATTTAAATACATATGTTTTCGAAATATAATTCGTGTTTCCAGCTGCTTGTCTTATTTTTTTCTAACAAATTGCTACCTTGTGGAGTTTGTTAGCAATAATTCAGAAATGATTATACTCGGAACACGTGCAAACGGAACATACTACATTGCGACGGCATGCTGTTAGCTTTGAACATTGATTTGAGTTTATTTTACAAGAATGCTATTTTATAAGCCAGACGTTAAGAAGTAAGATTTAAGTTTAGGAAATGTAAAATATAACATATAACATTACATAAAACTGTTTAAATCGGTATCTTTAAACATCTGTATTTATTTGTAACTGGAAAACATGCGCTATACGTTAAAGGGACTCCATTGAGGTCTAGTCGTGTTTTGTCTTGTTCTCGACGTGTGTAGAGCATAGCAGTCTTGTGGTAACTTAGTATTTCTTTCATCGGTTGGCAATTCATTTAAAATTTGTACTACAGTTTATCTGTTGATCTCGGAAGATCGTTAGTAACGCTTTTCCCTGTTCAACAGATACATTCAAATTTTAAGCCGAGTTGCCAAATCGATAGAGGACATATAAAGGTACCACACAATAAGTTTTATACTCTTAATACCTTGGTAACAAAAACATATAGGTTTAAAACAACTTTTTTAGTGTGTTACACGACCAGACCTCAATGGAGTCCCTATAAGGTTGTGGAATCATAATGGACTGAAACACATCTGCAGTTTTAAAGGATATGTTCTGCTAAATTCTTTGTTTGGCTTTATATTTTTATTTTAATGTGTACCGTATACAATTAATTATGTGTTTAATTACATTCCTATAATAGAAATGCCACAGTTTAATGTGTGGAAGTGAATGTCACAGTTTAATGTGTGGAAGCGAATGTCACAGTGTATTGTGTGAATGAAACTGCTATATGTACATATTTGCAAATGTTCGAGTCATGTAAGATGTTAAAACATGTTTGTTGAGTTTACATAATCCCGGCGACAGTTGTATAATGTGATATTTTATTTTGGAAACAACTATCAAGTGTTTCTAATGTGGATAAAGAACATCCAATGACCAGTTGTTTATTGGACCATGTCATGTGTCTATCCGAAAATGGCTTACACAAACTCAAATACATAGACTACACCTCACGCTTACGCACCAGCTTATGTGCATAAAATATACTACAACACTATTTCAATATGGAATGTTTTCCTTATTATTTTTTTTCTGGACCAAATTACCCCCAAACACCCAATCCCCTTAAAAGAAGACGCGGGAAAGACCTAGTACAAAACATAAACAACACCACACAACAAATGAATGTGACAAAAATGTGACAAGTGTTTGTCTTTCAGGGTCCTTAAAACAAGTGCCCCTGCAAATATTGGTAAAAAAGGTTGACGTATGGATTTAAAAACATATTGAGCGTATGTGCGCGTTATTTCAGACAAAACGGAACCTCTAAACATTTTATGGGCAGGAGGTACATGCTGGATTAAGATAAAAAATATATTAGTGTTTTCTATGGTATTTCGTGAAAAATATAGATTTATAATTGATTTATTAATTAAAAATAAACCTGCACAGATGAGGGTAAAACTTAACGATCATACAAACTCTTAACCTTGCAGTTACACTAAAAATCCAATTAGTTAAAAGCTCAGGACTTGGTTCATCCTAATATTCGTTCATAAATGTGTTTGCGAGACAGAAGACAGAAAATTTGAATGTTTGCCAGACATGCGTTCTTATTAACCTTTGTCTCTATGTCTTTTTCAATTACTGAAAAATCTGTGATGTAGGTTGCAAATGATTGCAAAGATACGGTCTTGCATCTGTATTATCAATTAGGGATTTGCAAGTAAAAAGCTGATAGTTTTTATTCAGTTCCTTAGGGGAATTAAATAGTCATAATTGTTTGATAAAAATACGTTGAGGAAAACATTCAGTGCAAACACGCTTTCTGTTTCAGCATACTTCTAGCAGCAGTTGACGTAAAGTTTAAGTGCAGGATTTACCATTCCTTTGATAATTGCATAACGGCCATATCTGATTATAAGTTAAGTTAATGTAAAGTATTCTGTGGATTATTAAAAAGCAAGTATAAAAACATACACTCAGGCATACAAAAGTAGTTTAGTTTGCGCATGGAATTGTGTCTATTCAAGCGACCAAATCCAATCGAAACCATTGTTTCGGTTTCAAATGGTCAATTTTTCACTGTATTTTACTCTCTTATTATAATATCTTTTAATATATTTTTCAGTCCAAATGCCTTAATAATAGTTTGTGTTTATTTATCAAACATCTCATCATTACAAACGATTCGTCTACGATGATATTATGTATTTTCGGTTCTGTACGATAAATGTTGTAAATCTACATGCAAGAGCAAACATACCGTCATTGTCATCATAATGACAATACTATGTATAACAATGAATATCGTTTTGAACAACGTAACCCATAACATTTCTGTGGGTTTGTATGAATTTTTTTAAACAACGTTCACAACATTTTGTTTATCACACAAATGTTGGTACATTCCGTATTCCGCTGCACATCTGCTGTGATCATTAAGCCGTAAGGTTAAAATACCACCGTTCCATCAGGCATCGCTGTAGATAACTAATATCTCTGTGGAATTGAATACTGATAATTAAACTGATATAGTACACATATTTAGACAGACCTGACTGTATGATTGCTGTCCTCAGATCCACTACAGTAAAATTACTCTGACAAAAAGGGAAAGTCCTAGGGAAGCATGGGTTGCATGGGGAAAATAGCAGCCTCGGTTTTAGAAAATCAAGTAGAACCAAAAACAACACTTTTTCAGTCACCTGACGACACTCTTTCTTGGCAGTGTGTTTTGTAGTTGGTGTTAGCAACTTAACCAATTTGTTCAATACGAATATTAAACCTTAATAAAACTGAGTGTTGTAGTTTCGTGAATTTCATTTTTAGTTAGAGACAAAAAAGACAACTACATGCGATTTAAACACAAAATTGGAAAACCTGAAATAACTAGAACTGACACTTAATGTTAAAACAACTATGAACAAGTTGTCGGTTATTTAATTTTAATGTAATTGTCTAGTATTTTATCTGATACTTAATTTATTATGGGCATTTTTTATGTTTATATTACTGTATATGTATTTTTTATTGCCTACTTTATCATGTTTGACTTTGAGACACACTTAATTCTATCAACAAGTTTGAAAGTGCTAGCAAATTTATACACAGACTGTGATGTTGATAATAAATGAAAGGTAGCCAAAATCTTAACTATGCATTTACAGGATGTATATCGCATTGCTTGTTCTCGTATTGAATGAAGTGTTGTAAAATGTCTACGTTAAAATGCTGTAATCATTCTCATGTTGTGCATCGAATAAATCAATCAAAATGAAATAAATGCTTCAAAGTTTTCTCTTCTAGAATGTGAAAGGGATCTGTTATGATGTTATGTGTAATTCTCCCCAGACGCATGTAGGCGATCAGAGAGCAGTACTGAAATGCTTTAGTCCTCCAAACAGTTTTGGTTTCGTGAATAAAACACGTACAAAATTGAATAAAGAGTACGTCTTATAATTATAAATACATCTGGTATTTATCAAAAGCGATTACATTTTCACTTAGTTGTGCAAAAGGGATTCTCATAACGAATCTTTTATCTACAGCAATGTCAATATACGAAAACAAAGTATGCCCCCTGAGTTGTTAATTTGGTTTTGCTTCGTTGAGGGTGTAACCTCATTAATAAATATAACTGGTTATCTGCATGAACGAGAAGTGTTGTTATACATTATTGCACATACATCAGAAATACGACACCGAACTGCGTTAACGTTCAACTAATAAAGTAAATGCAGCTTGGTTGCAGATTCCAGCCAAAGTAACTTTTCAAAGAAATGTTGCATGACATTTAAAAGAATAAAAGGCAAATGGTACGTGTTGAAAATTACTAAAAAGACCATAAGCAAATTTTAGGGCAACACTTGGACTCAATCCTTTGCAACAGAATCCTTGAATTTTCAGCGCGATGTTTACATTACAATCATAACATAAATTATAGCCTTTTTACACGGTTGGAGCTTAATAAAAATCATGTTCACGATTAACCCTATTTTCCTTGAGGGAGAGTTGGGCGTTTCGAAGGAAAATGAAAATATAAATTGAAAAAAATGATGTGTATGCTATTTTCATCAAATACTTTGTAGATACATCAACAAGGGAGTTTTGTGTAATGTAATACAGAACGATAAAACAAGAAAATCCCAAAGCATGTTGTAAAATATGTCATTGAGCTAAAAAGTTAACATTGAATTACATAGGAAAAACCCACAAATAACTATTTCTTTTTTAATACTGCCAACGTTTATAAAACTTCACAAGAATTAAACCTCTTCTTACATAATCTAAATTGGCAATACTTTGCTGGATAACTATGTCAAAGAAACACAGGTGATCAACCCAGGACTCTTAGGGAACTCTTGTTTTAAAAAATACAGAGTGTAAAACTGACAACTATAAAGAAAAAACAACCTATACTCCTCAACAAAAAGATAAGGACCATTATTGCATTAGAGTATTTTGAAAAAGTTCACCTACTGATTTTGGGTACATTGAAGAACAATGTTAACTGATGAGGCCAATTGTTTTCCTTCAATAATGGTTGGAGACATGTGTGGTGGTAAAAATATCGATTTAAAGATTGTTGCGCCTAGAAACGTGATAGGTTGTGTGGTACGTCATTACTGGTTAGGGTGGGGTCTCCTATGATGGTTCTACTGACTTGTACGCCATCCTTAAAGGAGATTTGACCGAGTTCCACTATCGGGATGAGATTAATAAGGCATGTGTGACCCTTATGCTGGTGCTGTAGACCAGGACGTTTTGCTTATGGACGGAAACACCCTTCCATGCCAGGCTTGTTTTCAGGGAGTTTTCAGTTTAATAGGATGTATGGACTGGCCTGACCCTCCCATCATGTTAAGCTAACAAGAGCATGTATGGTACACTCACCAAAAACATACAAATACCAGCTTAACCACAGATGCGGGATGACCTCGCAAACGCGCTCATTTGGGATTGGGCAAGAATTTGTCATTCTGCAATCAGAAAACTGATTCGCAGCTTCGCTTGTATGTATACGGTTGTGTATGACGCTAGAGGTGGCCAGGCGCTTTATTTGCTTAACTTTGTGTGTGACCTGAAACATGTAACAGTAATGTTTGTAGAAGTTAATGCCCCCACCGATATGCAAACGTTTAAATTTCGGTAGTGTCCACACCTTTTGTTCTCTCATGTGTTTACCACTGTAATTTGCAATTAAATTTCTTAACAAGTGTTAACTACAGATATATAGTAGTTCCTATAATAAATAGTTTTCTATGTAAAAACGAAATAATAGAAAGTGTACCACTTTCATTTTGAGGTCCTTAAATTATTTTGAGGAGTATATATACAAACACCTTAGATTCTTGTCAACTATACATTTCTGGAGTCAGTTTCTAAGCGTAGTGTGTAAGCATGCTGTTATTAATATACAAATGACTGAAGCAAGATGCACCAGATGGGTGGCTGTTCTCAAACGTTGGGCTCGAAATCTTGACCATTAGATTTGCAATACAGCGTTTTACTAACTGAGATGATATGTTTAAAACAATGTTTGGAAGTAAATAACGGCGACAGTGTTGTACATGTTACCATACGTTCGCATCATATACGAACGTAAGTTGTACTTTAGATAATATAAACCATTTCTTAAGTACTTGAACATTAAAGCCCTTTAACTAAACAAATATATGTTGTTGTTTTTTGTTATAATTTTAAACGATCAATATAAAAGAACTAAAACTTAATAGCTAATTTGTAGAGCAAACATTACGTGGTTTTATGTATCGACATAAAGTTTACAAACACTGAAGTGGAAAAGCTGCTTACACTAAAACAATTTAATGATCTTTTACGATATGTACTGTAACTTTATCAATGTACCAACACACAATGGTAGATTGACTGGTATGCTCACTGAAACGCTTGAATGTTTGCTGTAACATACATAGTAATGTTTTGAATCGCGATTGATCTATTCTTGATTTATTGATTAACCATATATTTAAATCATACTAGCCTGCATTTTTGTTGATGTCCAATGTAATGGTTATTAGTCTATTGTCATTGATAAAACTTACATATTTGTATGACAGTTGGTATGTATTTTCACATAATATGTAATTATCTTAACAAACTGAATGGATTTATTTGTAATTTAAAATCATCATCTGATGAAAGCTAGCTCAAAATTGCTGCCAACAAATAAGATATTATCACTATTGTAGGTTATCTCAGCCATGTAAACAGTTTGGTCAACAACACTCGCCACTTTACCAGAAGCAATTTCGCTGACATGAATGAAATATCTGAAAGATTGTTTAACCGGTACAAACGAATTTCGTAGCTATATAGGTCATGTGAAACATTTGTCATTTAGACATTTTAGACACATGTTGAAATAGGACGTAGAACTAAAGCACACATCAGGAATTAACGGGCACACTAGGAAAACGGATATATTTTGTGTCTTTAACGGTTTTGTAACATAAAGTTTGTACAAGCCAACATGAGTTACATTACAGGTCTTATGATTATCATAATCAATATAAAAATACTCAGAATGATTATAGGTTATATATCTATATCGTGCGATATGGAAATACATGTAGAGTTCTGTTGCGGAGTAATATTGACTAACGTCAAGAAAGTACATATATTTACATATCAAACTGATGAATGGGAAAGCCCTCAGGAAGCATAGCCTGCACGAGAAAACAGCAGCCTCGGTTTTATTGAAGCTGTTCATCAGTAGTAATGAATGATGCCACACCACTGACGCCTGAACATTTTGCTAAATAATTATGCTGTAGAATCGCAAAATGATCATTAACAATTATTTAATGTTTTTCATCAACAATATAGTAACAATAAGATATACAGTAAACAAACAAAACTCAAAATCAAAACGCACCAGAATAAAAGAAAAATGGCAAAACAAACTTGAAACTAACGAAGAAATTGAGATCGAACTTGAAATTGCAACGATGAACAATAAATAGGCACAGCACAAGAAAAAATGGCAGTGCATAAGTTCTTAAATTTATTTATTAAATACCCCTTGACAACTTCAACTACAGCTACAATTAATTAATTAATATATTTTTTCTGTCTGATTGGTTGTTATGTTTTTTTGTGTCCTTTTTCCTCAAGTGTTGTAAAAACGTATATTTTAATATTTAATTAATCTACTTAATTCACTATTCAATGTTTCTTTAAATCCAAACATTGACTCCCTAATGTTTGTTTCTTGTTAATTATGATTGTCAATATATACATATAAATGAAGTATATTGAATAAAAATATCAAAACGCTAATAAACTACTTTTTGTCAAGTCCGATTTATGATTTCACATAATATGAATGTATATTTAAAAGAATTTTACTCACACGCTTGAGAGTACCTGCACATGCCACTTTGTATTTTTATTCATATTTTAAATGCCACTTTGTATTTTTATTTATATTTAAAAGGAAGTCATTAAATGCAGAAAGTATTGTTTTATAAATGTGTGACGTCATGATTTTAAATAAAACAAACCGAAAGGGAAATTTGTAGTTCATTTCTGTTTACACAAGATATCATTTCACGTGAGTCGTTTCACGCCTGATATCGAAAGATATTGATTATTTGTTGTTTATAGAATGACACAGAAAAAAATTTTGTCTATATAATAAAAAAATGTTTATGAAGCAGAAAAATATTACAAAAAGTACAGAGTAATGTGTTAGTGTATGTTAGTGTATGAGAAATGTTTATACATTTTATTGAAGAAGTAAACCTATATTTGTTAAGTGTACTTATATATCAAGTGCGTTCATTGACATTAGATCAGTGCAGTTGAACCTACGACTGTTCATTCTTCTTTTCGTTCCATTGCTATGATAATGGCAAATGAGTTTATGAAAGGTAAGGCGGAGGGAAGTTAAATGAGACGATACAGTCATTATTCAACACACGCAGAGAGTAATGTCCTTGTATTTCCATTTTTCAATGTTTCTGGTAATATAATCTGTCATTATTAAAGTGAATAAGGGTTGAGTGGTGTGTTATGCATTTGCTGTGTTTGTTACCTTTACAACAAACAAAATACAAACGTGTGCATAAATTCTATGCCTAATTGATAAAAAACATATATGCGCATTCTGCTATATGTATATGAAAAAAAATGTTCTAAGTAGATCTAAATTAAAAAGTTTCGGGCTGTAAAAGTCGATCTGCAAATATTGTACGGCTTTACAAAAAGAGAACACCAATAATAAATGAAACAGGAATATACCACAACATATTTTAAAGAAGTCGTAAACTTGAAAACTTATTATTGTGATTCTGCAAAACTGATTAAAGTCCCGTCTTAAAGTGTACTTTTACCGAGTAATATCATATCTGGTAGATTACGTTTTGACACCGCAAGCATCCCCTCTGCTTTGAAGTAGTGAAATTTATTGTCTTAATAATGTACGTGTTACCTTAGAGCTATCTAACACCTGTCGGATATTTTTTTTTTCATTTTTTCCGACGATAGATTAACAACCATTTGTAAATAAATAACATGTTACTATTTTTATGCAAAGTGTATTTTAATATGATGCCTTACTTATTTAGACGCAAAATAATGACCTTCGTTAGTACATCAGTAATATCTAATTTTTGAATGCGAGAGAAGTAAACATATGTAAAAGTAGTGCACATGTTTTGAAGTGAGTGGAGAATATTCCAACTTTAGAAATTAAAATTTACTTAAAATATTTGACAACAAAACATTGCCTTTATAAAATTCATCAATTAATATCATATAAATTTTATTATAAAACAGTTTTCCATCATGATAATAACCGTCTGCGGCTAGCATTGTTATTCGGTTCTGCAAACTGAAACATAATTTCTAACGAACATCCAGTGTCTGGAGGGGGCGGAGTTTCCGGATCACGTTTTAATGTCCGTGACGGTTTGAACATCTCTTCAATTTATATTAGGGTTAACCATAACCCTAACCCTAACCCTTTTTGACGAGGCAACAACCCTTTTGGACGAGGCAACACTATTTTAAGAAATTAATTATCATAAGGTACCGCCCACCTCAATATACCGGATGTTCTTTAGCACCTACCGGACTGAAACTATGTCAGATGTATCTACAAAATATTTCGTTGTATTTCATCTGCCGTTGTCTCGAAAATGATGTTTGTGTCTATAAACATACACTACAAAATAAGCTGTCTTGACAATAGTTCTTCTGTCTATAAATAAACCATATTGAATTAAATTCAGTGGCAGTTCATACTTGAAAATGAGTTTGGCAACGGTTTTGATGTACTGGTTGCATAAATAATGCAGTTTTTTAAATCCAAAAAAGGGTTGTCATTTATCAGAGTATTGTACTTGTACCAAAACTTCCTGGCTCGGTATCGTGAACGCTGGGATGCCTATGTACACGTAGCAATAAAATTATACTGAAGGTCGATTGCGGAACAAGTTATTCTAATTGATACTAATCATTATAAATCACTCCATCCAGGTGGTATCTATTTCATTCTAACCCATTTAGTGCAACGAGAAGAACGTAGGTTACATTTTAATTCGCAAGTGCAATTTTTAATGCTGTTTTAAATCTATGTTGCGAGTATAACATTGACGAAATAACGTTTTGATTGTTAAACACCATCTAGCCATTTCACTACCATTCGTGTACCCAATATGAGTTTTATAACAGTTCAGAAATTGAATCGTCTATTTGTTTACCTTCGAATCATACCAAATAAAAATTAAAGCAATTACACACGGACAGAACAGATACACATCTTATTCAGTATTTGCTTAAGTCAATGCTGTGTTTAATTTCTTCTATTTGCATGTTACATGTGCCTTTGCACTTACTGCAGATAAAATGGACACTATTAATTGGCGTTTCCAATTTACCTTAATTTCTTCAACATTAACCTCTTCTGGTTTAGATAACGCTACCAAACATGCGATTTATAATGTAGAACGTACCAGAATAAAGGTTAATATGGTGCTTTTAATAGAAATGATTTCACTCCAGGTAAAAAGGTTGAACACTGTTTTTGAATCGAGAATTAAAAATAATTTAAGTACATTTTTGTATTTCATCAACATCGAGTTAAATAAACGAAGGCTGATAGTGGTTAAGAATAGGAATTACATGTTTCCAGATTGGTCAAGAGGTATGTTGTTAATTAAAAAAGTTATTTTGATAAATGTCCTTATATTCCGGTGAACTATCTGACATGATCAACCTTCAACACATAGAGAACAAATACCAAAATTAATAATGATTGTATAAGAGAAAGTGTCATAATTATTCGCAAATTGCATAATGTGGGAACACACTAATCAGTACAAACATTATTCTGTTTGTAAAACTCTAGTATTCAGAAGCTCAGATTTCTGTTTTGGAACGGTTAAAGTGGCCACACATATAACGCCTTCTTTATCAATGTCATTGGGTTTGATGAATGTCTATTGACGAATGTCACATGATTTGTTGAGTGTCATTTGATAAATGTCATATATTGAGATGAATGTCATGTAGTTTGATGCAAGCCATATAGTTTGATGAATTTCATGTGTTTTGATGAATGTTATATGGTTTGAGGAATGTCATATGGTTTGATGAAAGTCTTATTGTTTTGATGAACGTCATATGGTTTGATGAGTGTCATATGGTTTGATGAAAGTCTTATTGTTTTGATGAACGTCATATGGTTTATTGAATGTCAAATGGTTTGAGGAATGGCATATGTTTTGATGAACGTCATATGGTTTATTGAATGCCATATGGTTTGAGGAATGTCATATATTGAGATGAATGTCATATGGTTTATTGAATGTCATATGGTTTGATGAATGTCGTAAGCGTCTTGTGAGAGTTACAGCTAA
>Ga0224511_10003515_pt1 | contig 11338 bp, 2 predicted proteins | sample SF_May12_sed_USG_2_FD_169988 | JGI IMG/M metagenome (GOLD analysis project Ga0224511, IMG submission 169988) | Sediment microbial communities from San Francisco Bay, California, United States - SF_May12_sed_USGS_8_1 | ecosystem: Environmental > Aquatic > Marine > Sediment | place: USA...
CTGCAGCGGGTCACGTCCATAATCATGTCCACCCTCTGCCTGCAGCGGGTCGCCTCCATAATCATGTCCACCCTCTGCCTGCAGCGGGTCGCCTCCATAATCATGTCCACCCTCTACCTGCAGTAGGTCGCGTCCTAAATCATGTCCACCCTCTACCTGCAGTGGGTCGCCTCCATAATCATGTCCACCCTCTGCCTGCAGCGGGTCGCCTCCATAATCATGTCCACCTTCTACCTGCAGCAGGTCACCTCCATAATCATGTCCACCCTCTGCCTGCAGCGGGTCGCCTCCATAATCATGTCCACCCTCTGCCTGCAGCGGGTCGCCTCCATAATCATGTCCACCCTCTACATGCAGTAGGTCGCATCCTAAATCATGTCCACCCTCTACCCGCAGTGGGTCGCCTCCATAATTATGTCCACCCTCTGCCTGCAGCGGGTCGCCTCCATAATCATGTCCACCCTCTGCCTGCAGCGGGTCGCCTCCATAATCATGTCCACCCTCTACCTGCAGCGGGTCGCATCCATAATCATGTCCACCCTCTACCGGATGCGTTACCACTGCACCACTTAGTCAACTGAAAGTATCAATTGAGGTCCAGGTATTTAACTGTTTCATTGCAATGGGTCAAAACGTAAATAAACAAAGCCGAATTTACGGGCCACACATTTTAACAAAATCATTTATTCTGTAATATTTTTATATACATAAATATCTATATTGGCAGTTTCTCATCTTTACGGGAGTAGGCTTCACTGCTAAAATATGGTTAAAATGTAAGATGTAAACAATTCTGACCTAAAAGTAACAGGCATAGTATCTTTAAATAAATCCTTAAATAAGTGCCTCTTAAATTTGAACAGTCTGCTTTTATAACAACACATATTACAGGCATATTATGCTCTGTCTTGTTTCATTTCCGCTGATGACACTAAGACAGACCACTTGTTCATTGATTCCTTGTTTCTCATTTTTGAAAGAAGGAAATAGGATTAGATGAGGAAGTTAAAAGTAAAAATAACTTTTGTTGGAAACAAGGAATATCTAAAAAAAGCAAAATAAGAAACATTCCAAAATCAAGCAACAATGACTTTTATGTGTTTCAGTTATAATTTGGCTATGGTTAGACAATGCTTCAAACATATGTATTTACTTTAAACTCATATTTACTCTTATTCTTGGATAAATGTTCAAAGATATAAGACATTAAAAGGTATATCGTCGCTAGTATGCGCAAACGACGTAACTACGTTTTTTTTAGAATGTCTTTTATCAAATTAAATTTACGTTTATTTTCTCCCGCTTCTTTTGCGCAAATACCGTAACTGCTATCCAATCAGAAAGCTAAAAAATGACCATGTGACCAAATGACATAAATTGATTGGTCCAGATAAAGTGTATGAGCAAAGGACGTAACTACACGTATCAAGAGCTGACGATTGGAATTGTTAGCTGAACGAACGTTTTAGCGAAAATCTTAGTAAAAATTTGTTTCTCTTTTAATTAATTATAAATCTTACAACATTTGAAATCATTATGTAGTGATTGAAAGGCTTACAATTTGTATGAAAACAAATATAATAGTGCTGTTTGTCTATCTGTACAAGAGGAAAAACAAAGGTACATGTAAAACATTTTGATACGTTTTATTGACATTATTAACGCGTATATATTTTCAACCTTCAAAACTAATTCAAAACTTAGTTTAATTTATTAAATGAGGTATCGTAAGAAATCTTTTTTAAAGTCATATACAGATAAATTAAAATGATAATTATACATCTGATCGTCCGTCCGTGCGGTTAGATAATCCTATTGGCCGCATCAATAAATAATGCCGACATTTTATTGTATGTCGATCTAAAATTTGTTTCTCTTTTAATGAATAATAAATCTTACAAAATTTGGTATCATTATTAAGGTAGTGAAAAGCTTAACATTTTTGTATCAAAATAAATATAATATTGTTGTTCGTCTATCCGTGGAAACATAGCTGCATGTTTAATATTTTGATATGTTTTATTGAATTTGTGGACATGTATTTTTTTACAACCTCCAAAACGTCTTTTATAATAAAGATAAATTATAAAATGAGGTATCGTTTGAAAGCTACTGCAAAGTTGTGTTCATTTAAATTATAAATGTATTTATACCTCTGATCGTCCGTCTGTGGGGACAGGAAAACCTATATGCCGCGTCAATAAATAATGCCGACTTTTAATTTTATATTCACTTAATATTTTGTTTCTCTTTTGATAAATGATACATCTTCATGAATGTTGTATTATTATTTAGGTATTGAAAAGCGTAACATTTTGGTATCAAAATAAATGTAATAGTGTTGTTTGTTTGTCCCTACGAAAGTGAAAAAATAGCTGCATGTTAAATATTTTAATACTGAATTTATAGACGTGTATATATTTTGAACCTTAGTAATTTATTTAATAATTAAGATATTTTTAATGAGGTATCTTGTGAAAGCTTTTGCAAAGTGGAATACAGAAAAATCAAAATAATATTTTTTTTTAATCGCACGTCCGTGTGTATATAATATTCTAGGATATTTGTTGAATGTTGGTGTAAGAAATTTATTTTACAAGTGATCATAAAATGCAATATTTTCAAGAGTGGCGTAGCCACGAGTGAAAATATGATTTTCTATGATCACAAATGGAATAAATTTTAATCTTACACCAAATATTCAACAGCTTTTCTGTTTCTTTTAGGCTAAAACAGCCAAAAAAATTATAGCGCGGAAAACAATAACACCATGACGTCATCATAATTTGACGTCGTTTGTTCACAGCTTTATAAATGTTACGTAATGTTTATTGAAGTGTGCCGGGGTACAAAACATCGTCAGCGTCATAGAGACACCGGCATACTTTAAGCTGCAGTGAAAAGATAACTTTTAAAATTTCACTGGTTATCTTTCTACAGTAAATCCTTAAATTTATTCATTAAGCATGAAAGAAAATTTGCTTTTTGTAATTTAATGATGTTATATACGCAAGCAACACACATTAGCCTATTTAGCTTTAGGATATTATTTTAGAAGAATGTCAAAAGACGAAGACGTGCGTTTTTCATGTTATTCATAATTTTTTGGATTGTTCTTTACTGACGAGAACGTTAGTAAAAGACGCTTTGACGTCACAATATTCAGTAAAACACATGCCTTAACTATTTGCGCTAATATCACGTGAGCGAAGTGTCAAACATTTCGCGATGTTTTTAACTGTTACGTCAAAATCATTTAAATTTTCAGAATAAATCATAAATACTATCTTCAGGTTTTATTGAAGTTATGAAATTTTTCTATCTCTTGAAAAGTTACAGTTTTGTAGTTACGTGATTTGCTGCATACCAACGACGATATATTGCCCATAAATACAGAAAGGAGGGCCATCAACTTTTTGTTTTTCAATTTCAACAAGAAATCATCAAACAGTGTTCTAACCAATAAAAGCACACACTTAAATGTTTTCATGCGCTTTTACATCTTGCAATGTTTTAATTAAGAGTCTGTAAACTGTAAATGACAAAATGTTATTGTGTTTTGACAAGGTGTTTTAATGAAACATTCATTGATATTACCAATTTTTTAGTGCTAAGATTTCTATCTCCATGACAACAGATAGGAAGTGGGTGGGTTCACTTAGTGCATGAAGAAAACAATTTTGATTGTCGCAAATTCTTAATCTTTTCTTCAATTTATCTTCTGTCAGTACATGTACATGTCTCTAGATTTTAAGACTTTCAAGATTTATTAAAACTTAAGACTCTTCAATGTATACATGTTGCAAACATCAACATTTAATAGAACAACATGCAACAATTAAACACAAACACATAATAATGTATTTAATGCCAAATGTGTATTTTAGGGTTACAGGACTAAGTTTAAAGAATGAAGACTCATAATTATAATATTTATCTCAACAATTTTTAAGCCATCTAAATATCAAGAAATTCGTACAGCACATTGAATAGGTTGTGGTTTAAAACATATGATCAGATGATAATCTCGGAGAAAAACAACAACTGTGCTTCATATACAAGTATGTTAAAAACACTACAGCACAAAAAAAACACTAACTAATAAAAAGTTACCTTGAGAGAAATAAAGCTGTGTGCATTATGCATTACGAGATATACACTTACCAATTATTCCTAATTTAATGAACTTTCCATACTTAAAATAACCATGTTTTACATTGTACTTCACAAGCTCGTCACGAAAAGCAGTCATGCCCGTCATAGTATTGTATCCACCAGTTTCTATTTTCACCCTAGATTCCTGGAATTTATCATGCTGATATCATTGAGTGTTAAATATTTACAGAGTGATGGTCTTAGTTCTTACCTGTAGTGCACGTAATGTGAACCTGGTGACTTGTGTGGACAAGGTTTAGTTTGGTTTCTGAGTTCATTCCAATGTCATCACTGCTTATGTCATCTATAGTATCACAGTGGTCAGTTAACCTTATTGCACTTTCCTGGAATGCCAAGCTGACCAAATAGAAACCTGCAGTGGGGGAGCATACTAGTGCCAGCAACTAACAACACTTTTGAAGTGTCCTACTTAAAGACATTACTCATGGCCGGTTCTTTATCTATATTAAATTAGGAACCCTATCATGATGCACTGAGCCATGAAATAACAAAAGGTGCATGAGTATTTCATGGTACTTGTGCCTAGACTAATAGGCCTTTTGATGGATAGATGATGTGTACATATATTGATTGCAAATATCACTTACAGCTCTCAACTTTATTTAATCTAACTTTAAAATGTTCACTAATCCTTACACATGGAGAAGTGATCAGTACTGCAGGGCCTAACCACATGCATTGCTGTGACTTTTATAATTTCATGGCAAGGTTCAGCTAGAGTTAATCATGATCGAGTTATGGCTTTAATGGCCAAACAATCATGTTACAAATTATGTGGCTAAACCAGGGATCAAACTCACAATGGGTTTGCAGACCACCATTCTTATTGAGCTATGAGACCTGGCTTATATTATCAAAAATATCAGCTTACTTTTTTGATGTTCTCAGTTTGTAATAAATAATGTATCAACAAAATGCTTGATGTCGAGTGCTCCAACAAATGCAGGAAATCACAGTACATCAAATGTTGAATGTGCGCATGGCCAGTGATACTCACATGATTCAGTCTTTTGATTGGCCAAAATGACGTACTAATAAACCTTATGTAAGTTCTAATTTTTTGTCAAACCAAATGTCATTCCAAATGCTCTGACAGATGGGATGTCAATACATCAATTTAATCATTGTGTTTGACCTCTGTCTCGTGCAGGTGGGCGGTGTCAAGGAGAAGGTGTTGGCTGCTCACCGCGCCGGGCTGCGCCGCGTCATCCTACCGCGCAGAAACGAGAAAGATCTACAGGAAATACCAGCCAATGTCAAGGTCAGTCACAAACAATAAAAAATACCCAGATTATTGTTGAAATGTCTGATTTTTATATTTTGGTTTGACCATTAACTTTGTTATCTTCTGTTTCAAGTTGTTATTCAACAACATAAATTCACATTACATTATGAATGCATTTAATAATGTTTAGCTATGATAAATACAAATATAGTCCAAATAGCATATTAAATACCTTTATATGGTCGACATATTATGTGGCAGTGTTGTTGAGGTTTTGTGTGTGGTTTTAAAGCAGTAAAAAGACAAACATTTGTGTTAGTTGTGAATATTAATGTATCGCTTGCACAATGATTTCAAAATAATGGTATTGTTTCAGTGTTAACATTTAGAAACACAATTTTAAACCCTTGCCTTACTTAATTTTTGTGAAACCCAGTAATTTAATTGTCAAATGGTTTTAAACTGCAAAAACTATGGCCTACCTTTAGGGTCTTTATTGCATGACCCTGTATATTGCTAAAACATTCAGCATCATGCTTAAACTTTTAGCATGATCCAGGCCTACAGGGTCATGACAATTTATTTTTTCAGGTGCATGCTGTATCATGCTTAAAAATAATTTAGACCTTTTGGTGCGTAAGTGTACGACCCTGCAACAAATTAAGTTTTAGCATGATACTAAAAATATTGCATGACCCAGGGTCGGGTAATTTTTCTGATTGGTCCGTTTTAGCATGATACTGAATTATAAATGCACTACCCAGGGTCATGCAAATTACAATTGGTTTGTTTTAGCATGATGCTGAAATTCATTGCATGACTCAGGGTCATGCTTATTCCGATTGGTCAGTTTTAACATGATACTGAATAAAAAATGCATCACCCAGGGTCATGCAAATTCCGATTGGTTTATTTTAGCATTATACTAAAAAAATATCTGCACTACCCAGGGTCATGTAAATTCCGATTGGTCCGTTTAAACATGATACTAAAAGATACTTGCACTACCCAGGGTCAAGTAAATTCCGTTTGGTCCGTTTTAGCTTGATGCTAAATAATAAATTCATCACCCAGTGTCATGCAAATTTGGATTGTTCTGTTTTAGCATGATACTAAAAGATAAATGCATTACCCAGGGTAATGCAAATTCCGATTGGTTTGTTTTAGCATGATGCTGAAAGATAAATGCATTACCCAGGGTAATGCAAATTCTGATTGGTTTGTTTTAGCATGATGCTGAAAGATAAATGCATTACCCAGGGTAATGCAAATTCCGATTGGTTTGTTTTAGCATGATGCTGAAAGATAAATGCATTACCCAGGGTAATGCAAATTCCGATTGGTTTGTTTTAGCATGATGCTGAAATTCATTGCATGACTCAGGGTCATGCTTATTCCCATTGGTCAGTTTTAGCATGATACTGAATAAAAAATGCATCACCCAGTGTCATGCAAATTTGGATTGGTCTGTTTTAGCATGATACTAAAAGATAAATACATTACCCAGGGTAATGCAAATTCCGATTGGTTCGTTTTATGTGGCCTCTAGACTGTTAAAACAATCGATTGTTGACGGTGGAAGCAAAACTAAACATTTTGTAATGTAACAATAATGAAATACAAGAACAAAATGAAATTACCCAAACCAAAGCGGGCCAACTCGGTATAATTGGGTATTTAACCTGGCGATCGAATGGGTATCTGACCTTCTCAGGCACACCTGTCTCACGGGCATCACCTCGGTGGCTCGACCCCTTCTGTTTCCGGATCTTGATGTGGACCAGAATGCTTTCGCTATATGGGAAGCAACTGCTTGTGATCACTGGGAGTTCCCAGCGTATTGTATTGTCCTCTCGCTTACTCGAGCGGCGATTGGCTCGAGTCGTTGAATATAAACATCTGCAGCGAACAAAATTATAAACAGTTTATGAAGGAGAAAATATGACATATGTTTGTGGGAGTCATATCATAAACTATGAATATGCCACGTGACGTCGTATTTCTTGGGGATTATCTAGGATTTATTGAATGTTTAAAGACAATTAGTCACGGGTTTGACTCCAATACTTTCATTCTCTTGAAAAAAAAAACTATTTTGAATAATTTATGTATGTGTTAATATACATTTGTAGTTATTCATATGTGCAGTATAAGAGAAACAAAAACATTTTTTTTCCGAAGCCAAAATTCGATGTTGTTTAAAAGTAACATAGATATTGCATATACTATAAATGTTACTTATTGTTGTGTGTGAGATAAAACTTACTCTGGTTGCGACCCCCAATACCTCCATGCTGGTCTTAGGCCTGTTGCTGCGGAGGGTCTTCAAAATCCGAGTCACTCATGACACAAACATCAAAAATCTACAGGGTAAAGGTCAAAACAAAATATCATGTGCCCAACCCAAGAAATGCCACTTTACTAATGAATAGTTCCACAATTTCTTAATCTCCGCCCACAAATGGCGAAATCTATTGTATATGTGATAACGCTTATCACAAACAGGAACCATGCTTTCCATTGTTTAAACTAGGTCAGATTGTCATTTTACCATAAACCTATCAGCCATTGGATTAAAATTGACCATGTTCCGTTATAATTTATCCTGATTGACAGTTGTGGAACTATCCATTAGCTATTTATAAAGGGATGAAGTTGCGGGAAGCATTTTACTGTCAATCATCCATAACCGTTCAATGTCTCGCCCATCTAAAAAAAATGCAGACAAATTCAATTTGAAGAAACTTATACAGAGGCACAGTGCAATAAAATTTATTTAACCCAAGGCTAATCATTTACCCACATACTTACTCATTTTAGCCTCACGCTTAAACCGACAAATCGGTAAATCGATAAATGTACACCATAAAAACAAGAGACTTAAGTTAAATGCATAGGGCATTTAAATCATTACAGAACTTAAAGATCTCATTGAAGGATTGTTTTATTAAAAGAAAGAACATAATATTTATTCAAAGTAAATCTTTTAAATTAACAGTGATTTATTTAACTTTCCTGTCTAATTGGAAAATTAGCTACTATTTAAACTGGGTATAATAATAATCTTTTCCTTCTTGTTGCCTAAAGAGTCATTATAAAAACAAGATTTTCTTTTTCTGAATGAAGTGTGTAATTGTGTCCTTTTTTGTCATGCACCTTTGGCAAATGTAAAGTAAATCAAAGCAAATTAATAACAATGACAAGCAAGTGTATACATATTATATTTTAATTAAATATGGAATGTAAATATATGTACGACTTCTTGTTTTGTTATTGTCTTTTTTGCAGAGCATAACATATAGAATAACAAATTACAAGCAAAATTGTGTACATATCATATTTTAATTAAATATGATTTGTATATATATTTATGACTTTTGGTTTTGTTTGTATCTTTATTGCAGTGTGTAAAATTACAGTCTGTCATATTTCTGTGGTAGGTCATGCGATGTCAGTACAGAAAGGTTCCACGTGATGGCTCCATGTCAAACATGGCACCTTTTTTTCTCTCAACTGCTGACTGACGTTAATGTTGCTATCTCAGTCAGTAATACCTTAATCAATAGAATAATTGTAATCTTTGGAATAATAAAAACAACTGAAAGTTATCTTAGGATGAAAATGACTATACAAGCTGAATCGGAGTGAGAATGTCACACTGAGCATGTCTTACAGCTGTGAGTATCCCATGTGGATAAAAATGCCACTAGCTGCAAATATGTTATAGCTTAAGTGCGATAGTCACACTGTTTTATGAATGCCTCAAAATACATTCATACAATTAGCAAACTGCATGAGGCATGATACATGGTATATCTCTAAAGTAATACCAGAATGAGATTCTGCAAGATTTGTTTGCCTGAGCTCTGCTGTTTAACTCATATGACATACTAAAATACTGACTATCTATCTTAGTGTGCCAGAAGTATGGAGACTTAAGGACTGATTCTTATTTTGTGGGTTTCACGCAGTTTAAATGCGCATGAAAGCTGGCAAATCCATAAAGAGCACAAGCGATACATTGTAAATTTGCCAGCTCTCTCATTATCACCCACTTAACATGAACTCTTGAAGCCATTAGGATGTCTGGGATAAAATCTTGCTTTTTAAGGATTTTAGTCGCAATTTTAACATTGGTTAACAGTGGTATGGCAGAAAAACTGTACCGGTATGAAATAGGCAAAAACAGTGTACAGGATATTTGTTCAACATTTACACCTGCTTATCATTTTCTGACTGTAAATTGTTTTTTATAACCCGTGAGAGTACATGAAGCAAGAAACAAGAACATTGTCAAAAACAATGTCGCTTCACCAATAGAAAATGACCTCGGTGCATTTCATGCTGTAACAGTGTTGGAAGTTGACTATAGATAGATGTGTAATATTATTATTTCTTAAAAGATATGCATTAAGAGCAATAAATACAGAAAAGTGTACATGTACATTGTATATATTACAAGGATTGATTTCTATTTTTCGTGTGTATTTTGAGTATAAATGCTCAGATCAAGGTTTGAATAGTCTGTGAAGTGTAGCTTCTTGGAAGATCTGTAAACCGACGTCTGAGCGTTGATACTCAATATTTACATGAATTTTTTTTAATTGTAATTTATTCAGTCTCAATTAGTGTTGTGTTGGTGTGGAGAGTTGCAGGGGTGGTAGCTTTGACCACAGGACAATGGCAGTTTACAGTTTGTTGTACCTTCTATACTGTCTTCTTGCAGGCGGACGTGTCGTTCATTCTGGTGAGAGACATCGAGGACGTGTTGCGTGCGGCGTTCACCCAGCCCCTTCCCACACAGGAGGAGCCCTTGGCTGCCAGCAAACTGTGATGAACACATGGACACACACAGAATGGGACAATTCACATGTAAAACACTGTTGTGACATTGTGGATATGTCATTCGGATGTAAAAAGCAAAATATCATTCAACCTCACAGCACTGTGAACATTTTGCCATATCAGGAGATATGTTATTCTGACACAAGTCACATTTGTAACCAGCTGTGAATGCTTTTAATTTTCTTGTGACCTTTTCTTATACATTTGTACAGGTAGAAAGAAACGGCGTTGGTTTAATCATTATGTGCACCCGTTTAGTTAAAGGAAACAAGCCACTGAAAAATATGTATAGGGTATAGTTTTGTATCAAATATGGAACTGCCAAACAAATTGCCAATATCTTTACTATGTCACATGGTTTCACTATGTCACATGGTTTCACTATGTCACATGGTTTCACTATGTCACATGGTTTCACTATGTCACATGGTTTCACTATGTCACATGATGTAATTAAATAATGTGATAATGATGTTGATGTTAGTGTATTACTGTACTGTAAATATTTATGAAAGTTAGTTTCACAAATGTGAAAATGAAATCACATGGTTATGTGAAATTTGTTGTATTTTGACACTCAAGTATATTTTATTTGTGAATATAATATAAATTAAATGTAAAAGACTTATTGAAGTCATTTCTGAAATTAAACCAAGTTTTTCTACATATACTAGTAGATTGATGGATTGGTTGAAAGAGTGACTGCTTTATTGATTGATCGATTGACTGCTTTATTTAATTACTGATTGATTGAATTTTATTGATTGATTGTTTGATTGATTTGTTGTTTATTCTTATGTTTGATAAGTACATTGATGGATTTATTTCATAATTATTTTAAGATTAAACTTAATTCAATTGAAAATGTGTATTTATACTGTAAAAAAAATGTATTCAGCTCTTAATTAAATTCTTCAGGCTAAAAAGTTTTCATTGAACTTACATGCCTCACAACAGTGACTGACCCAATCTCCAACGCAGTGATCTCCCTTTTCAGTAAGGAGAATCTCTGCTACCACACAGAAATCTGTCCAGATCTGGACGGATTTTATTTTTTTACTTTTAATTTTTGTTCAGTAAAATGACGATCGG